>ERZ826051.2854-NODE-2854-length-12522-cov-9.229887_pt1 | contig 12522 bp, 9 predicted proteins | sample MGYA00519928_ERZ826051 | MGnify/ENA primary metagenome ERZ826051 (study PRJEB31778, sample SAMEA3449219) | human gut metagenome | biome: human gut; feature: human-associated habitat; material: faeces | place: United Kingdom | collected 2010/2012 ...
CACCCACACTGCGCAGCGCGTGCAGTTCTTCAAGCTACAGACTGCCAATGTGCGGGGTCAAGGGGCAAGGCCCCTTGCGTTCTCTTGGGGGTTTAAGGGGGATATTCTCTCACGTGAGAGAATATCCCCCTTATCCCGTGCAGCGCCTACGGCGCTGCCTTCCCCGCGGCACCAGTGCCGCAAATCCCTCGCACCTGTGCGAACAAGAGGGAGCCTTTTTTTGAAAAAGAAAATCTCCCCCTTGACAATATCGATATTCGATAATATACTCTCCTCAAGAATATCGAATATCGATAAAAGGAGGCTGACGATGGCGCGGGAGAAATTCAGCACGCTGACCGAGCAGATGTTTTACATCCTCCTGTGTCTGCGCGAGGAGTGCTGCGGCATGGACGTGATGGCGCGCGTGAACGAGTTGACGGGCGGGCGCGTGGCCGTCGGCCCGGGGACGCTCTACAACCTGCTCGAGCAGTTTTTGGCGGCGGGGTATATCGTCGAAACGCGCGCGGAGGGGCGGCGGCGCAGCTATCAGCTCACAGCGGAGGGCGAAACGCTGCTGCAAAACGAGGTGGAGCGCCTGCAAGCACAGGTGCGGGACTACGAGAAGCTATTTGAGAGATAACGCCCCTTGCGGGCGGCGAGAAATGAGAGAAAGCGAGGTTTTTCTGATGCGCAACACCAAACGGGAGCTGAATCCCTATTCTTTTTACGACACCGAGGGCCTTGCGCGCCACTTTGAGCGCATGGCGGCGGAGGGCTGGGCGCCCGACCGCGTGGGCCTGTTCATCCGCTACCGCCGCATTAAGCCGCAGAAGCTGCGCTTCGCCATCACCTACTATCCCGATGACGGTGGTGCAGACGGCGAAGATGTTTTCCTCGAGTACTGTGCACAGGCAGGCTGGCAGCAGTCAGCGGGCGTTGGTGATCTGACCTTCTGGGGAGACGGAGCCGAGGGCGAGGGCGGCGGCCTTGGCGGGAGGACCCGCCATGTGCTCTGCACAGCGGATGAAAACGCTGTGGATGTTGAGACTGACCCTGTTTTGCAGGTGGACGCGATGCACCGCGCACTCAAATATTACCACAGTATGATGATTTTTTGGTTCGGCTATATGCTCCTCAGGATCTGGGATATCCTGACCGGCCTGAAAACAGACCCTCTGAATACGCTTATCTATGGAATGGGGGATTTTTTGTCATGTATTTCGCCTGTTGTCACGCTGATCTGCGGGACTGACCTTATCTGCTATAACAGCTGGTATCGGAAGGCGGCGCGCACGGCGAGAGAGGAACATCGCTTTTTGCCTGCAAAGTCGCGCCTCTGGCTCCAGATACTGGAGCGCGCGGCGCTGCTGCTGACACTTTTCGGCATTTTGGTGAGAGCCCTGCTGGGGACCGGCGGCAGCAGTATGGGGAGGCTTTACCTTGCCGCGATCCTGTGCGGGATCACGCCGTTTGCTGCGATGTTTCTCACCTATTCGGCGGTGAAAACCGGTGCGGGCAGGGCGAAGCGCTGCATCGTCACGGCCTGCGTGACGGCGGCGGTCGCGCTGGCTTCGGTGGGGGTGCTGCTTACCATGGAGCAGAACGGACTTTTTGACAGCGATGAAGTTCCGCCTGAGCTGTATGATGAAGAATTTCGGGCGACCGTCTACCACGACGCGCTGCCGCTTTATCTCTCTGACCTCGGCGTAGCGGATGAAAACGCGCGCTGGTCGTGCTTGAGCTGGGAAATGTCCTCGCCTTTTGCTTCTCAGCGCGGCGGATGGCAGGACGATGTGCTTGCCGCCTTTGATGATCCGGAGCATCCGGAGACAGCGCGCGGCAATCTCACGTGGATTCATTACAGCGTCAGCGATGTGTACCTTACATCGTGGTTTGGCCGCTGTCTTGCCGCTGAGCTGAACTATCGCCAGCGAGCATACGTTGATGGCGACCCGAATCCATCACCTTGGGCTTACCGTGAGACCGACGCTGCGCCGTGGGGCGCAGAGCGGGCGTGGCAGCTCTACGATGAAGAAAATGAGCAGTGGCATGACCATTGGCTCATCACGAGCGGCACGCGCATCGTGGAGTTCATTTCCAGCGATCTGGAAATGACCGACGCGCGCATGGCCATCGTCGGCGAAAAGCTGCTGAATGCAGACATAAAGTAACACAAAATAACGCAAAAAAGGAGCACCCGAAAGGGTGCTCCTTTTTCATACCGTAGAAGCAGCAATTACTGCTTGTCGTACAGGTCGATGAGCTTGGTGAGGTGCTCGTAACGCTCCTTGGCCGCGTCCTCGTTGCGGGTGAAGAGACCCTCCGCACGCTCGGGGAACTCGCGGGTCAGGCGGCTGTAACGCGCCTCGTTCATCAGGAATTCACGGTAACCGCCGGCAGGAGCCTTGGAGTCGAGCGTGAACTTCTTGTCAGCCGCAGGATTGAAGCGGAACAGGTTCCAGTAGCCGCACTCGACAGCCTTCTTCATTTCCTTCTGGCAGTTGATCATGCCGCCCTTGATGGAGTGCATCTCGCAGGGGCTATAGCCGATGATCAGGGACGGGCCGTTGTAAGCCTCAGCCTCGGTGATGGCCTTGATGGTCTGGGCCGGGTTGGCGCCCATGGCGATCTGAGCGACATAGATGTAGCCGTAGCTCATCGCAATCTCGGAGAGGCTCTTCTTCTTGGTCTCCTTACCGGCAGCCGCGAACTGAGCGACCTGACCGATGTTGGAAGCCTTGGAAGCCTGACCGCCGGTGTTGGAGTAGACCTCGGTATCGAAGACAAAGACGTTGACGTTCTTGTTCTGAGCAAGGACGTGGTCGACGCCGCCGAAGCCGATATCGTAAGCCCAACCGTCGCCGCCGAAGATCCAAACGGACTTCTTGGAGAGGTAATCCTTCTTGTCGAGGATGTCGCAGGCCAGCTTGCAGGCGTCGCAGTCGCAGAACTTCTCGCCCTTGGCCTTGAGCTCGGCGGCGTGCTCAGCGAACTTGGGCACAGCGGCCAGCTCGTCGACGGTGGCGATGTTCGCCTGCAGGGCCGCGACGTATTCCTTCGTGGCCTCGGCGTTGGCGTTGCCATCGTCCTTGGTGTCGAGCCACTTCTGAGCGGCTTCCTTCAGTGCGGGCTGGGTCCACTCGATGGCAAGGAGCTGCTCGGTCTTGGCCATCAGATCCTCGCGGATCTTCTCCTGGCCGACATACATACCGAAGCCGTGCTCGGCGTTGTCCTCGAACAGGGAGTTGCACCATGCCGGGCCGTGGCCGTTCTTATCCGTGCAGTACGGAGAGGTAGCGCCGGGGCCGCCCCAAATGGACGAGCAGCCGGTGGCGTTGGAGATGTACATACGGTCGCCGAAGAGCTGAGTGACGAGACGGGCATAGCTGGTCTCGGCGCAGCCTGCGCAGGAGCCGGAGAACTCGAGCATGGGCTGCTTGAACTGGCTGCCCTTGACGGTGAGATCCTGCATATCCTTCTTGTCGGAGACCTTGGAGACGCAGTAGTTGAACACATCCTGCTCAGGCAGCTCGGACTCCTGGCCAACCATCGTCAGAGCGCCGACCGGGCACTGACCGACGCAAACGCCGCAGCCCATACAGTCGAGCGGGGAGATGGCCATCGTGTACTTGTAAACACCCTTGCCCTTGCCGGCCTTGATGTCGACGATCTTGGCATTGGCAGGAGCATTCTTGGCCTCTTCCTCGGTGAGAGCGAAGGGACGGATGGTGGCGTGCGGGCAGACGTAAGCGCAGTTGTTGCACTGAATGCACTTCGTCTCGTCCCACGTGGGAACGGAAACGGCAACGCCGCGCTTTTCGTAAGCGGCAGCGCCGAGCTCCCACTGGCCGTCCACGTGAGGCATGAAGGCGGAAACGGGCAGGCTGTCGCCGTCCATCTTGTCCACGGGATCGAGGATGTTCTTGACCTGAGCGACGAGCTCGGGCTTGCCCTCGTAGGAGACGGCCTCGTCAGCGTCGACAGCGTTGACCCAATCGGCGGGAACGTCGATCTTGGTGTAGGCGGTGGCACCGAGGTCGATGGCCTTGTGGTTCATATCGACGACGTCCTGGCCCTTCTTCAGGTAGGAGTGCGTCGCGGCGTCCTTCATGTACTGGATGGCCTGCTCTTCGGGCATGACCTTCGCGAGGGAGAAGAACGCGGACTGGAGAATGGTGTTGTTGCGCTTGCCCATACCGATCTTGATGGCAAGGTCGATGGCGTTGATGGTGTAGAGCTGGATGTTGTTCTTGGCGATGTAGCGCTTGGCATCCGCCTTGAGGTGATGGTTCAGCTCATCGAAATCCCACTGGCAGTTGATCATGAACACGCCGCCGGGCTTGACGTCGTTGACCATCTTGAAGCCCTTGATGATGTAGCTGGGGTTGTGGCAGGCGACGAAGTCGGCCTTGTTGATGTAGTAGGGGCTGCGGATGGGCTTGTCGCCGAAGCGCAGGTGGGAGATCGTCACGCCGCCGGTCTTCTTGGAGTCGTACTGGAAGTAGGCCTGGACGTACTTGTCGGTGTGGTCGCCGATAATCTTGATGGAGTTCTTGTTCGCGCCGACGGTACCGTCGCCGCCGAGACCCCAGAACTTGCACTCGATGGTGCCCTCGGCTGCGGTGTTCGGGCAGTTCTTGTCTTCGGGCAGGGAGAGGTTCGTCACGTCATCGACGATGCCGATGGTGAACTGACGCTTGGGCTCCGCCTTGGCAAGCTCGGTGTAAACAGCGAACACGGAAGCGGGCGGGGTGTCCTTGGAGCCGAGACCGTAACGGCCGCCGATGACGGTCTTGTCGGTGATGCCGGCGTTGGCCAGCGCGGTGACGACGTCGAGATAGAGGGGCTCGCCCTGTGCGCCGGGCTCCTTGGTGCGGTCGAGGACCGCGATCTTCTTGGCGGTGGCGGGGATGGCCTCGATCAGGCGCTCAGCCTTGAACGGGCGGTACAGACGGACCTTGATGAGACCGACCTTCTCGCCGTGGGCGTTGAGGTAGTCGATGACTTCCTCGGCCACATCGCAGATGGAGCCCATCGCGATGATGACGCGGTCAGCGTCGGGCGCGCCGTAGTAGTTGAAGAGCTTGTAGTCGGTGCCGAGCTTCTCGTTGATCTTGCCCATGTACTTTTCCACGACTTCGGGGAGAGCGTCGTAGTACTGGTTGCAGGCCTCGCGGTGCTGGAAGAACGTATCACCGTTCTCATGGGAGCCGCGCATGGCGGGATGCTCGGGGTTGAGGGCGTGCTCGCGGAACGCCTTGACAGCGTCCATGTCGCACATGTCGGCGAGATCCTTGTAATCCCACACGGCGATCTTCTGGATCTCGTGGGAGGTGCGGAAACCGTCGAAGAAGTTGATGAACGGGACCTTGCCGGAAAGCGCGGCCAGGTGTGCCACGGGGGAGAGATCCATCACTTCCTGCACGTTGCCCTCGCACAGCATGGCGAAACCGGTCTGGCGGCAGGCCATGACGTCGGAGTGATCGCCGAAGATGTTCAGCGCGTGGGTCGAAACAGTACGGGCGGAGACGTGGAACACGCAGGGGAGCTGCTCAGCTGCGATTTTGTACATGTTCGGGATCATCAGCAGCAGGCCCTGAGAGGCCGTGTAGGTGGTGGTCAGAGCACCGGCACCGAGGGAGCCGTGCACTGCGCCGGCAGCACCGGCTTCGGACTGCATCTCGACGACCTTGACCTGGCTGCCGAAGATGTTTTTCAGGCCATTTGCAGACCACTGGTCGACCAGGTCGGCCATCGGGGAGGACGGCGTAATGGGATAAATTGCCGCAACTTCACTGAAAGCATAGCTTACGTGAGCCGCAGCATTATTGCCGTCCATGGATTTCATTTTTCTTGCCATAAATGAACCTCCTATTTATTTCACCGTCAAAAAACGGTTCTTCTGCGTGTGAACGCAAAATTCAACGATGACACTATAGCACACTTTTTTCGCTATGTAAACGCCTTGTTCCCGCAAAAACATTCACTATTTTGCAACAATAGGTTCAATTCCTTTTATTTTTCGAGAACTTTTGCGAGGATTTATTGATTTTGTGCAAAATGTGCAAAAATGCGCGGAGGGGGATTTGCCTGATGCAAAAAATGTGCTATACTAATTGCAAACTGTACGATTCGATGCGAAAGAGGGAGGAAAACAGTATGGTCACAGCGGTGCGCTCGCTCGGCCTTCAGGGCATCTCGGGCTACGAGGTCACGGTGGAATGCTTTTTATCCGGGGGCCTGCCTGCGTTTGACATCGTCGGCCTTGGCGACACGGCCGTCAAGGAATCGCGCGAGCGCGTGCGCGCGGCAGTGAAAAACTGCGGTGTGAAGTTCCCTGTCTCGCGCATCACGGTGAACCTCGCCCCCGCGGGTCGGAAAAAGGAGGGCACGCTCTATGACCTGCCCATCCTGCTCGGCATCCTTGCCAGTGCAGAGGAGATCAAGCCCCCCGCGAAGGACGCGGCCTTTGTCGGCGAGCTCTCGCTGACCGGCACGCTTCGCGCGGTGAACGGCGTTTTGCCGATGGCGATGGCCGCGGTGCGTGCGGGCATCAGGACGCTCTACGTCCCCGCGGCGAACGCAGCGGAGGCGACGCTTGCCGACGGCGTGACCGTTTACGGCGTGCCGGACGTCGTGTCGCTCGTGCAGCATTTGAAGGGTGAAAAGAAGCTCTCGCCCCAGCCGAAGTGGCAGGCGGAGCAGACGAGCGAGACCGGCCCCGACTTTTCCGACGTCATGGGGCAGGAAAATGTCAAGCGCGCGCTGGAGATCGCCGCTGCGGGCGGACACAATATCCTGCTCATCGGCTCGCCCGGCGCGGGCAAATCCATGCTGGCGCGGCGGCTTCCGTCGATCCTGCCCGACATGACGCGAAAGGAAGCACTTGAAGCGACCGAGATCTGGTCAGTCGCGGGATTGACCGACAGCTCGCACCCGATGCTGCTGCACCGCCCGTTCCGCGCGCCGCACCACACGCTCTCCGCCTCCGCGATGACCGGTGGCGGGCAGACGCCCAAGCCCGGCGAAATTTCGCTCGCGCACCACGGCGTGCTTTTTTTAGATGAACTCCCCGAATTCCACCGCGACGTGCTCGAGGTGCTGCGCGCGCCCATCGAGGACGGCGAGGTCACCATCACCCGCGCCGCGGGCAGTATCACGCTGCCGAGCCGCTTCATGCTCGTCGGCGCGATGAACCCCTGCCGCTGCGGCTGGTACGGCCACCCCTCGGGGCGCTGCCACTGCACCAAGCAGCAGGTGGAAAAATACGTCGAAAAGATCTCCGGCCCGATGCTCGACCGCATGGACCTACACGTGAACGTCCCGAGCGTCGAGTTCGAAGCCATGCGCCGGCGCGAAAAGGCGGAGTCCTCCGCCGACGTCAAAGCGCGCGTGAACGCCGCGCGCGACATCCAGAAGCAGCGCTTTTCCGGCACGAACATCACCTGCAACGCGCAAATGATACCCGCGATGGTGGGCGAGTTCTGCACGCTGGACGCCGCGGGCGAAAAGCTCTTAAAAGGCGCGTTCGAGCGCCTCGGCCTCACGGCGCGAAGCCACGATAGATTACTGCGCGTTGCGCGCACGATCGCCGACCTCGACGGCAGCGAGAAGATCGAGGCGCATCATCTGGCCGAGGCCATCCAGTACCGCAACACGGATATTTTACAGGGGTGAATGAGATGAAAAGGTATGACTACATCCAGTTTGGCGCGCTTTCCATTTTGAGCCATATCGCCCAAGGGGCGGCTTTTATCCTGTTGTTCGCGGCGTTCGGCGGCACGGGGTCGACCTCGTCCTTTACGTTTGCCACGCCCGTCGGGCTCGCGCTCGGCGTCGTCTATGTGTCGGCGCTTTCGTTCCTGTTCGGCTGGGGCCTGCGGCCGGAGCGGGGCATCGACAAAAATTGCTGCTGGAACGCGGCGATCGTGCTCTATGTGCTGAATCTTGCCTCGCTTCTTGTGATGCCTGTCCCGTTCGGCTCGGGGAGCATCCTTGCGATGATCTGGGAGCTGCCGATGGCGCCCGCCATGGTCGGGATCAACGGGGTGAGCGGAGAGGGCACGATGTTCAGCTATGCGCTCTTTGCCCTGCTGGCCGCCGTTGAGCCGCTGTGCTTTACACTGGGACTTACCCGCAAAGGGAAAAAGCCTGCCAAATCCGAAGACAACGAAAATTCAGCCGCATTTTCCGCCGATGCGGAAGCGGCCATAACAAATGAGGAGAACAATACCAATGCATGAAATGATCCTGTGCAAGCTCGGCGAGGTCGTGCTCAAGGGCCTGAACCGCCGCAGCTTCGAAGATAAGCTGATGTCGAACGTCAACCGCCGCGTGTCGAAATGCGGCAATTTCCGCGTCTACTCCAAGCAGAGCACCATCTATGTCGAGCCGAAGGACGACGAGTGCGACATCGAGGCCGCGTTTGAGAGCTGCAAGAAGGTCTTCGGCATCATCGCCGTTTCGAAGGCGCTGCCGTGCGAAAAGGACATCCAGAAGATCATCTCCGCGGCGAAAAATTACCTTGAGTGCGAGATGCGCACGGCCAGGAGTTTCAAGGTCGAGAGCAAGCGCGCCGACAAGACGTTCCCCTTGACGTCGATCCAGATCTCCCAGCAGGTCGGCGGCGCGCTGCATCAGGCGTTCCCGACGTGCGAGGTCAACGTCCACGACCCCGAGCTCGTCGTGCATATCGAAATTCGCGACGATGCGGCCTATGTCCACGGCCCTGCTGAAGAGGGCGCGGGCGGCCTGCCCATCGGCATGGGCGGCGTGGCGGTCAGCCTGCTCTCCGGCGGCATCGACTCGCCCGTCTCGTCCTACATGATCGCCAAGCGCGGCGTCAAGCTCGAAATGGTGCACTTCTTCTCCCCGCCCTACACGTCCGATGAGGCGAAGGAGAAGGTGCTTTCCCTTGCCAAGCTCTTAGTCCCCTGGTGCGGGCGGCTGACGGTGCAGATCGTGCCGTTTACCGAGATCCAGGAGGAGATCAGAAGAAACTGCCCCGAGGAATTCTTCACGCTCATCATGCGCCGCTTTATGATGCGCATCTCCCAGCGCGTGGCCGATCAGGTCAAGGCCAAGGCGCTCGTCACGGGTGAGAACCTCGGTCAGGTCGCGTCTCAGACGATGGAGGCCCTGCGCGTGACCGAGGATGTCGTCGATCTTCCCGTCCTGCGCCCGCTCATCGGCATGGATAAGGAAGAGATCGTGCGTTTGTCCCGTAAGATCGGCACGTTCGATACGTCGATCTTACCCTATGAGGATTGCTGTACGGTCTTCACCCCGCGTCATCCGCGCACGAAGCCGAACCTCGACGAGGTCCGTGAGGCCGAGGCTGTCCTTGATATCGAGGGCCTTATCGACCGCGCGATGACAAATCGCGAGTTCGTGCGGATCAAGCTCTGAAAGGAAGTCTTATCATGGCAGAAAAAACAGTCGAACAGCGCTGCTATGAAGCGCTCAAGGCGCGCGGCGTGACCTTCGCCGCGGCGGAGAGCTGCACCGGCGGCCTCATTGCCAAGCGCATCACGGATGTGCCGGGGGCGTCGGGCGTGTTCATGGGCGGCGTCGTGAGTTATACGAATATCGTTAAGCACCGCGTGCTCGGCGTTCCGGCGGACATGCTGGAAGAGTACGGCGCGGTGTCCGCGCCCGTCGCCCGCGCAATGGCCGAGGGTGCGCGCGAGGCGACGACGGCGGACTGCGCCGTCAGCGTCACGGGCGTCGCTGGACCCGACCGCGACGAGCGGGGAAATCCCGTCGGCACGGTATTCATCGGATTTTCGTCGCCCAAGGAGACAATCGCCGAGCGCTTTGACTTCGGCGCGGCTTCCCGCGAGGAAATTCGCGGGGAAGCGGCGGATGAAGCCTTCAAGCTGCTCGAGGAAAAGTTGAAGGAAGCGTAAAAAAACAAAATCAAGGAGGAGACCGATATGAGACGGAAAAATACAGCGCAGCTGCTTGCGGCGCTCTTGGCGGCGCTGACGCTTTTGGTGTCAGGCTGCGGAGAAAAGCAGGAAGCGTCGGACGGCGCACCGGACGAGCCCCTGATGCGGGAGGAAGATCTGACGGTCGAGCCGCAGCCGGACGCGAACTTTACGCTGGAGCTGCCGGGCGGATTTTTGAGCCTTGGAGCGGACTACGAGCCGAACGGGAAAACGGAGAATACGACCTACGACAGCGACGGGATGCTGCCCTACGACTTTGCGCGCCATTACGACGCGGACGCGCAGCTCGTCGTCGGGACGGACTACTACCCTGAAACGGGGCGCGAGGTCATCAGCTATCTGCGCACCAGTGCTGTGGGCGTGGGAACGCCGCGCGGCGTCAAGGTCGGCGACAGCGAGAAAGCGCTGCTGACGGAATACCCGGAGGCGCTTTACTGCATCGCGGCAGACGAGTCCGAGCTTTATGACGGCTACAGCGACGAAGGCGGCTACAGCGAGCCCGCCTATGACTTCGACCGCGCCTACGTCTGGCAGCCGCAGACGCCGCAGGACGACGGGAACTACGACGTCCGCGACATTGCGTTTTACCTGAAGGACGGCACGGTGAGCGCGATCACGATGACAAAGCCGTATGCGTTCCGTTTTGCCTACGGTGTGGACCGAGACGCGGCGCTGCGCCTTGCGGAAGAAAACCGCAGCGCGCTGTGCGGGCAGTAAAAAAGCAAAACAAAAAGCGAGGGATGCCTACGCGTCCCTCGCTTTTTACTGTGTTTAATAGTTGCCGGGATCAAAGCTCGAGCGCGAGCTGCGCGTCGTCCGGCGCGGAAACATCCAGCCCGAATTCGCTCGGCAGGTAGCGCGGGCAGACGTTTTCGCCCGTCGTGATGACGGACGCAGCAAGGCGCGTGCCGATCTCGCAGGATTCCATCATCGTTTTGCCGTAGGTCTGGCCGATGACGGCGCCGTCGATGCGCAGCGTGCCGCTGCCACAGATGACGACCGTGCCGAAGCCTGTGAAGCAGGCGACGTCGGCTGTGCCGCCGTCGGCCCAGCAGTCGCCGCTCACTTCAAGCAGCAGGATACCGCCGGGGATGTTGGGGGAGATGTTGGGAATGTAGCTGTCCTGCGCGGTCAGGTGCGCGCAGTGGTAGCGCTCGCCGTTCCAGAGGACGAGCCCCGCGCCGTAGTCGAAGACTGCGCTGCCGCCGGTCATGTCGGCGACGGAAATGCCGCTGTCGCCGTCCTGTAAAGCGAGGTCCTGATACTCGCCGTCGTACCACACGCTGTAAGAGGTCGCGTACCCGTCGCCCGCGTTCTGCGCGAGCGGGAGAGATTTGTCCTCGGCCAAAATGCTTGCGTCGCCGAGGTCGTAGTAGAGCAGGCAGCTCTCGGGCAGCGACGTTTCCTACGTGTTGTCGACCGGGGTCTGCTCAGACGTGTCCGGCAGCGTCGTTTCGCCGCAGGCGGTCAGCAGAAACGCGAGGGAAAGAGCGAGAAAAAGCGCTTTTTTCATGGCGGGCCCTCCTATTAAAATATAGCGGTCAGAATTCGAGCGCGATCTGCGCGTCGTCGACGGTGGAGACGTCCAGCCCGAATTCGCTCGGCAGGTAGCGCGGGCAGACGTTTTCGCCCGTCGTGATGACGGACGCAGCAAGGCGCGTGCCGATCTCGCAGGATTCCATCATCGTTTTGCCGTAGGTCTGGCCGATGACCGCGCCGGCAAAAAACGCGTCGCCCGCGCCGGTCGTGTCCTTGACATCGACCTTCTTCGCGGGGCAGTAGCCGTCCTCGCCGTCGAGCGTGGCGAACACCGCACCCTGAGCGCCCATCGTGACGACCATGCGGTGGATCTGTGCGCCGCGGATCTTGTCGCGCAGGATGGGAAGCATTTCGTCAGGCGAGAGACCGTCGTAATTTTCCGAAAACAGGATGCCCGCCTCCTGCTGGTTGCAGATGAAGCAGTGCACCGAGCGCAAAAAGTCGCGCCGCTCGATGGCGATGCTCATGTTGGACACGACCGCATAGACGGGCTTACGGTACTTTTCCGCCAGCGCGAACGTGCGCTTGACGATGTCCTTTTCCATGTCGATCTCGAGCAGAATGCTGTCGGCCTGCGAAAAAATTTCATCGCCCTGCTCGTCGAGAATGTCGGCAATGGGGCTCAGGTCGGGCCGCTTGGAGATCGACGCGGTCACGTCGCCTGTGTTGTCAAAGATGGCGAGCCAGGTTCCCATGCCGTCGGGTGTTGTGCGGATGTAGCGCGTGTCGACCTTGTGGCTCTGGAGCTTTTTGACAACGTCCGCGCCCGCGCTCGTGTCGTCGACAAGGCTCACGAACGTCGGCCGCAGCTCGACGTTCGCGATGTCCTCGACGATGTTGCGGCTCACGCCGCCATGCACCTGCACGACGCGGCCCGCGTTGCGCCCGCCGGGGATGTAGGAAGAGAGGGGATAGCCCTTGATATCGACAAACACCGCGCCCATCACGACAATACTCATGGAAACGTCCTCCGAAGTTAAGTGTTATACTCAGTATACCATGCTTTTTAGGGATTGCAAAGCGGAGAATATAAGGGGGAACGGGGCGAACC
>ERZ826051.2859-NODE-2859-length-12496-cov-2.566835_pt1 | contig 12496 bp, 10 predicted proteins | sample MGYA00519928_ERZ826051 | MGnify/ENA primary metagenome ERZ826051 (study PRJEB31778, sample SAMEA3449219) | human gut metagenome | biome: human gut; feature: human-associated habitat; material: faeces | place: United Kingdom | collected 2010/2012 ...
TCCAAGTACCGGAATACCAAGCTCAAATAATTCCTTCTGGTAAGTCGGTGAATCTGCCTCATAGCAGCTGTTTGGTCCGCCGGTAAGGATGATTCCCTTCGGATTCATCGCTTTAATCTTCTCAAGATCTGTCTTGTAAGAATAGATTTCGCAATATACATTGCATTCTCTGACACGTCTTGCAACCAGCTGATTGTACTGACCGCCAAAATCAATGACAATAACTAATTCTCTTTTCAAGGCTTTCCTCCTGTTGTTTATAACATCTTTAGAATCTGTTACTCATTATAAATGAGTGTATGCACTTTTACAATGCTAATTTTATCTCACGCCGGAATTTTTATTTTCTGCAAAAAAATTTCACTGTTTTTTCGCCCGCTCATCCCAGTAGACACAGTCATTTCTTCCAATTACTTCTGATGTAAACGGAGTGCCGTCATTCTTTTTGTAATGTTTTGTGGCACGGAAAACATATTTTGCGCCGACATAAACGATCGGTACGTTAAAGAACACGATCAGAATATTTCCAAGGTCAGAAAACGCCCAGAGATTTCCAAGTTCCAGTCCTGCAATATTGCAGAGGATTCCAAATGCGGCAACAAAAAGGCCGATACAACGTACAATATTGATGCAGATCTTATCCTTGCGGATACGATTTGCCGCGATTTCCGAAAAACTGATCATTCCCAGAAGGCAGGTAAACGCAAAGAGACAGAAACACAATGTCACAAGAAATGTAACGATTCCGTTCATTGCAGTTCCCGGAGTCAGCACAGCGATAGATTCCGTATATTTCGGAAGTTTATCAAGAGCCTGCCAGTTTTCCGCATCCGCACCGGTCCAGCAATGAGCCATAACTACCACAAATCCGGTAAGTGTGCAGATCACAATGGTATCCAGAAAAACTCCCAGGGAGGCGATCACACCCTGCTCACATGGGTGTTTTGCATCTGCTGCCGCCGCTGACATTGTAATAGTTCCCTGACCTGCCTCATTGGACATCAGGCCTCGTTTTACACCCTGTGCAAGAACCGTTCCAAAAACACCGCCAAAGAATGCGTCCGGCTTAAATGCTCCTGCAAAAACGCTTCCGAAGAAATATGGAATGCGGGTAAAGTTTAATATTATAAGAAGTAATACTACTACCATATAGAGCACCGCCATCACCGGCACCATCATATCTGTCCATTTGGAAACTTTTTTGATTCCGCCAAATGCGATGGCTGCTGTGAGAACTACGATCAGTGCTCCTACTATATAATAGAAGGCAGATCCGCTTGCGATGGTTGTTCCGGTTACAATCTCTGCCATACGTCCCACTGAGGAAACAACATTAAATCCCTGTGCAGGCAGACAGCAAAGGGCGTACAGAATATACAATACGGAAAGAAAAACTCCGATCCAAACTTTGTTTCCCAGAAGTTTTCTTCCATAGAAAGGAAGACCTCCTACAAATTCGTCGTCTTTTTTTTCTTTAAAAATCTGGGCAAGGACACCTTCCATATATGCCACTGCCATTCCGAAAAATGCGGAAATCCACATCCAGAACAAAGCTCCCGGGCCGCCCACTGCAATAGCACCTGTTACACCCAGAATATTTCCCGGTCCTACACGCATGGCCGAACTTAAGAAAAACGATGCCAGCGGTGAAATTCCTGTTTCAACGACACGTTTCTCGGTCATAGTCCGGATTCCTTTTTTAAAATAGGTCACCTGCATGAACCCAATCCTGAAACTGAAAAAAATTCCGGATCCAAGAAGCAGTATGATCGCAAAGGATATGTTTCCCAGAATGGGAATGCTGCTGTACCAGTCAAAATTTGTAGGAAAATCCCACAGAAAATCAGACAGTGGACCGATAAAGCTGAACACTCCGTTGATCGCCTCAAACACTCTCTCCATAGCTATTTCCTCCCTTTTTATCTGAAGGTCTCAGAATTGAATACAGACAGGCATTCCCATCCGTCACCTTTCATTTCCGCTTCAGATTTTTATGCTATGGTTTATTATACCGTATCGCCTTGCAAAAGTCCTCTTAATTTTTAGTATTTTTGAGTAAATTCCAGAATTTTCCATCCTTATGGCCTTTTTCACATCCGCTTGCAGATTAGTCTGAACAAACAGTCGAGAAGTTTCGCAGGATTTTATAAGACTTTATGAGATATTTAGATTTTAATCACAGATTTTTAAAATGCTTCTCACAGTTCCATCACATTTTGACGGTATATTATTAAGCAAATAAAGCACAAAGCTTTTTCATCTTATAGATCATTACTTATTTTTCTTTTCATACTCTGCCGGGTCCGTTCCAAGACCCGGCCCTCCTTTTTATCTTCTTACAAACTCCCATAGTATACCATCCTTTCTTTATTCAAAAGGATCTATACCTATAATCATGGTGTCTATATTAGACATTCTGATTCTATCTGATGATCGACATTTTCATCTCGGTCCATTTACTCCGCATCACTTCACGCCCAGATATCCTTATCCCCTCTTAAAACCCGAATAAACACAACAAAAAAACACCGTCCCCGCAGCTCTATATCTGCAAAAACAGTGCCTTTAGTGCGTCTTCAGGGGTTCGAACCCTGGACACCCTGATTAAGAGTCAGGTGCTCTACCAACTGAGCTAAAAACGCATATTTAATTGTTTGTCTTTCGTTTGTTTCGTTCCTCAAGACATGTTGTATTATACGTTATGGTTCGGTGAAAGTCAACACCTTTTTTTAATTTTTTTTTATTTTTATCTTTTTTATTTTTTGTATCTTCATTTGATGCAATTTTGTTCAGTGTTTTTTCTATTTCTGACAGCGAATTTCTGATCTGGGCTGCCTGATTGTTGATGCTGCGGTTTACACTGTTGAGATTTCGTCGGAATGAACCGGATTTTCTTTTTTTCAAGTTTTCTTTCTCCCCTTTCCCATATTCGGCAGATTCCTGGTAAGATCATGAGCCTGCGCCTGAACAAACCAAACATTTACATACCACTTTACGTTCCTCTTTTCCTTATTTATTATATGAAAACAGGCCGATCAGTTTCCCGATCAGCCTGAAAAAAATCTTATTCACAATAAATGTCGCAACCCCGCAGGGGACTTACTTGATTTGGTTAAAACTCCACAGACTTCCACCATCGGAGAACCAACACCACTGCAAGCAGTGCAGTCAACAGATCGGAAACCGCCTGAGACGCAAGCACCCCCTGATATCCTGCAACCCGAAGCGCCACATTCAGTACAATGGCAAAGATCACGCCCTGCCTGCTGACGGACAGAAGAAATGCTCCCACTGCCTGTCCTGCGGACTGGAAAGTACAGGTACTGATCAGCACAATTCCCATGAACATCATACCTGCAAGCTGCAGGCGCAGCATCAGTGCGCCGTTTTCCACAACCGCAGGGTCACTCATAAAGATCCGTACCAGCTGTGGCGCAAAAGCTCCCAGAGCCACAATCAGAACAAGCGACATCCCACATTCAAACAAATAGGCAAATTTCAGCGTTCCCTTCAGTCTCTCGCGGTTTTTCGCACCATAATTGTACCCGATCAGCGGCTGCCCGCCAAAAGCAAAGCCAACAAGCACCAGCGCCGCGATCATATTGATCTTCATGACGATACCCATAGCCGCAACTTTATCATCACCGAATCCCAACAACGCACGGTTGGTAAGAGCAATCCCGATACTCTGCATCAGATTTGTCACCGACGCCGGAATCCCAATTGCAAAAACCGCTCCGATTTCCGCCCCTGAAATATGAAATCCCTTAGGGTTCACAGAGAGATTTCTGCTCTTCTTAATAAGAAACCACACGAAAAAAATATCCGTACATACATTTCCGATCACCGTAGCTGTGGCAGCACCTGCCGCACCCCAGCCAAGCCCGAAGATCATCACCGGGTCCAGAATGATATTCACAACCGCACCAAGCACAGAACCGATCATAGATGCTGTGGCAAAACCCTCTGTACGCAGCTGATTGGACGGCGTCAACGCCACAATGATAAACGGAGCGCCCAGTGCGATACAGGTATAATACTGAGAAGCATACTCCCAGGTTGCCTCACTTGCACCCAGCAACCCCAGAATAGGGCTTCGCAAAAGCATCAGAACAACGGTAACCACCACACCGCAGACAATGGCCCCATAAAAACTGAACACACTGATCCTCTTCGCATCCTCGAATTTCTTTTCCCCGAAAAGCCTGGAAATAAAAGAACTTCCGCCCAGGCCAAAAATATCTCCAAGGGCGATCATCAGCGTAAAGATCGGTGTACCCAGAGCAACCCCCGCCACCAGATCCGTATTGCCGGTTCCTGCGATAAAATACGTATCTACCATATTATAAACAAGCGAGATAACCATACTGAACACAACCGGAAGCGCCAGCTTAAAATACGCCTTCGGAATCGGATACTTTTCAAAAATCTCTTCCTGCATTTTATCGCCTCTATTTCTGTCTGATCACCATCTTGCAGATCGGATTACCCATGGAAGAAAACTTCTCCTCATACTCTGTCATCACATTTCCCTTAACCAGTTCCTCATCATGATGCAGATCAAATGTACAAACCTCCAGGTTCCAGTCGGACTCCTTCACCTCTTCCAGAGAAAACTCAAATAACCCACGGTTATCCGTCTTAAATTCCACAGCCCCCTCTTTCTTCAGGACCTGCTCATATCTCTTCAGAAACTCCCTGGAAGTCAGTCTTCTCTTGGCATGACGGGCCTTCGGCCACGGATCGGAAAAATTCAGATAAATCCCGTCAACCTCATCCTTCTCAAAAATCTCCGGCAAAAGCCTTGCATCCACACGGATGAACACCAGATTTGAAAACTTCTCCCCGGCTTCCTCAAGCTCCTCCCTCTTCTGCAGTGCCCGGAGCAGCACGCTGTCATACATCTCAATTCCAACAAAATTCCTCTCAGGATGCAGGCGCGCCATATCCATCAGAAAACGCCCTTTTCCCATGCCAACCTCAAGAAAAAGCGGTCTCTTCTCCCCAAAAACACTCTCCCACTTCCCCTTAAACCTCTCCGGCTCATCAATCACCCAGTCACACTCCAAAATAGCATCCTTCGCCCCGGGAATATTACGCAATCTCATAAACAACCTCCAATTAATCTTCTTATAATATACAACTCAAATCATAACTTTCCGCAGCCAGCAATCCCAGTCAGACACATCTATCCACCCTCTCACCAACCGCATAAACCAGAACGCCCTCATAAATATGATAAACTTTCTCATTTACCATCATTCCCAAAAATACTCATTCACAAGACGTCCCAATACTCAACTATACATGCAATTTGCCTGCTATCGCAAGCAAAAAATAAAAAAATTTATCAACCCTCAATCCAGGCAACAGCAAAACGCCTCGCCGTCCCCTTACCACCCTATCGGCACAACCTCCCACATCCCAACACCGCAGAATACAACCACAAGTCAACAACCTCCCGTCACCACAACCAAGAACTCCTTAAAAAAAAGCCCGAGGGGTGTGCAGAGGGGCCGTGGCTTTACGGCCCCTTTGCGGTTTTCATTTTTCCCCAAAAAAGAATATATCGTCTAATAAACAAATATTCTTTTTCCGTCTTTTTTTGAACACATTTATTCAAACTTTGCAAAAAATTTAACAACTTTTTAGTTGTTTTTACCATAAAAAAGGTGTATCATATAAAAATCAATTATAAACAATAACCAAACAAGGAGGGCACTATGGAACAAATCCTAAATAAGCTTTCGGAAATCGAAGCCACAGCCAATGCCATCATGCAGGACGCTGCGCGACAAAAAAAGGCTCTCTCGGAAGAAGCAGAAAAACAGACCAGGGAATTCGATGCCGCACTTGAAAAAGAAACCGGCACTGAGATCCAGAAGATCCGTGAAGATCTGGCCCGCGAGAAAGACGCCCGGATCAATGAGCTTCGCACAGAAACCGAAGACCAGCTGTCCAGGCTGGACGCCTATTACGAAGCCAATCACGAAAGTCTTTGCAGTGAGCTGTTTCAGAAAATAACAGGCATCACCGAAACCTGAAGGGAAAGGAAGTGATTCAATGGGCACTGTCCTCTCATACAGCGGACTCTCCACTAAGATCCGAGCCATGCAGAGCCGTCTTGTGACAGATGAGCAGCTGGAAGAAATCGTTCAGCTTCCCAATGTCCCCCAGGTAACAGCCTACCTGAAACGGACTCCCGAATATCAGAATATCTGGTCCGGTCTCGATGAAAATGATCTTCACCGCGGACAGATAGAAAAACTCCTGAAGAAATCCATCTTCCTGAATTTTTCAAGGCTTTACCACTTTGCAAATCAGGAACAGCGAACGTTCCTGTCGCTTTACTCGAAGCGTTATGAGATCCGCGTCCTGAAAGAAATCATGACGAATCTCTTTGACCACCGGGACACCGATCCCGTAGATATTTCTCCCTACCGCGATTTTTTCAGACATCATTCCAAGCTGGACATTGACAGGCTTACCGCCTGCACCAATATGGATGAATTCATTGCGGCACTGAAGGGAAATGATTTTTTTATTCCGCTGTCTCAGGTCAACGAACGTGGAAATGCCACGCTTTTTGACTTCGGCATGGCACTTGACCTTTCGTATTTTTCGCAGATCTGGAATGTGCGGAAGAAGCTTTTCAAAGGTAACGATCTGAAACAGATCACCAAGGCTTACGGTGAAAAATTCGATATGCTGAACCTGCAGTTCATCCAGCGCTCCAAACGCTGCTTTCAGATGGAACCGGCTGCTATTTACGCATTGCTGGTCCCCATGAACTACAAGCTCCGCAAAGAGGAGATCACCACCCTTGTGGAGGCCCCTACACCAGAAGAGTTCCGTCGTATCTTCAATGGAACTTATTATGGTAAGAAATACGAACAGCTGACCGTTGCCAGTCTGGAAGAATTTTATAACTATATTCTTCGCAGCATACTGGAACAGGAAGCACGCAAGGATCCCTATTCCGTAGCAGTCATCTATTCCTATTTATATCACAAAGAACATGAAGTCAACCGTCTGACCATTGCCCTTGAATGCGTGCGCTATGGCGTGGACCCAGAACAATCCCTGCGTTATATACGCAACGGTTAATAACCAGGAGGTAGCAACGTGATTGAAAAAATGAATTTTCTAAGCATCACCGGTCCCAAGGCAGATATCGACCGGGTTGTAAACACCTACCTGTGCAAGTACGAAATTCATCTGGAGAACGCACTCTCTGAACTGACCACAGTAGAAAACCTGACACCTTTTCTTGAGGTCAACCCTTACAGAGATGCGCTGAATTCCATCAATGCCATTTATGAAGAGCTGAAAAGCCCTCCTGCCGCTTCCGGCGAAAGTCCTGGTATTGAAAAAGCACTTTCCACAGTAAAGGAGATCCGCTCTCAGGCGGATCAGCTCCAGCAAGAACAGGCAGAATTGGAAGAGAAATGTTCTTCACTGGAAGAATCTCTGCGTATCATACGTCCATTCCGAAATATCAATTATGATATTTCCTCTATCCTGCATCTGAAATATATTCATTTTCATTTCGGACGTATCGAAAAACAGTATTATGAGAAATTCAAGAAATATATTTACGACAATCTGAACACCATCTTCCTCAAATGCGATGAAGACGATCAGTATGTCTGGGGCGTCTACTTTGTGCCGAAGCATGAGGCTCGTAAGATCGATGCAGCTTACGCTTCCATGCATTTTGAGAAGATTTTTGTGCCGGATAATTACACCGGAACAGCGCATCAGGCTTTTTCCACCGTGAGCAGCCAATACGAAGAAGCCATGAAACACCTGGAAACACAGAAGCAAAAATACCAGCGATTTCTCTCAGATAAAGCTGAAACCATTGTTTCTGTCAGAAATACACTTCGACAGTTTTCCAGAAACTTCGATGTACGAAAAGCTGCTGCATGTACCGGAAAACATGAGAATTTTTACATTCTCTGCGGTTGGATGACAGAAGCCGACACGAGGGCTTTTCAGGCGGACATCGCTTCTGATGAGAGGATCTTCTGTCTGGTTGACGGAGAAGATACCTCCACACTGGAACATGACCCAAGCCATCAGCCGCCAACCAAACTGAAAAATCCAAAACTTTTCAAACCATTTGAAATGTACGTAAAAATGTACGGACTTCCTGCTTACGGTGAAATGGACCCCACCTGGTTCGTTGCCATCACCTACTCCTTTATTTTCGGAGCCATGTTCGGTGATGCAGGACAGGGACTCCTGCTCTTTATCGGAGGATTGCTCCTGTACAAGCTGAAGCATATCGATCTTGCCGGAATCATCAGCTGCGCCGGAGTCTTTTCCACATTTTTCGGTCTGATGTTCGGAAGTATCTTTGGATTTGAGGATCTCATACCTGCTTTGTGGCTGCGGCCCGTAGACAGTATGACGACCATACCTTTTATCGGAAAACTGAATACCGTATTTATCGTTGCCATCGGCTTCGGCATGGGAATCATCCTCCTGTGCATGGTTTTCAACATCATCAATTCCTTTAAGATGCACGATGTTGAAAAAACCTGGTTCGACACCAACGCAGTGGCAGGACTTGTATTTTATGGTTCCGCAGTTCTCTGCATCGGACTCTTTGTATCCGGGCATGCAGTTCCGGGTGGTGCAGTCCTTGCCATTATGTTTGGTTTACCACTGCTTCTTATTTTCTTCAAGGAGCCGCTCACAAACCTGGTAGAGAAAAAAGCCGAGGTTATGCCAAAAGAAAAAGGCATGTTTATCGTACAGGGTATCTTTGAACTGTTTGAGGTTATCCTGAGCTACTTTTCCAATACACTCTCCTTCGTACGTATCGGTGCTTTTGCAGTCAGCCACGCAGCTATGATGGAGGTTGTACTTATGCTTGCAGGCGCAGAGAACGGCAGTACGAACTGGATCGTCATCATTCTCGGAAACCTGTTTGTATGCGCCATGGAGGGCCTGATCGTAGGTATCCAGGTACTCCGTCTGGAATATTACGAAATGTTCAGCCGTTTTTACAAAGGCAGCGGCCGGAAATTCGAGCCGTTCTGCTCCAAAAACAAATAAAATACCAGAGTCAGAACTCCTTCTGATCCAGGCAGCCAATTAAACGAATATTAAGGAGGTCATCATCATGACAGTCATTACACAGATCACAATCGCAGTTGCACTTGTACTCAGCATCATTCTTCCATTTGGTTATTATCTTCTCGGCGAAAAAAGCCGTGGCCGCTACAAAACAGCACTTGGTGTCAATGCCTTTTTCTTCTTCGGTATCATGCTTGTCGCCATTGCCGTAACATTTGCAGGCGGAGCTTCCGTACAGGCTGCTACAGGCGCTGACGCAGGCCTTGCAACAGGTATGGGTTACATCGCAGCAGCACTCGTTACCGGACTTTCCTGTATCGGTGCAGGTGTAGCAGTTGCGAGTGCGGCATCCGCAGCAATCGGAGCACTGAGCGAGGATTCAAGTATTATGGGTAAGGCGCTGATCTTCGTTGCGCTGGCAGAATCTATCGCATTGTATGGACTTTTGATCTCATTTTCCATTCTGGGATAAAAGAGACGGGAAGGATGGCGGATTTCCATGAGGATGTATTTGATCAGCGATAATATAGACACATACACGGGGATGCGGCTTTCCGGTGTTGAGGGTGTGGTCGTGCATGAGAGAGAAGAACTTGAAGAAGCGCTTTCCTTTGTGACGGGACAGCCGGATATCGGGATCGTACTGCTGACAGAAAAACTCGGCAGGGATTTTCCGGAACTGGTAAATGATTTAAAACTGAGCCGGAGGACACCGCTGTTTGTGGAGATCCCGGACAGGCACGGAAGCGGCAGAAGCAAGAATTTTATTACGGATTATGTCAGTCAGGCAATCGGGCTGAAACTGTAAACGGGGGATGGATGCATGGAGATCAATGAAAAACTGGAAGTTTTTTTTGGAGCTGCGATCGGTGCTGCAAACAGCCAGAGCGAGTCGATGCTCGATGAGCAGAAAAATATTTATCAGTCGGCAATGGAAGAACATGAGCAGTCCTGCCGTGATGCACTTAAAAGCTCAAGACGCATTTTCTTAGAAAAACAGAAAAAAGAAGTAAACCGCAGGAATGCAGAGCAGACAATGGCGTGGAAAAAGGATTATCAGGCGCTCAAAGAGCAGAAGACGGAAGAATTGTTTGAGATGGTGAAGGAAAAGCTTTTATCGTACCGCCGGACGGATGCGTATGAAGCATTTCTGCTTGCACAGATAGGTAAGGCAAAAGAATTTGCACAGGGAGAGGATCTGACCGTATTTATCAGTCCCTCAGATCAGGAGAGACAGGCCGTCCTTGAAGAGAAGAGCGGATGCAGGGTAGAGATCGCTGAGGATGAGTTTTCCGGCGGCATGCGGGCAGTCATTCCGGCAAAGAACGTTCTGATCGACGAATCATTTGCAGAGAGAATGAAACATGCGGGAGAGATATGCTGGATATGATGTAAAACTGTTATGTGCCGGGAGACAGCACAAAAACAGAGAGCAGTTTGAGAGGATCAGATATGGGTATAACAGGAAAGATATACGGGATCAACGGACCGGTTATCACGATACAGGGAAATCTTGGTTATAAAATGAATGAGATGGTATATGTCGGAGAGCACCGTTTAGTCGGGGAAGTAATCCGGCTGTCGAAGGAAAAGACGACCATCCAGGTATATGAGGAGACATCCGGATTAAAGCCGGGTGAGGAAGTGGCCGGTGCGGGCTGTGCCATCAGTGTAAAATTAGCTCCCGGAATTTTAAATAACATCTTTGATGGTATTGAACGTCCACTGCAAAAAATCGCAGAAAAAAGCGGAGCGTTTATCCCAACGGGAGCGCAGGCAGATGCACTGGATCGGGAGAAATTATGGGAGACGCATATCACCGTACAGGAAGGTGACGAGGTGGCAGGGGGTTCTATCATAGCGGAGGTGCCGGAGACAAAGTCGATCGTACACCGTGTGATGCTTCCGCCCGGAGTATCCGGAACAGTGACGGCGGTAAAACCGGATGGAGATTATACGATCTGTGATGAGATCGTAACGATACGCACTACAGACGGCGGTACAAAGGCACTTACCATGACACAGGAGTGGCCGATCCGCAAACCGCGTCCGGTTAAAGACCGGTATCCGGCAGACCGGCCGCTTGTGACCGGACAGCGTATCTTAGATACACTTTTCCCGATCGCAAAGGGCGGCACGGCGGCATTGCCGGGAGGATTTGGTACCGGAAAAACGATGACGCAGCACCAGCTTGCAAAATGGTGTGATGCGGACATTATCATTTATATCGGCTGTGGGGAACGTGGAAATGAGATGACCAATGTTTTGGAGGAATTTGGAGAATTAAATGATCCAAAGACCGGCAATCTTCTGATGGACCGCACCGCGCTGATCGCAAATACTTCGAACATGCCGGTGGCGGCGCGTGAGGCGAGCATTTATACCGGCATCACGTTAGCGGAATACTACCGCGACATGGGTTATCATGTAGCAATCATGGCAGATTCCACGTCGCGCTGGGCAGAGGCATTAAGAGAGCTCTCCGGAAGGCTTGAGGAGATGCCGGCGGAGGAAGGTTTCCCTGCATATCTGGCATCGAGGCTTTCGGCATTTTATGAGCGCGCCGGGTATGTGCAGAATTTAAACGGTTCGGATGGCAGTGTGACGATCATCGGGGCGGTGTCCCCGCAGGGAGGCGATTTTTCGGAGCCTGTCACACAGAATACCAAGCGCTTTGTTCGCTGTTTCCTCGCACTGGACAAATCACTTGCCTATGCAAGACATTATCCTGCGATCAACTGGCTGACCAGTTATTCAGAGTATATTCCTGATCTGACGGCATGGTATGAGACGAATGTTGGCCCGACATTCGTGCAGTGTCGGAATGAGATCTTGAATCTTCTGACGATGGAAAATCGTCTGAATGAGATCGTAAAGCTGATTGGAAGTGATGTGCTTCCGGACGATCAGAAGCTGGTGCTTGAGATTGCGCGTGTGATCCGGCTTGGATTTTTGCAGCAGAATGCATTCCACAAGGATGATACCTGTGTCTCTCTGCAAAAGCAGTACAAAATGATGGAAATCATTTTATATTTATACAAACGCTGCCGCGAACTGGTAGCCATGAATATGCCAATGTCTGTCCTCAAGGAGGAAAATATTTTTGAACGTGTCATTGCGATCAAATACGATGTTCCAAATGACAATCTTCAGCTTCTTGACCAGTATCTGGCAGACATTGATGCTTTCCATGACCGCATCATGGAAAAGAACGCGTAAGGAGGGAAAATAAAATGGCAATTGAATATTTAGGCCTCAGCAGCATTAACGGCCCTCTGATCGCGCTGGAAGGCGTTCAGGATGCTTTTTATGATGAAATCGTAGATTTTGTCGTAAACGGCAAAGAACACAAAATGGGACGTATTGTGGAGGTCTACGAGGACAAAGCAATCATCCAGGTATTTGAAGG
>ERZ826051.2871-NODE-2871-length-12438-cov-4.663733_pt1 | contig 12438 bp, 8 predicted proteins | sample MGYA00519928_ERZ826051 | MGnify/ENA primary metagenome ERZ826051 (study PRJEB31778, sample SAMEA3449219) | human gut metagenome | biome: human gut; feature: human-associated habitat; material: faeces | place: United Kingdom | collected 2010/2012 ...
ACTATCAGAATATGATAGAGGAAATCGAAAGGCAGAACACTCATGACGTTGTGGAAGTTTCCGGCGCACAGATAGACTGGCCGAAAATTTTGGCGGTGTATGCGATCAAGACTGGAAGCACCCAGGAAGTTGTCACGATAGATGACAACAAAAAGACCGTTCTAAAAGCAATATTTTGGGATGCGCATGCTATCACATACCGTATAGAACCGCGAGAGACTATCGAGGTTGTTGTAACAACAGATGAAAATGGGAATGCGGTGGAAACCAGTCGTGCTGTAATCAAAGACTATCTGCTTATTTTAGTTTCCCACAAATTTACTTATGAATTGGCAGAACAATATGGTTTTTCGGACGCACAGAATCGGCAGCTTACCGAACTGCTGGATCCCACATATGCCGACATGTGGAATGCTCTTTTACCAAGGGGATTGCAGTAGATTTAAAAACAAACTCCGTCGCTGGATCAACTGCCGTTATAGCAAAGAAGCCGCCTCTTGTCAGGCGACTTCTTTGACAGGTTGAAGCAGAAAAACTTGAACCTTCGGCACGCGGTTTTGGAGTGGATGTCGAATACCGCAAATCCGCATGAATACTGACGCGGTTGAGCCCTTTGTGGTAATTACCGGACCAGCTCTCATGCTGTTTTATGCTTTACTGATGTTATGAGGTTATTGCGGACAAGGTCGGTCAAAACTTGAACCCCATATAAACTTTTATCTTTCCCACAGCTGTTTTTATTGTTTTTCCTTTTGTTTCCCCGTCCTGCCGTGATTTGAGGAAAAATGCAATCGAATGAATAAAGCAAGATAGAGAGAAATATTTGAGGGCGGCAGCGGATTTATTTGCTGTCGTCATTGCTTTCAGCACGTTATCGGAGTTGAAAATTATTTTTCGTATTGTGTTAAAAATTGCAGAGAGTATGTGTTTCGATAATGGGTCGGGGTAAGACCGACCTTCTGCTTGAACAAACGCATAAAATAATATTCATCATGAAAGCCCACTTTTTTGGCAATCACAGAAATGCTATCATTGGAGCTTAATAAAAGTGACTCGGCCAGCTTTAAGCGACGCTCCAGAATGAATTCTTTTATGTTGGTATGATAATGCGTTCTAAAAAGTTTGGTTAGGTATTTTTCACTATAATTAAATTTTTGCGCGATATCGGATACCTTTAATTCCTCACGGCTGTGCAGCTCAATATAGGCAGCGATCTCCTCAAAGCGCCGGTTCTGCTTAGAGGATGATATTGTCGATTGAAGAGTCACTTGATTGGCTAACTCCAGCAATATGAACGTAGCCAGATAATCATTCATTAAGCTTCTCGGTTCGAGCCGGTAGTAATGGATCAGCTGGTTGATAGAAATCACAAATTTTTTAAAATCCTCCAGTGTGAATTGCTGAGGAAACAGGATGCTTTTTTGTGCACGATCCTTTTCCCCTTTAATATCCAACGCCTGATCCCGATCTACTATTTTCAGGGGTGATGATGTGCGAAAATGCATCCAATAAAAGGTTACGGCAGCTGGCTTCCAGCCGATGTGATGGGCGCCGGCTTTCATGAGAAAAACGTTTTCCGAGCGGATGGTATGCTGAACACCGTCAACCTCTAAATATAAATCACCGTTCACTACAATGTACAATACGTGCTCGTTTATGATTCGTTCGTAATGCATCCAGTTGTCCTGCATCTGGGATTTTCCTGCGTGACAAAAAGAAACGGGGGCAGCCGCATTGAACAGATAATACTCCAAAATATATGCTCCTTCCGGTTGGAATGACAGCCGCAAAAAACGCCAAACGATATCTAACCAAATATATATTGTTTTATAGAATTCATATTGTATTTTTTTGCCAGTAGATAGATTACATTTGTCCAGTTAAAGAGTGATTGTCTCCATTGAGGGGACGGTCTCTTTATAATACAATAAAAATGAAAGTTGCCCAATAAACCGGGCGACAGTCATTACTTTTTAATTATAACACGCGGAAAGAATTAAGGCAACGTGTATCGTTATCAGAAAATCTTACCATATATTGTAAATAAAGCACATAAAAATCCGCTAATTTATTTCTAAATCCATGCAACATATGGGTGCTTTCACCATCGGTGATAAAAATATAGTTTCGCACCAAAAAACGTCAGGAGGTTTTATTATGAATACGATTTTGAAGGATTACGAAGCAAATGTGAAATTGACCAGCACCTTTTGGAGGGAAAGGCAGAGGTTGTTTTGCGATGAAGTGTTGGAACGACAGTGGCGCATCCTCAATGGGGAGGAAGAGGTTGCTGGTGTAGGAAAAAGCCACTGCATTGACAATTTCCGCGTTTTGGCCGGTGAAAAGGAGGGAGAGGCTGTTGCTGGCTTTCCCTTTATGGATCATGATTTAGGGAAATGGATGGAGGGAGCTGCCTATAGCCTGCTTCTTCGGCCCAACCCAAGCATTGAGGAACGGATGGATTATCTGGCCGATCTGTTACGTCGCGCTCAGCGTGCTGACGGATATTTGAATACATATTACATGCTATTTGAACCCGGTCGGGAGTGGACCAATTTCAAGTGGGGCCACGAGTTACTCAACGCCGGGAACTTATTGGAAGCGGCCATCGTTTACCGTCGCGCAACGGGCAAAACGGTACTTCTGGAGGTCGTTACGCGGTTCATCGATCTGATTTACGACTTGGTCTTCTCCGCCGATCATTATATATACGACGGCCATGAAGAAATAGAAATTGCGCTGATAAAACTGTATTTATTGAACGGAGAGAAAAAGTATCTTGATTTGGCCAAACGGCTGGTGGATACGCGTGGTGTCGGGCGGTGCCTGTTTTTGGATGAGGACAGCGCAGACGTACCTGGTTTTGGTTTGGAATATTTTCAGGCACACCGGCCGGTGCGTGAGCAGGTTAGCGCGGAGGGACATGCGGTAAGAGCGGCTTATCTTTACACCGCTATGGCTGAATTGGGTCGCCTGTGTGATGATGATACCCTGCGGACTGCGGCTTGGACGCTGTGGGACGATATCGTTCAAAAAAAGTTGTACATCATCGGCGGCATTGGTAGTGAACAGCATGGTGAGCGTTTTACCGAACCATACGATTTGCCTAACGCCTATTCATATAGCGAAACTTGTGCCGCGATTGGGCTGATGATGTTTTCACGTGCATTGTTGCGGGATACGCCAAACGCGCGCGTGGCCGATGTGATGGAAAAAGCGCTGTACAACAATGTACTGGCCGGCATTTCCTATGACGGCAGGTCGTACTTCTACGTCAACCCGCTGGAGGTTCAGCCAAACGTGGTTCACAAGCGCTGGGATCACAACACGACCAAAACCATGCGTGAGGAGTGGATGTCTTGTCCCTGCTGTCCGCCTAACCTGTTGCGGTTAGTACTGTCTTTGCAGGAGTATGTGTACACCCTTCGTCCAGATGGCGCATATATAAATCTTCTGGTGTCGCATGAGGCGACGTTTACTATGGATGGAACGGCGCAGGCGCTCTCTTTTCAGGGGAACGAACCTTGGGATGGGACCTTTGAACTGACGGCTCAAACTGCGCTGACACAAGTGTTGCATATTAAGGTGCCCTATTGGAGCGAGAAATGTGTAGTCATCAAAAATGGCCAAAAGCTGTCCTGCGGTGTTCAAAATGGATATTTAGAGCTGGAAAATGTGCAGCAGGGCGATACCTTCCGCATAGAGTTTTCTCTACGTCCCCGCTACGTCTACAGCGACCCGCGTATTGCCGATGACAGCGGTAAAACCGCCGTGGAGCGCGGATATCTGGTTTATTGTGCGGAACAGGCTGACAATGGTGTTCATCTTTCCGCATTGTCGGTTGATGATAGGCGGGAACCCGCAGAGGCTCATGAGGCGCTGTTTGGTGGCATTCAAACGGTGACTGTGTATGGCGATCGGCTAGTGGCGCCGTCGGATACTCTATACTCGTTTGAGAAACCTAAAGCGCAAGAAACTGCTATTAAGCTGGTACCATATGCACTATGGAACAACCGTGGTGAGGGCGAAATGATCGTATGGTTAAGAACACAGCAGCTATAAGCGTCCGGAAGAACGCGGAAAGAAAGGGAGGAGCTATGGTGAAGAAATCTTTCGTAGTACTGAGAGGTACGGCACTGTGTCGCATGGTTATGCTATGCATCGTAGTCATGTGTGTGCTGCTGTCTGGATGTGGTCCAAAATCACCGATAGATGATGGTTCGATCAAGCTGGTGTTTACCTACTGGGGCAACGCAGATGAGAAAAAGTCAATGGAAGCGTTGATACAACAGTTTGAGACGAAAAATCCTGGAATTACGGTGCAATTGAGTCATATTCCTTCCAGCGGTGACTATATGACAAAAATAGCCACTATGGCGGCAAGCAACTCCTTGCCTGATGCCGGATATTTCATAGAATCGTCTGTGTTGAAATGGGCGGAAAACGGCAAATTGCTTGATCTGAGCTCATTGTATGAGGACGAGGCCATCATGCCGAAAAAATTAGACATGCTACGTTTTGTCGACAAGAACGGAAAGGTTGTCGGCGCCAGCTTATCGAATGAAGTCTCATTGCTGTTTTACAACAAGGATCTTTTTGACGAGGCAGGTATTCCCTACCCGCCAGTCACGGCAGAGACGGCGTGGACTTGGGAGGAATTTATCGATGTGGCCAAAAAGCTGACCAAGGATAACGCGGGGAGGACCCCCAATGACCCCGGTTTCGATTCCTCAAGTATCGCCACCTATGGTGCATTTGTGTCGTCCTCCCCTTATTTTGTCAATCCCCTGCTATGGAGTAACGGCGGTGGTATTCTGGACAAGGACAACAAAACTATTTTACTGAATAAGCCTGAAAGCATTGAGGTGCTCCAGGCACTGCAAGACATGATCTATAGAGACAAGGTGTCGCCGGCACCTTCATCGCAGGGCACTATCCCCGCACTATCTTCCGCTTTGCTGAGCCGCAAGGTCGCTATGCAGTTCGAAACGCAGTATGTTCTACAGACTCTTCACGAGGCCAAAGAGAATGAAAATCTGAATTACGGTATTGGCGTATTGCCCAAATTTAAGGAACCGGTATCCACCAACGGAGGTTCTCCCGTTGTCGCATTCAGCACCACAAAGCATCCGGAGGAGGTCAAAAAGCTGGTGGCATTCCTGATGAATCCGGAAAATTCCCTGCCACTGATTAATGATGGGCTTTGGATGCCAAATGAAGAGCAATGGTATACCGATCAGGAGCTGATTGACCGCTGGGTGAAGGAGGATGTCCATACCCCTGCTTACAAGACGGCCGTCATCGATTATACCTTAGAGTGCGTTCGTAGCAATCCGTACTACACATATGCTTATACCGATGAGCTGTACAACGAGATTTGGGCGGGATTGGATCCCCTATTTGGCGGTGACAAAACAGCACAGCAAACAGTAAACGACATCCTGCCCGGTTTGCAAGAATTGATGGAAGAAAAGGCTGAGAAATGAGAAACCATATCTTAGAAAGGATGGGAACAAATGAGCGTCAGTGCGCGGCGCATGAAAGGTCGGACAAAGGAAGCCTTTGTGGGGTATATGTTTCTCGCACCATTTGTACTGGGTTTTTCCATGTTTGTTATACTGCCGATGGCGGCGACGGTTTTTATGAGCCTGACTGACTGGGATTTATTTAACAGTCCGACGTTTATCGGCGTGGAAAATTATGCAAACTTATTTTTTGACAACAAGTACCTCTGGAAATCGCTAAAGGCGACATTCCTCTACGCCTCCGGCGGCGTTATACTGCCGCTGGCGACGGCCCTGCTGCTGGCGCTGCTGTTAAATCAGAAAATTCGTTTTCGTCCGTTTTTCCGCACTGCTTTTTATCTGCCGGCGGTATTGCCATCCGTCAGCACCGTTGTACTGTGGCAATGGATGTTTGACCCGGATTTGGGGCCGCTGAACGAAGTATTGCGTATCATGGGCCTGCCGACCTCTAAATGGATTTATTCTGAAGCCGCTGTCATGCCCTCCCTGTGGCTGATGGCCATGTGGGGCTGCGGAAGCACTATGGTTATTTTTCTAGCTGCTCTGCAGGACGTTCCCAAGCATCTGCTGGAAGCGGCGGAAATCGACGGTGCTGGCACATTTCAAAAATTCCGCCACATCACGGTTCCAACCATTTCCCCAGTCATCTTCTTTAATTTTTTAATGAGCGTTATCGGTGCGTTTCAGGTGTTTGTGCCGGCGCAGCTGATGACCGGCGGCGGACCTAACAACTCCACTTTATTCGTCACCTATTACATCTACCGGCTGACGTTTGGGGAATACCGGCTGGGATATGCGTGCGCTCTTGCCTTTATCGTATTTTTGATTATCATGGTGCTGGCTATCGTTATTTTTAGAATGTCGAACAAATGGGTGTTTTATAATGAAGAAAAAAATTGATTTTCGTAAAGCGCTCTTCTTGACGGTGGTCTATGTAATTGTCGTGCTGGGGGCATTGGTTTGCCTGTTTCCGCTGTACTGGCAGATTCGCAGTTCCCTGATGACCAATACCGAGATTTTTATTATGCCGCCCCGCTTGTTTCCTGCTAAAGTTATGTGGGAAAATTACCCTAAGGCGCTGTCGGCTTTCCCGTTCTGGGACTATTTGCGCAATACAATGACAATTCTAATCCCTGCCTTTTGTGGAACGGTATTGACCAGCATCCTAACGGCTTACGCCTTTGCCCGACTGAACTTTCCTGGACGAAACATCTGGTTTTTGCTGGCCATTGCCAGTATGTTCCTGCCGGGTGTCGTGACGATGATCCCCACCTATGTCATGTGGGGAAAGCTACACCTGACCAATTCCTTTATCCCGCTGATTCTGCCGGCGTGGTTCGGGGGAGGGGCCTTTAATATCTTTTTGTTGCGTCAGTTTTTCCGTGGTATTCCCATGAGTATGGACGATGCCGCGCGCATTGATGGCGCAGGCCATATGCGTATTTTGTTTCAAGTGCTGCTGCCCTCATTACGCCCCGTAGTTATTACTATCTCTCTGTTCACGTTTATGAACCTGTGGAACGATTATTTCGGCCCATTGATTTACCTGAACGATGAAAGCCTGTTTACGCTGGCACTGGGGCTGGTACAGTTCCGAGGTTCGTATGTGTCGCAGTGGCATTACCTTATGGCAGCCTCCACCGTAATGATCTTCCCCATGATTGTTGTGTTTTTCATCGGGCAGAAATATTTTATCGAAGGCATTTCTTTCACCGGCATGAAAGGGTAAACGATTGGCAAATCTTAATTATACGAGGAGTTGTCAATATGAAAAAAGCATTTGTAATTCTACTGGCAACATGGGTTTGGCTTTTTGCTTGCGCCGTCCCAGCTGCTGCAGAGGAGGCATCCAAACATCCCGAACCTCTCGCGTGGTATACCTTTGACGATCCCGAAAATCTTGGAGCCGACACCTCTGGCAACGACAATCATCTGCAGCCCAAGGGAAGCCCTGCCTACAGGGAAGAAGGGATGTACGGCGGCTGCCTGTATCTGGATGGAAACAGCGCCATGGTAGCTGAAAAAGACACCGCCACCGGCGCGGATTTCATCGACGCGCTGCAAGATACCACCCGGCAGTTCACGCTGACCTATTGGTTCAAGGCCACCAGGGAAGATATCGTCGGCTTTGACGCAAATACCATGTGGCGGCGTATTGTATCCAATGGTTGTGACTGGCAGGCAGGAGGTGAAAAGGGTGGGTTCACTTTCATTAACAACCCGGATAACGCAGTCAATCCCAGTGTGTTCTATAGCAACCCCATGGTCGAATACGATAATGGCACATTCGACCCTGCTCAGTTTACGGCCAATACGCCCTTTACCGAGGATTGGACCTTTATCGCCATTGCTGTGGATGCTGCCACCAATACCATCGAATATTATATAAACGGCATACTTATGGCGACCGTCATACCAAAGCTGCCTGCCGGCGCCACTGGTCTTCAATTTGCCAATATGGCGTGTGCTTTTGCATTTGGCGCGGATTACTATGTTTCTGGGGGAACGGAAACGTTTTTCCAGCCCTACAAAGGAGCGCTGGATCAGGCAGGCGTATTTGACACCGTCCTTTCGGCAGAGGATATCCTTTTCGTCATGGGAAACCGCCAGGAAGAAGGGGGAAGTCAAGAGGAGATACGTGTCGGGCAATTCTTTGAAGGGGATAACGTAGTATTTCGATTCAAGAATGTGCGGGACATTACCAAAGCTATCACTGAGTACAGTTATGTGGAAGTCGGCATGTTGGATAAATCCGTTAAGCTGAAATTTTGGGGTGATATGCCTTCGATTCAGGGTGAATTACAGGCGGCCGATGCCTTTTCACTGAATGAGTATAAGTTTATGAAAATAAAATATTGCGGCCGCACTGCCAACCCTAATACTGTCTTTATGTTCGCCACCTCTAAGGAACCGGAGTATGTCATCAACGGGACGCTAAACTTTGAGCACAAGAATGAGGTGTGGGAAGAAAAGACATTTGATATGTCCTCGTTGCAGGGATGGGAGGGGCGGATGGAAGGCTACCAGCTGGTGCCCACCCCTCTGAGCGACGACGATACCGAGAGCTTCTTTATCGAGTACATAGCTTTTTTTAAAACACAGGAGGCGGCCGATGCCTTCGGCGGCATAACACAGGCACAGAAAAACGGAACCGATCCCGTTTCTCTGTATTACAGCCGCGGCTATGTCAACCCGTACTTGGGATATCCGCCCTCAGAGAGCGCCGGGGCGGCCCCGGTCATTACGCTGCCATGGATCATCGGCGGGGCGGCAGGTACAGTTGTGCTGATGACGGCCACCGCCTTTGTAACGGCCGCAATTGTCAGAAGAAAGCATAAATCCGACACAAAAGCCCCTGCTTCTCAGGAAACGCAGCAATAGAACCAGCGGCAGAGCTGTAAACTTTGTGAAGGGCGTGAAGCAAATGATGCCAAAGAAATTGAGCAAGGCGCTAACATGCTGTCTGGCGGCGGTGCTGCTTTTCAGCGCTACTGCCTGTGCCAACAAGCCTGCGGCAGAAAAAAGTATGCACACAGGTGTGGAGCTGACCCATACCAAAGCGGAAAACGGAAAGAATATTCGGTTGGGCGCCTATGTGTGGTATGGATATGCCAATATGGCTTGGCAGCTGTATTCTGAACGGTACATGGAAAATCTTGTAGATACGCTGGAACCGGCATGGGGGTATGGATATAACGAGGTCGCCGACATGGAATATCAGATTGATTTGGCGGTTGAATATGGGCTGTCTTTTTTTGCATTTGAGTATTGGTGGAACCAAAAGCCAACTCTGCATGAGAAGATGGGGTTAGACAATTTCATGAAGTCAAAAAACAACGCCAACTTGGACTTCACCCTGCTGGTTGCCAATCATGATACGCACCGAATCTACTACGACAATTGGCAGGAAATCTGCTTAGAGCATTTTATCCCGTATATGACCAAGGATAACTACCTCAAGGTGGACGGCAAACCGGTTATCTCTTTTTTTGAGCCCGACTTTCTCATTGCTGATTTGGGCGGTGTGGAACGCACAAAAGAGTGCTTTGACTGGCTGCGTTCCCAGATGCAGGAACAGGGCTATCCCGGAGTGCTCATCTTGGCAGGCGACCAGTCATCTTCTGCTCCCAATTATATTAACAACGCATCTACTGGTGTTGCCAATGTGCCTGCATTTCAGAAGCGCATAGCCAACTATCTCGCTGCCGGTTATGACGCGGCGCATGGTTCATTGACTTACCGACAGTATATTCCCAACCCCGGCACGGATGAAACGCGTTATCTGCGTTCTTATGACAGCCTACTGGATCTGCATGAGAAAAGCTGGGAAGTTTTTGCTGAACACACGGACATTCCGTTTGCCCCGGGATTGGCCAGCGGTTGGGATGACCGCCTGAAATGGAATGTTTTTTCTCCCCCGTCGTATTACTATCTGGAAGGAAAAACTCCGCAGCGGTTTTATGAACATATACTGAAAGCGCACAGCTATATACAACAAAACCCCGACCAGGCTCTAGGTAATATTGCTTACATTTATGCATGGGACGAAACAGATGAGGGCGCGTACCTAATCCCGACCAAAGCTGAAGGGAATGATATGCTGGAAGCGATGCGGCGCGCAATAGATACCATCAACGCACAGAACCCGTAAAACAGCGACTAGGCAATGCGTGTAGTTTAGGCATGAGGCGGTAAGAAAAACAGAACGGGCTTACCTGTCAGAATTTATGGTAAAGGAGTAACAACAATGAAAAAGACATTAATCGCTTTGATGACCGCAGCGCTGGTTCTACTCTGCATGGTTTCGATACCGATTGCACTGGCATTAAACGAATCCGCCATTCCCGCTCCTATCGCGTGGTATACCTTTGACGATGCTGCCAATTTAGGCGCTGATGCCTCCGGTAACGGTAATAATCTGACGGCAAAAGGCAATGTCGCTTCACTGACTGCCGGAAAAAGCGGTAAGGGTGTTTATCTGGATGGTGCGAGCGCGCTGATTGCCTCTACGGATACCGAGACCGGCGAGGATTTTTTGGATGCGCTGCAGGGTACCACCGGACAGTTCACACTGACCTATTGGTTTCAGGCTACCAAGAAAGATGTCGCCGGATTTAACCCTGCAACCGACTGGAGACGCATCGTTTCCAACGGAATGGATTTCTCCGGCCTAGGCGGCTTTACCGTCATCAATAACCCCAACGATCCTAGTAATCCCGCCGTGCTTTACAGCAACCCGTTTGTGGAGTATGACAATGGTTATTTCGCCGGGAGCCAGTTTTCCGCCAACACTCCGTTTTCCGAAGCGTGGATGTTTGCCGCTGTATCCGTGGACACCACGACCAATACCGTTAAGTACTATGTCAACGGCGTTCTGCTATCTGTTATCACACCTGATTTGACTGACAACGGACTCACTTCCGGCGCGACTGGCATGGATTTTTCGCGTCCCGGGGTTCCCCTCGCTTTTGGCGCGCATTATTATTATGATGGAGAAGGTGACCATTTCACCCAAGCCTACAAAGGCGCGCTGGATGACATCCGCGTGTTTGACACCATACTTAATGTAGAGCAGATTGACTTTTACATGAGCCGCGCGTATGACCTCCCGGAGGATTCGTCAACATCTTCCTCCTCTACGCCATCCACAACGGTTCCCGACAGTCCCACTTCTTCGGAAACCTCCTCATCCACAACGGTTCCCGACAGTTCCACTTCTTCGGAAACCTCCTCCACAGTTACTTCGGACACTACCAGACCTGGAATGGAATTTGATTCGCGCTATCCTACGCCGCTTGCATGGTACACATTTGACGACGCTTCCAATCTGGGAAGAGATTACTCCGGCAACAACCATGACCTGATTGCCAAAGGGGATCCCAGTTCATTGGCGATGGGCAAGAACGGCAAGGGACTGTATTTAAACGGAGAGAGTGCGCTTATCGCTTCTATGGACGCAGACAACGGTGGTGCAGATTTTGTGGATAAGCTGCAGGACACTACCGGACAGTTCACACTGACGTACTGGACCAAGGTCACTAAGGCGGATATCGTCGGTTTTGATCCCAATACAGCTTGGCGGCGCATTTTCTCCAATGGCTTTTGTTTTAGTGGCATCGGAGGTTTTGCCTTCTTGGATAACCAGGAAAACGGCGTCAATCCTTCGATTGTTTATAGCAATCCCCTGGTGGAGTACAACAATGGACATTGGACGTGGATGCCGTTTGATGTTAGTACGCCATTTACCGAAAAATGGACGTTCCGCGCGGTAACCGTGGATACCAAGACCAATACCCTCAACTACTATCTTGATGGTTCATTGATCTCCACGCTCACACCGGATTTGACCGATGGCGGTAAAACTTCGGGAGCTTCTGGACTCAAATTTGCCTGCCCCGAAGTTCCCTTTGCCATAGGCGCACACTATTATAATGACGGAAAAGACGATCATTTCGATCAATCCTTTAAAGGCGCGCTGGATCAGGTTGGCTTGTTTGATAAGGTGCTTACCGATGAGGAAATTACCTATTTTATGAATTATCGTGGCCAAACGCCGCCGAATACAGGAGATAACTTCTTCGTGTGGCCCGCTATTGTGCTGCTTCTGTCTATAGTTGGAATTGCCATTCTCTGCATTCGGAAACCTAAAAATAAAGTGTATTGACGGATGCTTGGCTCTGACTGCCTAAAACATTTCGCAAGGATAAAAGAAATATAAAGTATCCAACATATTTTCAAGCCGTCGGCTTTATTCCTGTATCCAACAGAGGAGCCGACGGCCTGAAAAATGGCGAGAGAACATGAGAGGCAGTTTTATTTTCTTTTTTACGCACTGCGATCTGAAGCAGACAAAAAGAAGGCACTGTAAAGTAAAGATGAAAAAATAGGACCCGAAAGCAGCGAAAAATGCTAC
>ERZ826051.2872-NODE-2872-length-12435-cov-2.826656_pt1 | contig 12435 bp, 9 predicted proteins | sample MGYA00519928_ERZ826051 | MGnify/ENA primary metagenome ERZ826051 (study PRJEB31778, sample SAMEA3449219) | human gut metagenome | biome: human gut; feature: human-associated habitat; material: faeces | place: United Kingdom | collected 2010/2012 ...
CTGTGCATACGCTTCTCCATACCGCTCCTCCAGAAACTGCCGGACCGGCCGCATGTCCGTGGTCCGGTAATCAGCTCCGTGGGCATCGCTTGCCACACAGCCCGCAAGGCGGTTTTCCAGTAGAAACCTTGCTGTCCGCTCCGCCTCTTCTCCAAATCTTCCAAACACGCTTCCTTTGTTGATCTGCAAAACCGCGCCCATTTCCCGGAATTCGTACAGAAGCTCCGGTGTATCCTGCACGCAGAAATACCGCTCCGGATGCGCCAGCACCGGGATTTTTCCCATCGCCGGAAATTCCAGCAGCCGCTTTCTGATTCCGTCCGGCGCCATATCAAACGGCACCTCGATCAGATAATAGCGGCTCTCATGGAGCGGTATCAGCTTTCTCTCTCTGATTTTTTCCCCCAGCGGTCCGATGCTCATGATTTCCATACCGCGCACCAGGCTGATGGGAATGTGTTCTCTGTTGATTTCCCTCTCCAGACGGTAAAATTGCTCTTCTAACTGTTCCGATTCGTAGTTGACGTATCCGTCCTCCACGCCTTCGATTCCCGTCTGGTTTGCATGCGGCGTCACCGCGAGGATGCGTACCCCGCTTTGTGCCGCCATTTCTGCCATTTCAAGGGAGGTGGACAAATTCGGGGATCCGTCGTCCACTCCCGGCAGAATATGTACATGAAGGTCCGTCATCCCTGTTTTTCTCCTTCGTACTGGTATTCCGGTACCATTTTCTTTACCAGATAACAGATGTCCGGACATTCGTTTTCCGCTTCCTTCGCGAGTTCCTTTATCTGCTCCCGGAATACTTTCTCATCAAATGCAATCTGTCTGCCGATAAAAATCCGGCTGTTTTCTGTTGTCTGCATGCCCTCTTCATTCATCAGAAGCTCTTCATACAGCTTTTCGCCGGGCCGCAGGCCAATATATTTGATCTTGATTTCTTTTTCCGGCTCATACCCGGAAAGGCGGATCATATTTTTTGCCAGATCTGCGATTCTGACCGGATCTCCCATATTCAGGACAAAGATCTGACCGTTTTTCGCATAGGCGCCTGCCTCAAGTACCAGGCTGACTGCCTCCGGAATCGTCATAAAATATCGAATGATATCCGGATGCGTAACCGTCACCGGACCGCCATGTTCGATCTGACGGCGGAACAGCGGAATGACACTTCCGTTGCTTCCCAGTACATTTCCAAAGCGCACTGCCGCAAACTCTGTCGTGCTGTGTCTTCCGATCAGCTGAATCACCATCTCACAGAGCCGCTTGCTCGCTCCCATGATGTTGGTCGGGTTGACTGCCTTGTCTGTTGATATCAGGATAAACTTCTTTACCTGATAATGGCTTGCTGTGCGCGCCGTTTTTAAGGTTCCAATAACATTGTTTTTAATCGCTTCATTCGGGCTGTCCTCCATCAGCGGCACATGCTTGTGGGCTGCTGCGTGAAAGACGATGTCCGGCCGGTACTTCGAAAAAATTGATTCCAGCCTCCGCTCATCCCGCACAGAACCAATCAGTACGGTCAAATTGAGATCTGGGAACTCCCATTCCAGAGATTTCTGAATCTGGTACGCATTGTTTTCGTAGATGTCAAAAATGATCAGATGCCCGACGTCGTGTCCGGCCAGCTGGCGGCAGATCTCACTTCCGATCGAACCGCCTCCGCCTGTTACCAGGATTGTTTTTCCCTTCACATAGCCCAGGATTGCATCGAGATCCACCCGGATGGGATCTCTTGGCAGCAAATCCTCAATTTTTATTTTCTTTCTGATCTTTTTTTCTTCCTTCATAGCTCCCACTCTCATTCTGTTGCGTTTTTCTCCCGTATTCAGTTATCCTGTTCCTGCAGACAATCTTCCAGTAAATACAGCATTTCAAGTGCTGAACGAAAACCTGCTTTCTGTTTTCCGCAGATCAGAAATCCCTGCAGACTACAGTGCTGTCGGAACTGAATCTGAATACTGACCATACGCTCGGTTCCTGCTGGAAGCGTTGTATCCTGATTGTTCTTCATTTCATCTGTAAATTCCCACTCTTCTTTTTCCCCTTCTGAAAGGCTCCGCATACAGCTTCCTGCATCCGGCATGCCGAGCAGGTCATAAATGCGGTTCATCCGAAGCAGCATTTCTCCGTATCCCTCAAACGGAATGTCATAGTGAAGCAGCGGCAGCCGGATCACTCCTTTGGAATGGCTTCCCTTCACTTCCTGAAAGCATAAAAATAATGCTGCATCTGCTGTTGTATGTACTTTTTCTCTGATTGTTTCTACTTCTCTGTTCATATTTCTCTCCATATGATATTTATTCTTTTACAATGTTATATATAATAATTGTTTTTGGAATATTATGCCAAACCCATCTCGCATCGTCAATCTTCTCGACCTCCTTTTCTTTCGATTTTCTTTCGATTTTTCTGCTGTTTTTTCTGCCTATCGTTCCTTTTTTTTACTTTTTTCGACTCTTTAAGCCATCCGGCATCGTTATCTGTCGAACGATTTTAACAGAAGTGCGGCAATTCGGCTTGAATGAGATCCTGCCACTATGCTAAACTACATTTTGTAATTTTATGACGTTTGCTGTAATGCTCCCTCCTACTTTTATTTTGTACCCTATCATGTTTCTTTGCGCCGGACAACCGCTTCGACTTGAACGGCTGCACTTCGACGCAAACGGTATGCTTTCCAGAAGGTGTTTTTTTTGTATTCCAAATTAATATTCCCACTCGATCCGAACGATTCTGTTCTGCTCGAAATTCCAGTCATTATCTCACAGGGTGTTTCCCAAAAATACCGGCTGGCGCTGAACGACCTGATTTACGTTGAAGCCTGCCAGCACCGACTGATTCTCCACACCATTCAGGGAGATTTTACAACCCGCTGCACATTTGCCGACCTGACGGTCTGCCTTACACCAAGTGATCGTTTTTTCCACGGCGGAAAAGGTCTGCTGATCAACTTTGCCCACGTTTCCCTTGTACAGGTAACCGGCGAAGTTCTGCTGAAAAATGGGCAGATCATTTTCTGCAGCCGCCGGCGGAGGCGTGAGACCCGGGAAGCCTTCCTGGTCTACGCCGGAGCAGGAAAGTTTTCTCACGAAACGATATAATAAATAATCCTGCCCTCCTGTTTTTATAACGTTTTCGCTTAAAGGCAGCCGAATGAGAACAAAACAGACCGCAAAGTGGGACTTACAGATTGCGGAAAAGATTTTTCAGACACACGTTACATCGTGTCTGCAAGCTCCATTCGAGCTGCAAATTGTGTATAGAAATCTGTATTTCCGTCATACGGAAGCAGATAAAACAGCTTCAGAATGTTCATGCTGATCTGCTGCCGGAATGCATCGTCCTCGCTTTCGCGCGCCGCATTCTGCTTTTTCTTCAGATAATAATGCCATTCTGTCGTAAAGGCTTCGTATTTCCCAAGCTCCGGCGTATCGAGCCAGCGGCGGACCTTGACCTTCGTCTTGTTCTCCTTCGGACATTCGTTCACCTGAAGGAAATAAGAAAATGTTCCATCCTCATACAGCCGTCCCAGTGGAAACATCCGACAGAAGCCCGGGCGCGCATCGTGGATGCTGCAGCGGCCTTCTTCATTTAAAAAGCTACACTGGTCTGACTGCTCTGTCATCTTCAGATGTGGCAAAATAACACCGTCCACGACACGAAGCGCCACGTTCCCAGCCAGCAAAATCTCTTCCATCGTCTTTCCCAGCTTTTTCTCCAGACGGTAGACATCCATCGGGTCGAGTACAATCGAATCTCCCATCCCATTACAGCAGGCGGAGCATCCGCGGCAGTCGTCGCAGCCCACTTTTACAAGATCATTGGCTCCGTATCGTTTTCCATCTGAAATTTTATCTATCTCTACATTTCGTTCCATTTTTTCTTCCTATCTTTTCTCTTAATCCTTGCTTTTGGTCTCTTCTCTCGATCTTTGCTTTTGATCTTCACTTTTGATCTTTGCTTTCGGTCTTCCCTTTCGATCCTTGCTTTCGGTCTTTTCGCCCGATCTTTATTTCTTCCTCACATTTCTACTCCCACAACATGCAGTACCTCGTCCTTTACCTGGAATTTGATTTCCATTCCCGCAAAGGAAAGTCCGTAGACGCGTTCTTCGCTGTTCTGATACGATGGACGCGGATCCTGCTCCAGCACTTTTTTCAGCGCCGCACGGTGATCTGTCGGAACCTTTTCCAGCAGCTCGTCCGGAATTTCAACCGGAATAAAGTATTCCTTCGTCTTTTCCGTAAAGCTGCCAAGCGCCTCCACGTGACTGTCTACATGCGGCAGATACGGTTTGATGTCCAGAATCGGTGTGCCGTCCATCAGATCAGCCCCCGTAAGGTGCAATACCGGGCCAAGCGACGGGTGCTGCTCCACATATTCCAGCTTTACCGAAGAAAGACCGATCGGATTCGGGCGGAACGGCGAACGCGTAGCAAATACGCCGACCCGTTTATTTCCGCCAAGCCGCGGCGGCCGCACCATCGGAGACCAGGTATCCCGCACGGCTTCCGAAAACTCCCAGATCAGCCAGAGATGGGAATATTCTTCCAGCCCACGCAGTGCATTTGCATCGCGGAACTCCGGTTCAAAAACGATCGTACTCTTTAGTTCTTCGATCAGTCCGCTCTGCCTCGGAATCCCGAATTTTTCCGGGAAATCCGTGTGGATTCGGGCGATCACCTTCATTGCAATTTCTTCTGCCACGTTTCTTACTCCTTTTCTTTCCTGCATCTTCTCTTCTATTTCGCATGGCTCTGAATCGTTACCATATGTTTTATCTTAACATTTTGTTTTTGAAAAGTCCACCATGCGCATTCCCCTTCGCCGACTCCCCTGCGGATACTACACGTTACGGGTCACGCAGAGCCTGCCAGACGGTGACTTATACTCCAAGCTCCCGCATGCTTTTCAGCAGCTCCTCGATCTGTTCTGCTATTTCCTTTACTTTCTCTTCCAGCCCGATCAGTTCCCCGCGGTACATCTGTTTTTTCTCCGTCACATCCAGAACATGTACCGTCTGGACCAGAAATGTTTCTGCCTTTGACTGAAGCTCTTCCGGCAGATGTGTCTCTTTCAGACGGTTTCGAAAGCTTTCCAGATCCTGTCCTGCCGCTCTCAAATACTGATTCATATGAAGCCCAGTGTGGCGCATCCTTGCACGACCCTCACTTCGCACACTGTCATACGTTTTCTGGCTTTTGGCTGCATACAGTGTCATCTGTACATACATCAGGCTGGTCAGTGCCTTTTCTCCTGTCATTGCAGTTTCATACAATTCTTTTTTTACTCTTTGGCTGCTCATACATTCCTCTCTCTCCGCCACGCTTCTTTCGCTGGCAACGGATGGCAGTTCATGTTTGGTATTCAGGAGTCGAAGGATAAAAAAAAGACTCCTATCATGACCTCTGCCACAATAAAAGTCTTGCGTTCTCATTTGATACGGATGTTTCTCAACATCGGCTGACGGTTTCAAACCCGCACGGGATGCTTTTGTTTCAAATCCCGCGGCGTTTCGCTACTCCCTTTTATTTGTTGAGATGAATCTTAGCACACTTATTGCTAAATTGCAAGCATATTTTTTGCATATCATGCATGATTTCATGCATCCTATTATTTTTGACGGTGTTTCTTCCTATATAAATGTAATGCCGGAAAGCATACGGTTCCCACTATTAAAATAAGGAAAACCACATCCGCATATAGCTTCACATATTCTGCCGCCTGCTCCCATGCAGCGCCGACCGCTGCGCCGATGCCAACCAGAAGAAGATTCCAGACCGTACTCCCGACTATGGTATATAGAAGAAATCCCGGCATCTTCATCCCTGCCATGCCGGCCGGAACCGAGATGAGGCTTCGGATGATCGGAATACATCGGCCGAGCAGCACAGCCCGCTGCCCTTTTTTCTGAAACCAGGCAATGGTCTTCCAGGCATCCTCTGCACGAAACCCCAGAAGCTTCATCGGTCGGCTCTCGAGCAGCTCGGCAAGCCCTTCCGGGCTGACGAGGGTTCCGGCTCCGTACAGCACCAGCGCGCCAAGCAGTGAGCCCGCCGTAGATGCCAGCACAACCCCCGCCGGGTGCAGCCGGGTACACGTTGTCAGAAAACCGCCAAAGGTCAGAATCACCTCGGAGGGAATCGGTGGAAATACATTTTCCACCGCAATCAGAATCAGAATACCAAGATAGCCAAAACGGTTGACCATATCCAGAATCACGCTCTGCAAATTTTCTCTTCCTTTTCATTTCCGGCATAGAAACCTCTTCCCCGCAGCTGCCAGATAGCCGGTTTTCCGGTCTTATCGGTTTTCCTGCCGGAAATGCTCTTTTTCTTCTCCTGCATTTTATGCGCCTTTTCCACGGTGCATGAATCCTTTTTGACTACTTCTTTACAATTCCGTCAGATTTTCTTCCTTTTGTTTTCATGTTCTCTTCAGAAAAGCTTTATCCCGTGTACACATTCTGGTCACAATTTTCCCGTATACTAATCTTATCAACAACAAAGGAAGTAAAAAACAACCTCCATTGTTTCTCTATAAATAAACCGGAGACGGCAAAGCATTTCTGGAAGCACGTCTCCAACGCCAACCTTTCTAATAGATAGATTTCTTTTTCATACCGCCGGGGCTCCAACCAAGTCCCGGCCTCTCTCCTTTTGGGGAGATTTTTTTTGTAACGATTCAGATCCATGCGAAATTCCGGAAAAATCGCGAATCATGCTTGCGTGAAGGAGTGCTTTTTCTGAATCGCTTCTATTCCTGCCGCATTTTTTTCTTGCACGTGACTTTTCTCTATAGTAAAATAAAATCAGTTGTTTGTAACTCTTCAGAACCCAATGGGGCAAGAATGATCCGTTTCTTTCAAACAAATACCATGGAAAAAAGGGAGAAAAATATCATGAAAATTGGATTTGACAATGAGAAATACCTGAAAATGCAGTCCGAGCACATCCGCGACCGCATCAACCAGTTCGACAACAAGCTGTATCTGGAATTCGGCGGAAAGCTGTTCGACGATTTCCACGCATCCCGCGTTCTTCCGGGCTTTGCACCTGACGCAAAACTACGCATGCTGATGCAGCTCTCCGATCAGGCCGAGATTGTTATGGCAATTTCCGCATCCGATATTGAGAAAAACAAAATCCGCGGTGACCTCGGCATCACCTATGACAGCGACGTGCTCCGTCTGATCGACGAGTTCCGCGGACGCGGCCTCTATGTCGGAAGCGTTGTCATCACCCAGTACTCCGGCCAGCACAGCGCAGACGCGTTCAAGAAGAGACTGCAGAAGCTCGGCATCCCGGTTTACATTCACTACACGATTCCGGGCTACCCGCATAATGTGCCGCTGATCGTGAGCGATGAGGGATACGGAAAGAACGAGTACATCGAGACAACCCGCCCGCTCGTTGTCGTTACCGCACCGGGACCGGGAAGCGGAAAGATGGCAACCTGCCTTTCCCAGCTTTACCATGAGCACAAACGCGGTGTAAACGCCGGCTATGCAAAATATGAGACCTTCCCGATCTGGAATCTGCCGCTGAAGCACCCGGTCAACCTGGCTTACGAGGCTGCTACCGCCGATCTGAACGATGTCAACATGATCGACCCGTTCCACCTCGAGGCATACGGCGTGACAACCGTCAACTACAACCGTGATGTCGAGATTTTCCCGGTTCTGCGCGCGATCTTCCAGCAGATCTTCGGCGAGAGCCCGTACAAATCCCCGACTGACATGGGTGTCAACATGGCCGGAAACTGTATCATTGATGATGAGGCATGCCGCGAGGCTTCCCGTCAGGAGATCATCCGCCGCTACTACACCGCTGTCGACGGCATCGCAGACGGTTCCCGTTCCGAGACCGAGGCTTACAAGATCGAGCTTCTGATGAAACAGGAAAACATCGTTGCCGCAGACCGTACCACCGTTTCCCCGGCTCTTGTCCGTGCCGAGGCGACCGGCGCACCGGCTGCTGCCATGGAATTGCCCGACGGTAAAATCATCACCGGAAAGACCTCTGATCTGCTGGGATCCTCTGCCGCTCTTCTTTTGAACGCACTGAAAGAGCTGGCTGGCATCTCCCATGAAACACATATTCTTTCCCCTGCTGCCATCGAACCGATCCAGATTTTGAAAACTGCTTATCTGGGAAGCCGCAACCCGAGACTGCACACCGATGAGATCCTGATCGCGCTGTCCAGCTCTGCTGCCGAGAATGAGACGGCTGCTGTCGCTCTGCAGCAGCTCTCCAAGCTCAAGGGCTGCGACATGCACTCCACGGTCATCCTGTCCAGCGTGGATACGGACACCATCAAGCGTCTGGGGATGTACCTCACCTGCGAGCCCGCCTATGAGCAGGAAGACCGCAAGTATCACAAGAAATAAGCGTTCCGGCGCATAAGAAAAGCCGCACAGTACAGTGAAAAGCTGTACCGTGCGGCTTCTTTGTTTCTTCTGTAGTTTCTCAGACGTGAGACAGGCTGGGCGCACCGCCCGCGATCTCCTCGGCGGTCAGGGGCTTCGCCTCGGCAGGAGCGTTCAGACGCTCCTTTGCTACGGCCAGCATCAGTTTGATGCGGTTCTCCTGATTGACCCTGGTGGCGCTGGGGTCGTAGTCGATGGGGGTGATGTTGGCGCTGGGGTACAGGGCGCGGATCTTGTTCACCATGCCCTTGCCCACGATGTGGTTGGGCAGGCAGCCGAAGGGCTGGGCACACACGATGTTGCCGTAGCCGCCCTGCACCAGCTCGATCATCTCGGCGGTCAGCAGCCAGCCCTCGCCCATCTTGGCACCCAGCGAAATGATGCCCTTGGGCTTTTCCACCAGTTCCTTGAAGGGGCCGGGGGCGTAGAACCCGGCATCGCTCTCGGCCTTGAGCATGGCACGCTCGATGCTGTCCAGCCAGTTCAGGAACTGGTCGATGCCCACCTTCACGGCCAGCTTGCCGCCGTACAGGATGTGGTCCTCGCCCATATTGAAGGCGCAGTACTGCACAAAGCCCATCAGGCCGGGGAAGTTCACCTCGCAGTCCTGGCTTTCCAGGAACTTCTGCAGGTCGTTGTTGCCCAGCGGGCTGTACTTGACGTAGATCTCACCGACCACACCCACCTTGACCTTGGGCACCCGGGTGACCGGGATGTTGGCAAAGTCGGCTGCAATGAGCGGGAAGGTGTGCTTCATCTCCTTGGCGGTGTAGCCCTTGCCGGCCAGCAGGACCCGGCCCAGACGGGTGACCCACAGGTCCACCATCTTGTCGGCAGCACCCTTCTCGTTCTCATAGGGGGCCACCTGATTGCGCAGGGCGCACAGCATGTCACCGTAGAAGATGCAGGCCAGTGCGCGGCGGGCCAGCGGGATGGTCATCTGGAAGCCGCTGTCCTTTTCCAGGCCGGAAAAGTTCAGGCTGGCCACCGGGATCTGCGGGTAACCGGCCTTGACCAGTGCCTTGCGCAGCAGATGGATGTAGTTGGAAGCACGGCAGCCGCCGCCGGTCTGGGTGATGAGCAGCGCGGTGTGATCCAGATCATATTTGCCGCTGTTCAGCGCGTCCAGGAACTGGCCAATGACCAGCAGGGCCGGATAGCAGGTATCGTTGTGGACATATTTCAGGCCCAGCTGTGCCACGGCACTGCCGCAGTTGCCCAGGATCTCGCACTTGTAGCCGTCGTAGCGCAGGGCGTACTCCAGCAGGCGGAACTGGGTAATGGCCATGTTGGGGATGAGGATGGTATGCGTTTTCTTCATCTCCGGGGTGAATTTGGGATAATTGTATTCCATAGGTTCCTCCTATGTTCTCAGGCTTCTGCCTTGGCGGCGGCCTTTTCCTCGGCCACCTCGTCGCGCTCATCCAGCGCGGCAAACAGACTGCGCAGGCGGATGTTCACCGCGCCCAGGTTGGTGATCTCGTCGATCTTGAGCTGGGTGTACAGCTTGCCGCCTGCCTGCAGGATCTCGCGGGTCTCGTCGGTGGTAATGGCATCCACGCCGCAGCCGAAGGACACCAGCTGCACCAGATCCATATCCTTCTGGGTGGTGCAGTATTTGGCGGCGGCATACAGGCGGCTGTGGTAGGTCCACTGGTTCAGCACACTGGTGGGGAACTTCTGCACCCGGTTGGAGATGCTGTCCTCGGTGATGACGGCAGCCCCGTGGCGGGTGATCAGACGGTCGATGCCGTGGTTGACCTCCGGGTCCACATGGTAGGGGCGGCCCGCCAGCACGATGATGCGCTTGCCCTGACGGCGTGCCTCGTCGATGATCTCGCTGCCCTTCACGCGAATTTTGGCCATATGGGCCTCGTACTCGGCGTAAGCGGCGTCGGCGGCTTCCTGCACTTCCTTCTCAGAGATGCCGCCAAAATACTTGGGCAGCTCGTTCTTGGCCATCTTGTGCACAAAGTCCTTGGGGCGGTGGATGCCCACATAATCATAGATGAACTTTTTGCCTTCCAGCTCCGGGCAGTTGCCGGCCAGAACTTCCGGGTAATAGGCCACCACCGGGCAGTTGTAATGGTTGTCGCCCAGGCCCTCGTCCACGTTGTAGGTCAGGCAGGGGTAGAAGATGGCGTCCAGCTCCATCTGGCTCAGGGCCTTGATGTGACCGTGGCTCAACTTTGCCGGGAAGCAGGCCGTATCGCTGGGGATGGTGGCCTGTCCGGCCAGATACAGCCCGCGGCTAGACACCGGGCTGGTGTGCACCGCAAAGCCCAGCTTGGTCCAGAAGGCCCACCAGAAGGGCAGCAGCTCATAGAAGCCCAGGCACAGCGGGATGCCGATGGAGCCGCGCTTGCCGGGCACCGGCTTGTAGCTGGCCAACAGCTCCTGCTTGTAGGCGTACAGGTTCAGGCTGTTGTCGGCGCTCTTGCCGGTAACGGGCTTGTCGCAGCGGTTGCCGGAAATGTACTTGCGGCCATCCGCAAAGGTGTTGACGGTGAGCTGGCAATGGTTGCCGCAGCCGCCGCACTTGACGCTGACCACCTTCTGTTCAAAGGCTTCCAGCTCCTGCTGGCTCATCATGCCGGAGGCGGTACGGTGGGCCTTGCTGCTCTGGCGCAGACCATACAGGGCCGCACCGTAAGCACCCATCAGACCGGCAATGTCCGGGCGGATGACCTCCACGCCCATCTCTTTTTCAAAGGCACGCAGCACTGCCTCGTTGTAGAAGGTGCCGCCCTGCACCACGATCTTGCGGCCCAGTTCTTCGGGGCTGGACGCGCGGATGACCTTGTACAGTGCGTTCTTGACCACGCTGATGGACAGACCGGCCGAGATGTTCTCGATGCTGGCACCGTCCTTCTGGGCCTGCTTCACCGAGCTGTTCATGAACACGGTGCAGCGGCTGCCCAGGTCCACCGGGCGGTCCGCAAACAGACCCAGGGCGGCAAACTTCTTGACGTCATAACCCAGGGCCTGGGCGAAGGTCTGCAAAAAGCTGCCGCAGCCGGAAGAACAGGCTTCGTTCAGGAAGATGTTGCTGATGGCACCATCCTCGATCTTGAAGCACTTCATATCCTGGCCGCCGATGTCGATGATGAAGTCCACATCCGGCATGAAGTACTTGGCGGCGGTGAAGTGGGCCACCGTTTCCACCAGACCGTAATCACAGCGGAAGGCGTTCTTCACCAGCTCTTCGCCGTAGCCGGTGGTGGTCACGCTGGCCACCTGCAGGCCGGGGTGTTCCTTGTAGATCTTGAGCAGCTGCTCCCGGATGAGGGGCAGCGGGTTGCCGAGGTTGGGCTGATAGTTGGTGTACAGGATCTGGCTCTTCTCGTCCACCACCACCAGCTTGACGGTGGTGGAGCCGGAGTCGATGCCGATGTGCACCGGGCCGCAGTGGGCACTGAACGGCACATGCGGCACGCTGTGGGACATGTGCCGGGCGTGGAATTCCTCGTACTCCTGCTTGTTGGCAAACAGCGGCGGCTCGCTGGCATAGGTGGCCGTGGCGGCATACTTGTCCAGTGCGTCGGCCACATCGGTGAGCGCAAAGGATTTGTCCGCATACAGGGCGGCACCCAGTGCCACATACAGCAGGCTGTTTTCCGGGCAGGTGCCGGTCACGCCCAGCGCCTCGTCAAAGCTCTTGCGCAGCACGGTGCTGAAGGTGAGCGGCCCGCCCAGATACAGGATGTTGCCCTTGATGGGGCGGCCCTGTGCCAGACCGGCAATGGTCTGGTTGACCACGGCCTTGTAGATGCTGGCGGCAATGTCCTCGGTGCGGGCGCCCTGATTGATCAGGGGCTGCACGTCGCTCTTGGCAAACACGCCGCAGCGGGAAGCGATGGTGTAGGTGCGCTGGGCCTGCTCGGCGGCCTTGTTCATCTCGTCGGCGCTCATCTTGAGCAGGGTGGCCATCTGGTCGATGAAAGCACCCGTGCCGCCGGCGCAGCTGCCGTTCATGCGGACCTCGGTGCCGTTGGTCAGGAACA
>ERZ826051.2876-NODE-2876-length-12412-cov-7.871894_pt1 | contig 12412 bp, 7 predicted proteins | sample MGYA00519928_ERZ826051 | MGnify/ENA primary metagenome ERZ826051 (study PRJEB31778, sample SAMEA3449219) | human gut metagenome | biome: human gut; feature: human-associated habitat; material: faeces | place: United Kingdom | collected 2010/2012 ...
GAAGTCGCGGAGGCTCTCGGCCTTGCCGAAGCTCTCGCCGGTGAGGACGTTGGTGGCGGGGTCGGCCATCTGCTGCTTCACGATGTCGCTGTCGGCAGCGTCCTTCATGACCTTCTCGGTCAGGGAGGCGGGGTAGGCGATGCCGGAGGTGAGCATGGAAGCGGAGGCGGTGTAGTCCGGCTGGACGATGCCCACGATGGTGATGTCCTCGCCGTTCTCCACCAGCTGCTGCATATAGTCCTTGTCGTCGGCCTTGCTCTTCCAGATGCCGTAGGTGTCGTCGTAGACGTAGGTGTCGGCGCTGTTCACCAGCTTGAACTTCAGGCCCATCAGCTCGTCGTAGCTGTAGGTGCGGAAATCGCTGGGGACATCGACGTTCTGGTTCTGGGCGAACTGCTGGATCATCTTGTCCAGCTCGGCGGAGTCCCGCAGACCCATGGAATAGAGGGCGTAGTCGGTCACAGTGCCGTATTTGCTCAGCACGGCGACACATTCGGTGGGCTTTTCGGGCCAGCGGCCGGCCTTGACTTCGTACTGGGACTTATAAAGGTCGCTGTTGGCGGGCAGCTGATAGAAAACGCTGGTGTTGCTGCCCATGCTGTTCATCAGGCTGCTGGTGACGGAGGTGGAGCCGGAACCCGAGCTTCCCAGACCCAGCATCGAGAGGGTGGAGTCCGGGTTGACCTGATGCACACTGCCGTCGGCGTCCTGCCGGTAGATCTGGGGCGAGACGCTGTAGGAATACTCGATGGAGGTGGCGTCATCCGCAATGGTGGACTCGTCGCTGTCGAGATACTTTTTTAAGGAAGTGAGGTCGTTGGACGTCAGGCCCGACACCATCTTGGTGATGAGCTGGCGGACCGAGACCATTCCCTCCACGCCGCCGGAGGTGTCCTTTTTGCCGTCCTCGTCGGTGGGCAGGCCGGTGGCTGTGGTGCCGCCGCTGCTGCCCGAGGACAGAAAGCTCGTGATGTCCACGCCGCTGCTCAGGATCTGCAGCGGGTATTCGCTCAGGGTGGAGCGCTCCATGTCGGCGATGTAGGCGTTGACGCCGGTGGACAGCGAGATGATGAGGGCGATGCCGATGATGCCGATGCTGCCCGCGAAGGCCGTGAGCAGGGTGCGGGCCTTTTTGGTGCGCAGGTTGTTGAAGCTCAGGGCCAGCGAGGTGAGCCACGACATGGACGAACGGCCCATGTTCTTATGGATGGGAGGGGCAAGCTTTGTGTCGTCCGGCTCGAAGGGGCGGGTATCGTCGGTGATAGCGCCGTCCCGCAGACGGACGATGCGGTTGGCATACTGCTCCGCCAGTTCAGGGTTGTGCGTGACCATGACCACGAGGCGGTCTTTTGCCACATCCTTCAGCAGTTCCATGACCTGGATGCTCGTCTCGCTGTCCAGTGCGCCGGTGGGCTCGTCGGCCAGCAGGATGTCGGGGTTGTTCACCAGTGCACGGGCAATGGCCACACGCTGCATCTGGCCGCCGGACATCTCGCTGGGGTGCTTATGCAGCTGATTGCCCAGCCCCACCTTCTGCAGCGCCTCGGTGGCGCGGCGCTTGCGCTCTGCGCCCGAGATGCCGGAAATGGTCAGGGCCAGCTCCACGTTGGCCAGAACGGTCTGATGAGGGATCAGGTTGTAGCTCTGGAACACAAAGCCGATGGTGTGGTTGCGGTAGGAGTCCCAATCGCGGTCGGTGTACTTTTTGGTGGAGATCCCGTTGATGACAAGGTCACCGCTGTCGTACCGATCCAGGCCGCCGATGATGTTCAGCAGGGTGGTCTTACCGGAGCCGGAGGGGCCCAGGATGGCGACGAATTCGCTGTCGCGCAGGTTCAGGCTGACATCATTCAGTGCGGTCTGTACAAGGTCACCGGTTTTGTATTCCTTGCGGATCTTTTTCAGTTGTAGCATAGGCAGGCCTTTCTTATGCATGCCCGGCGGCGTGTGGGAAATGCCGGACAAAAAACAAAATAACATAGATATGGTATCAGATGAATGTGAACAAACCGTTGCTTTTCTGGAAAGATGGTGTTATGCTGGAGAAGGTAAAAGAAACAAAAATCGACACTTTATGACGTAAATTGCCAGAAATAAAGACGCAAAAAGCCGCAATATATGCACAGTTCGACGCATAGTGACGTTTTTTCGGGGATTGAATCTTTCCGCATGGCCTTATAAAATAGTATCGTACAGTACGCACGGAAGAAAAGTGCGGCAAATTTAAGGCAAAGGGGAAGGTTGGATTGACGGAACGACTCGTTTCAAAGCTGCATGTCGCGCTTTTGAGCTACGACGAGCGGGAGATCCGCGTCCGGAAAAATTATCTGGAGGAGCAGAATCCTGCGATCTGCTGTGTCTGCTTCCACAGCGGCGAGGAGCTGCTGCGGGAGCTGCGCCAGCAGCGCAGTGTGGATATCGTGGTGCTTTCGAGCCAGCTGGAGGATATGGACGGGTATGAGTTCCTCAAGCGGCTCAACAGCCTGCATAACCGCCCGCTGCTGCTGTTGCAGGGGGATGACTGGTACAGCGATGCCACGGCATCGTTCCTGCGGCCGGACGGCAGGCAGTACCTGCCGGAGCGCAGCAGCCTGCTGGATCTGCTGCTGGATCTGCGCAGCTCCACGGACATCGGCATCTTCTGGGTGCTGCCGTTCTGCAAGCAGCTTTATGCGGAGTGGGGCATCCAGCAGCCGGATGTAAACTGTGAATATCTGACCACCGCGCTGCAGGTCGTATGCGGCACAGAGCGGAAGCTGGCCGTGCGCAAGGAGATCCTGCAGACTGTGGCCGAGGAACACCACACCACAGTGGCCGCTGTGGACTGCGGGATGCGCCGCCTGATCGACGGGGTGGAAAAATACAACACCGAAGCCTGGCAGAAATTCAAGCAGGATTACGGCCTGATGGGGCATAGCGTTACCCTGGGCAAGCTGATCTATGCGGGCCGCCAGAAATTGATCGACAGCGGAACGCAGGGACGGAAGGCCGGACGATGAGAAAAAAGAGAGAGAACGGAATGGCAAAAGAGAGCGGGATGGGGGATTTCCCCCGCAAACAATTTGAGAGCGTGCTGCTGCACTCCCTGCGCATCATGGACCAGAACCGGGAATACCTGCAGATGCATCTGGCCCGGACCGGAGACGAAAGGACCCGGCAGGCGCTGGAGGATATGGGGCAGGAGAGCATCCGCCTGGAGCGCACCCTGTGGGAAATGATGGGTCTGCTGGAAGTGGAGATGAACGACAAGCCGTCCATGAAGCCGGTAGACCTGTGCTGGATCCTGATGGAGGCCGCCCAGATGGCCCCGGAGATCGAGAAGCAGCTGGATATCCGGCTGACCGTGGATCACAGCCCGTTCCGGCGCTGCTATGTCAAGGCGGATGCTCAGGAGGCCGAGCAGCTGCTGTTTCATCTGCTTTCCAACGCCCTGCGGGCCGTAAGCCCCGGCGGGCAGATCAAGATCCGGCTCACCCGGGACGACGAGGATCTGTACCTGATCGTGGAGGACGACGGCTGCGGCCTGCCCACCGGTGAAAACTGGATGGAGAACCGCCGCCGCTTCCTGGGCGGTGTGCAGGCAGGGCTGCTGCTCTGCCGCCGCTACTGCGCCCACATGGGGTGGGTGCTTTCCCTCACGCCGCGCGATGCCGGAAGCGGCACCCGGGCGGAGGTGCGCATCCCGCTGGCCGGAACGATGTTTCCCATTGAGGGCAGCGTGGAACTGCACACCATCCATCCGGCGCTCACCACTGCCGACGGCCTGCGCTGGCAGATCCTGCGGGAGCTTGCCCTGTTGTCCGATAAAATGGAATGATATGATATTCAGCGCCCTGCTCCGGGCTTTTCCGGGGCAGGGCGTTTTTGTGTAAAAATCACTCTGAGTAAAGAATCTTAACCGGAATGTAGAAAAACAGGGGGGCTGTATTCGTGAATTTAACAAAATGTTTAACTTTTTGAGCGGAAAATACTATTTTTTGCGTGTAAAATGTGGTGACTGGATTGATTGTATCCCGATTTTTGAGTATAATACAACTGTATTTTTATATTGTTCCTCAGGAGGAAAAGCAAGTGAGAGTAGGTCTTGACATCGGAAGCACCACCATCAAGTGCGCGGTGCTGGACGAACATGATGCGCTGATTTATTCAACATACGAGCGTCATTACAGCCATATTTTGGAAAAGGCGCAGGAGCTGCTGCGCCGCATCGATGCAGAGCACCTGCACGGAAACAAGGCTCTGCTGAGCATCTCCGGTTCTGCCGGTATGGGCCTGGCCGACAGCTGCGGCGTGCCCTTTGTGCAGGAGGTGTTCTCCACCCGTGTGGCAGTCAAGCGGTTTGTGCCCGCCACCGACTGTGTGATCGAGCTGGGCGGCGAGGACGCAAAGATCCTGTTCCTGACCAACGGCACCGAGGTCCGCATGAACGGCAGCTGCGCCGGCGGCACCGGTGCCTTTATTGACCAGATGGCCACCCTGCTGAAGATGAGTGCCGACGAGATGAACAAGGCCGCGGAAAAGGCCGAGCGCACCTATACCATCGCGTCCCGCTGCGGCGTGTTTGCCAAAAGCGACGTACAGCCCCTCATCAATCAGGGCGCGCGCACGGAGGATATCGCCGCCAGCATCTACAAGGCGGTGGTCAACCAGACCATTGCCGGTCTGGCACAGGGCCGCCCCATCAAGGGCAATATCCTGTATCTGGGCGGGCCGCTGACCTTCAGCAGCGTGCTGCGCAAGAGCTTTGATGAGGCGCTGGGGGTCACCGGAACCTGCCCCGAGAACAGCCTGCTCTATGTGGCGCTGGGTGCCGCCCTCTATGCGGACAAGGAGTTCGACCTCTCCGCAGTGGCCGACGCGCTGGACCAGTACGCCGCCACCGCTACTTATGCCAGTGAGCCTCCGCTCTTTGCCAACAAGCAGGAGTACGAGGAATTCCATGCCCGGCACATGTCCCACAGAGTGCCTCATGTGCCTTTCAGCGCCCAGTGCGGCCCGGTGCATATCGGCATCGACTCCGGCTCCACCACCGTCAAGCTGGTGGTGGTGGACGAGAAGAGCCAGATCCTGTACACCAATTACCAGCCCAACCTTGGCAACCCGCTGCCCCTGATCCGGGAACAGCTGATCAAGATCTACCGGGAACACCCCGGCCTGCAGGTGGCCAGCGTGACCACCACTGGCTACGGCGAGGAACTGGTCAAGAACGCCTTCCGCTGTGATTATGGCCTGGTGGAAACGGTGGCTCATTTCACCGCCGCCAAATACTTTATGCCCGATGTAGATTTCATCATCGATATCGGCGGTCAGGACATGAAGTGCTTCAAGATCGAGGATGGTGCCATCAGCAACATCTTCCTGAACGAGGCCTGCTCCTCCGGCTGCGGCAGCTTTTTGCAGACCTTTGCTCAGGCATTGGGCTATGATGTCAAGAAGTTCGCCGCTCTCGGCCTGTTCGCAGACCGCCCCGTGGATCTGGGCAGCCGCTGCACCGTGTTTATGAACAGCTCGGTCAAGCAGGCCCAGAAGGACGGTGCTTCCATCGAGAATATTTCCGCCGGTCTGTCCATCAGTGTGGTCAAGAACGCGCTGTACAAGGTCATCCGCGCATCCAGCCCTGAGGAGCTGGGCCGCAGGATCGTGGTGCAGGGTGGTACTTTCTACAATGAAGCTGTTCTCCGCGCCTTTGAAAAAGAGATGGGTGTGGAGGTCATCCGCCCCGACATCGCGGGCCTGATGGGGGCCTACGGTGCGGCCCTGTTCGGCCAGCGCCAGAGCCATAAGAACCATCAGGAAACTTCCAGGATGATGAATCTGGCCGAGCTGGAAGCCTTCGACCAGAAGGTGGTCAGTGTCAAGTGCGGCGGCTGCGGCAACCACTGCCAGCTCACCATCAACACCTTTGCCGATGGCCGCAAGTTCATCTCCGGCAACCGCTGCGATAAGCCCGTGACCGGTAAGAGCGAGGACGACAGCCTGAATCTGTACGCCTACAAGCAGCAGCTGCTGGCCGGTTACAAGCCCGTGCCCGGCAAGCGCGGCTCCATTGGCATTCCGCTCTGCCTGAATATGTACGAGCTGCTGCCCTTCTGGCACACCTTCTGGACCAGACTGGGCTTTGCCGTGCACACCAGCCCGGTGTCCAGCCGGGGGCTGTATCTGGCCGGTCAGGCCACCATCCCCAGCGACACCGCCTGCTTCCCGGCCAAGCTGAGCCACGGCCACATCAAGGCCCTGAGCCAGATGCACCTGGATGCCATCTTCTACCCCTGCCTGACTTACAACTTTGACGAAGGACTGGGCGACAACCACTATAACTGCCCGGTGGTGGCCTATTACCCTGAAGTTCTGGCAGGCAACTGCCCCGAGCTGGAGGGCCAGAAGTTTATCTATGACTATGTGGGCATCCACCGCCCCAAGGACTTTGTCCGCAAGATGGCAAAGGAAGTCCTGCCCAAATACTTCGGCGGCATTTCCGAAAAGGAAGTGCAGGCCGCTGCCGATGCTGCCTACGCCGAGCACGAGGCCCACATGGCCCAGATCCGGGTCAAGGGCAGCGAGATCATTGATGAGGCACGCCGTCAGGGCAAGCGCATCATCGTGCTGGCTGGCCGCCCCTACCACGTTGACCCTGAGATCAACCATGGCATCGACCACCTCATCACCCGCCACGGCGCGGCTGTTGTCACCGAGGACAGCATCTCCAACCGGGTGGAAAGGTTCCCCACCAGCGTGCTGAACCAGTGGACCTACCACAGCCGCCTGTATGCGGCGGCCAAGTACTGCACCACCCAGAAGGATATGGATCTGGTGCAGCTGGTCTCCTTTGGCTGCGGCGTGGATGCCATTACCACCGATGAGACCCGCGAGATCCTGCAGGCAGGCAGCAAGCTCTACACCCAGCTCAAGATCGATGAGATCACCAATCTGGGTGCGGTCAACATCCGTCTGCGCAGCCTGTTCGCCGCTCTGGAGGAGCGCGACGAGGCGGCAGAGGAAAAGGCCGCCCCCAAGGCAGAAGCCTGATACATAGGAGGAACCTATGGAATACAATTATCCCAAATTTACCCCGGAGATGAAGCAGACCCACACCATCCTCATCCCCAACATGGCCATTACCCAGTTCCGGCTGCTGGAATACGCCCTGCGCTACGACGGCTACAAGTGCGAGATCCTGGGCAACTGCGGCAGCGCCGTGGCACAGCTGGGCCTGAAATACGTCCACAACGACACCTGCTATCCGGCCCTGCTGGTCATCGGCCAGTTTCTGGATGCCCTGAACAGCGGCAAGTATGACCTGGATCATACGGCCCTGCTCATCACCCAGACCGGCGGCGGCTGCCGTGCTTCCAACTACATCCACCTGCTCCGCAAGGCTCTGGTCAAGGCGGGCTATCCCCAGATCCCCGTTGCCAGCCTGAACTTCTCCGGTCTGGAAAAAGACAGCGGCTTCCAGATGACCCTGCCGCTGGCCCGCCGCGCGCTGGCCTGCATTTTCTACGGCGATATGCTCTGTGCCCTGCGCAATCAGGTGGCCCCCTACGAGAACGAAAAGGGAGCCGCTGACCGGATGGTCGATCTGTGGGTCGAGCGTCTGGGCCGCGTTCTGCTGGCCGGCAAAGGCTTTACTGCCCGGGAAATGAAGCACACCTTCCCGCTCATTGCAAAGGATTTTGCGGCCATCCCCGTGACCCGGGTGCCCAAGGTCAAGGTGGGCGTAGTCGGCGAGATCTACGTCAAATACAGTCCCCTGGGCAACAACGACCTGCAGAAGTTCCTGGAGAGCCAGGACTGTGAGGTGAACTTCCCGGGCCTGATGGGCTTTGTGCAGTACTGCATCTTCAATATGGGCGAGGATCATGTCCTTTACGGCGGCAAGCTGGCCGTCAAGATGGGCACGGATCAATTGCTCAACTGGCTGGACAGTGTGGAGCGTGCCATGCTCAAGGCCACAGCCGATGCCGGGTTCTATGCCCCCGGGCCCTTCAAGGAGCTGGTGGAAAAGCCCCACGGCATTGTTTCGCTGGGGGCCAAGATGGGCGAGGGCTGGCTGCTGACCGCCGAGATGATCGAGCTGGTGCAGGGCGGCTACGGCAACATCGTCTGTGCCCAGCCCTTCGGCTGCCTGCCCAACCACATCTGCGGCAAGGGCATGGTGAATAAGATCCGGGAGCTGTACCCGGAGGCCAACATCACCCCCATCGACTACGATCCCAGCGCCACGCGGGTCAATCAGGAGAATCGGATCAAGCTGATGCTGGCGGTGGCAAGAGAACGCCTGTCGGAGCGGCGGGAGCCGCCTGCCGACTTGCCGAAGGTCCGGACGTCTGTATCTGCCAAGCTTACCAAACCCAAGTCCCTGTGCGCAAATATCTGATTTTGAAGAGAGTCGCTTCGGCGGCTCTCTTTTTTGCTGCTCACAGGGGACCGGACAGACAAAATTGATGGAATTTGGTTGACCGGGCAAGATAAAAAAGGTATAATAAAATGATTTATTATGAGAAAGTATGTCCCTCGGTGCTTTGCGGGACATGGAGGAGGAACCATCTATGTGGATCGCGGATCAATGGCAGGATTATGAGCTGCTGGACTGCGGCGGCGGTGAAAAGCTGGAACGCTGGGACAAGCAGTATCTGGTGCGTCCTGACCCACAGGCCATCTGGGAAACGCCCCGGCGTCTGCCGGAGTGGAAACGGGCCAACGCACGGTATCTCCGCAGTCAGACCGGCGGCGGACACTGGGAGAAAAAGGCGCTGCCGGAAAGCTGGCAGGTGCATTATAAGGATCTGACCTTCCAGGTCAAGCCCATGAACTTCAAGCATACGGGCCTGTTTCCGGAGCAGGCGGTGAACTGGGATTTTGTCATGGACAAGATCCGCAAGGCTGACCGTCCCATTCGGGTGCTGAATCTGTTCGCCTATACCGGCGGCGCTACGGTGGCCTGTGCCAAGGCCGGCGCTGCCGTCTGCCATGTGGATGCGGCCAAGGGCATGGTGGCCTGGGCCAAGGACAACGCCCGGCTCTCAGGTCTCTCCGACGCGCCCATCCGCTGGATCGTGGACGACTGCGCCAAGTTCGTGGAGCGGGAGATCCGCCGGGGCAAGACCTATGATGCGATCATCATGGACCCGCCCAGCTACGGCCGGGGGCCCGGCGGTGAGGTCTGGAAGCTGGAGGAGAGCCTGTACCCCTTTGTGAAGCTCTGCGCCGGGGTTCTGTCGGACAAGCCGTTGTTCGTGCTCATCAACTCCTACACCACGGGTCTGGCCCCCAGTGTGCTGGGGTATCTGCTGCATTTGCTGGTGGCGGAGAAGTACGGCGGCACCGTCAGCTGGGACGAGCTGGGTCTGCCGGTGACGGCTACCGGCATGGCGCTGCCCTGCGGCGCCACCGGACGATGGTTTTCTGAGTAATAAACAGATAAACAAGGAGCGGCTATGTTAAAAACGAAGAATAAGCATCTGCGGTATGTGATCACATTTTTTGCGGTCCTGTGTTCTTCGCTGCTGCAGACGTTTGTGATCGAAAGCTTTGTCCATTCCGCCGGACTGCTTTCCGGCGGCTTTACAGGCGTTGCTATTTTGATCGACCGGGCGGCATCGCTTTACGGCGGGTCCATCTCCACTTCTCTCGCACTGGTGGCGCTGAATCTGCCGGTGGCGGTCCTCTGCTACCGCAGCATCAGCCCGAGATTCACGCTTTTTTCCCTTCTGCAAGTAGGCATGACCAGCTTATTCCTGAAATACTTCTCTCTGCCGCCGATTTTTGACGATATTCTGCTCAGCGCGGTGTTCGGCGGCTTCCTTATGGGCATCAGCATCGTGCTGGCCCTGAAGGGAAACGCCTCCACCGGCGGCACGGACTTTATCGCGCTGTATGTCTCCAATAAGACCGGAAAATCCATCTGGTCCTATGTTTTCGTGTTTAACGCCTGTATTTTGTGCATCTTTGGCTATCTGTTCGGCTGGCTGTACGCAGGCTACTCCATCCTGTTTCAGTTTATCTCCACAAAGACGGTAGAGACCTTCCACCACCGCTACGAACGGCTGACGCTTCAGATCACCACCCAAAAGGCAGAGGAGATCATGGCGGCCTATGTGAGCGGGTGCCGGCACGGGATGTCCTGCGTGAAGGCGGTGGGCGGATACAGCCACAAGGATATGAGCGTCCTGCACACTGTGATCTCCAGCTATGAGGAGAGTGACATCGTGCACCTGATCTTGCAGGTGGACCCCCATGCGATCATCAACGTGCTCCGCACGGAAAACTTCTACGGCGGCTTTTACCGGGCCCCGTTGGATTGAATATCAAGTTAAATGAGGTATCCGATACATGGATATGATCGAGACCAAGGCTCTGGAATTCGCCTATCCGGCGGAGGAAGGGGAGAAGCCGGTCCTGGCCCTGCGGGGCGTGGACACGGCCATTGAAAAGGGCAGCTTTGTGGTGGTGCTGGGGCATAACGGCTCCGGCAAATCCACCTTTGCCAAAAGCCTGAACGCCATTTTGCTGCCCTGCGGCGGCAAGGTGTATGTGGAGGGCATGGATACGCAGGACGAGGCGTGTCTGCTGGAGATCCGCCGCCGGGTGGGCATGGTGTTCCAGAACCCGGACAACCAGATCGTTGCCACCATCGTGGAGGAGGATGTCGCCTTTGCGCCGGAGAACCTCGGCGTTCCGCCCGAGGAGATCCGCACCCGCATTGACGAGGCCATGAAGCTGGCCGGCATCTATGAAAAGCGTGATGCTGCCCCCTATAAGCTTTCCGGCGGGCAGAAGCAGCGCGTTGCCATTGCGGGCGTTATCGCCATGCGGCCGGATTGCCTTGTTCTGGACGAATCGACCGCCATGCTTGACCCGCACGGCCGCAGTCAGGTCATGAAAACAATCCGCCAGCTGCGGGAGGCCGGTATCACGATCGTCTCGATCACCCATTATATGGAGGAGGCCGCCCAGGCCGACCGCGTGCTGGTCATGAGCAGGGGCCGCATCGTGATGGAGGGCACCCCTGAGCAGGTGTTCAGCCAGACGGAGCGGCTGCACAGCTACCATCTGGATGTGCCGCAGGCCGCCGAGCTGCGCGATGAGCTGGTCAAGCTCGGCATCCCCATGCCGGAGAATGTGATCACGCCCGAGGCGTGCGCGGAGGAGCTGTATAAAATTTTAAGATAAGAGATAATAGATAAAAGATAAAAAATACGGTGGAAGAACGGTTGGAAAGATATTTATAGAGGTGGAAGTATAGTAACAATATTTAAATAGCGTATAAGAGTATCTGGAAAAAAGAATGTGACAGCCTATCTTAAGTAAAACTTAAAAATACTTAAGATAGGCTCTTTTTTTCTTTTTTCATGCCGAAATAAGGTATAATAAAATAATAAAAAATGTTTTACAAAAAAGGTTCTTATCAGTATTTTTTTTGTATAGAGGTTTTTATAAATCAAATAAGAAAATTCAGTAAGTGTATTGCTGGTGTATCAAATATGAAATGCAGCAATAAATACTGAGATTGGAAGATGTTTAAGAAATTATTTTAGAAAGGCAGATAGATTTGGAAAAGAATAGTTCAAGTATTTTAGTTGTGGATGATAATCCGGAGATTCGGGAGATTATACAGGTATTGCTCGGTGGTGAAGGGTATCTGGTAGAGACAGCGGGAAATGGCGTTAAGGCATTGGAGATGTTGGAAAACAGGGAGTATGATCTGATTATTCTTGATATTATGATGCCGGGAATGGATGGATACCAGACGTGCCGGAAGATGCGGGAAGAGAGTAATGCACCGATTTTATTTTTGAGTGCGAGAACGAAGGACAGTGATAAGACATTAGGATTTTCGAGTGGCGGGGATGATTATCTGGCGAAGCCCTTTTCTTATAATGAGCTGATTAGCAGAGCGAAGGCGCTGATTCGCAGGTATCAGGTTTATAAAGGAAAGGCGGAGAAAGTAGAGACACCAAAGAATTTTTCCTGCAAGAATCTGGTTGTGGATGAGGAGACAAAAAGTGTATATTCTGATGGGCAGTTATTGGAGCTTACAGATACAGAATATGCGATATTGCTGTTGCTTTTGAAAAATAGAAGGCAGGTCTTTTCGACAGAGCGGCTTTATGAAGCAGTATGGAAAGAGAATTTCTATTATGGAGCGGAGAATACGGTCATGGTGCATATTCGAAATCTTCGAAGAAAGGTAGAAAGAGATTCTAAGAATCCGATGATTATAAAGACCTCCTGGGGAAAGGGGTATTACTGTGATTAAAAAGGTACAGACAAAGGCGAAAGGATGGAAGATTCATACGCAGTTGATGGTTCTTATTCTTTTGACGGGGCTGGCAAGCATTTTATTGTTTGAAGTTTTGTGGCTGAATAAATGGGATATTTACGAGTATGTTCAGCAGGTTCCGGGATTCCG
>ERZ826051.2896-NODE-2896-length-12315-cov-3.833034_pt1 | contig 12315 bp, 7 predicted proteins | sample MGYA00519928_ERZ826051 | MGnify/ENA primary metagenome ERZ826051 (study PRJEB31778, sample SAMEA3449219) | human gut metagenome | biome: human gut; feature: human-associated habitat; material: faeces | place: United Kingdom | collected 2010/2012 ...
CGTCCTTTGCGGAGAACAGCATGGGGAACCACTTGAGCTTGAAACCAAAGGTATAGCTCAGGGCCAGTGCGATCACGTAAGACGGCACCGACACGCCGATGACCGAGATGATAGTGGCCAGAGTGTCGAAGATGGTGTCCCGCTTGAGGGCTGCAATGATGCCGAGGACAAGGCCCACGATGGCACCCAGTGTGACAGCCATGCCGCCCACACGGATGGAAATGGGCAGACGGGACTGGATCAGCTGGGAGATGGGCGTGTTCTTGGAGATATTGTAGCTTACGCCGAAGTCACCGCGCAGCATGTTGGTCACATAGCGGAAGAACTGCACATAGATGGGCTGATCCAGACCGTACTTTGCGTACAGGGATGCGCGCATTTCCGGCGTCAGCTTTTCATCGTTGAAGGGCGAACCGGGCATCAGCTGCATGAGGATGAACAACACCAGCAGGATGGCCAGCAGCGTAAACAACGAAGTGATGATACGCTTGAGCGTGTATTTTTTCACGTTGGGTAGACCCCCTTAAAGTTTCTCTTCTCCGCCCCGCACGGGGCAGAACTGCTCCCGCCTGCCGCAGTCAGCCGTGCGCCGGACGCGGACAGTGCAAAAGCCAAAAAGTCGCACAGCGGCGTTTTCGCTGCCACTGTGCGGCATTTCAGTTCTCGATCAGGATCAGACGCTCTTCTTTGCGTCCTTGAAGACGCGGTTCAGAGCAACCGGGTGGAAGTCCACGCCGGTCACGGCAGAAGAGATCATCTCGGCGTTGCACTGACCATACAGCGGGAAGATGGCGGCCTGCTCCAGCACGATGGACTCAGCGTCATACATGGCTTCCCAGCGGCCCTCGGGATCGGTGCACAGATCACCGGTGGTGCACTCTGCGATGACGGCATCGTAGTCAGCGTCGCTCCACAGACCGTAGTTGTTGGAGTTGCCGGTGACCCACATGCCCAGATAGGTCATCGGGTCAGCGTAGTCGGGGCCCCAGCGGGTCAGGCCCAGCTCAAAGGTGCCGTCCTGCATATCCTGCACGCGCTGCTTCTTGGGCTCCACGGTCAGGTTGATGGTCAGGCCCTCCAGCGTTGTCTCCAGCTGCTCCTTGACGACCTGAGCCACCTTCTGGGGTGCATCGTCAGCATCCACCACCATATCAAAGGTGAAGGTATCCTTGCCCAGCTCAACCTTGGCGGTCTCAAAGAGCTCCTTGGCCTTCTCGGGGTCATAAGCACAGTCATCTGCAAACTTGGTCTGGTCGGCGCTGAAATCGCTGCCGTCGGGGCCGGTTGCAAACTGTGCGGGAACAGCGGTGTATGCGGGGGTGGAGCCATCCTTCAGCACATCGCCGGTAATGGCATCACGATCCAGCGCAAAGGTCATGGCCTTGCGCAGGTTCAGGTTTGCCAGATCAGGCACAGCGTCGATGTTGGGGCTGATGTACCACAGGTAACCGGCACCCACGCTGGTAAACTCGGGATCATCCTTGACCTGATCGACCTGCTCACCGTTCAGCAGGGTGATATCCAGCGTGCCGGTCTGATAGATCATCAGAGCCTGCTGGCTGTCCTTGATGACCTGATAGGCCAGACCGTCCAGAGCGATCTTATCCGCATCATAGTAATCGGGGTTCTTTTCCATCGCAAAGGCGGTGGCGGCGGGCTGATAATCGGTCAGCACGAACGCGCCGTTGGACAGCACCGTTTCGGGGCTGGTGCCAAAGGTGTCAGCGCAGGTGTTGTAGAAGGCCTCGTTCACCGGGTAGAAGGTGGGGAAGTACATCAGGCTCAGGAAGTAGCTGACAGGAACGTTCAGCTGCACCTCCAGGGTCTTGTCATCCACAGCGGTCACGCCCAGGTCGGTAACAGGCTTTTCACCGGCAATGATCTCAGCGGCGTTGACCACCTGACCAATGTCGGACAGCATGTAGGAATACTCGGAAGCGGTGGCGGGGTCTACGGCGCGCTGCCAGCCGAACACAAAGTCAGCGGCGGTCACGGCCTCACCGTTGGACCACTTTGCATCGCGCAGGTGGAAGGTGTAGGTCTTGCCGTCCTCGCTGATGTCATAAGTCTCCGCCATGGCGGGAACTGCTGCACCGTCAGCATCCATCTGCATCAGGCCATCGGTGTAATCCGCGATGACCTCAAAGGAGGTGCCGTCGGTGGCCACCTGGGGGTCCAGAGACTGGACCTCGGTCTCCAGCATGATGTTCAGGGTGCCGCCCTGTGCGGTGCCAGCCGCAGCAGAGGAAGCGCCGCTGGCTGCAGAAGATGCAGCCGTGGAGCTGGAAGAACCGCCGCAGGCTGTCAGAGCCAGCGCGGCAGAGGTGACACCGGCAGCTGCCAGGAAGCTGCGGCGCGAAATACGACGATCGAATTTCATATATGTTTTCCCCTCTCTTTAATGCTCTACACTGATAAAGCATCAATTTCTGAAAATGCACAAGGGGCTCTGCTCCCCCTCTGGAGCTTCTGCACACCCTTGTGCCATGGCCGCATTATACCGCTGTTCCCCGCCGTTGAAAAGGGGTTTTCGGGAATTTGTCCTCCAAAAAGGCCCATTTCTCCCCTTTGTCCAACATCCCGCCGAAAATGGAAACTAATTTTTGTATAGTTTTTCTCCTGCGCTGTATTTTATATAAATACAGTTCTTGCATCAAAGTCACTAATTGTATTTCTATGGAGTACATTCAGCTTCGTTCACTTCATTTTATTAAGAGTTGAAATTGCTTCAGTCTATAGCAGTCCTCTTTGTCATTGCTTCGCAATGACACCTCTCCCAGCAGGAAAAGCAGGATAGACGGTCTCATAAACCTGCACCCCTGCCCGGAGATCTAACACGACGCGCCCGAGAGACTCACAGACAAAAAAGGAGCCCGCTGTACGAACACAACGGGCTCCTCTTGGTTCTGATCTTACTTCGCGTACTCGATGGCGCGGCTCTCGCGGATGACGTTGACCTTGATCTGGCCGGGATAATCGAGGGTATCCTCGATCTTCTTGGCGATCTGGCGGGCCAGCAGGATGACCTGATCATCGCTGATGACATCAGGCTTGACCATGATGCGGACTTCGCGGCCGGCCTGAACGGCAAAGGCCTGCTCCACGCCCTCAAAGCTGGAAGAGATCTCCTCCAGATTTTCCAGACGCTTGACATAGCTCTCCACGTTCTCGCGGCGGGCACCGGGACGTGCGGCGCTGATGGCATCGCAGGCCTGAATAATAAAGGCCAGCGGGGTCTTGGGCTCCACATCGCCGTGGTGGGCCTCAATGGCATGGATGATCTGGGTGTTTTCCTTGTACTTGCGGCAGATATCCACACCGATCTGGACATGGCTGCCCTCGATCTCGTGGTCAAGGGCCTTGCCGATATCATGCAGCAGACCGGCACGGCGGGCCAGCGTGACGTTCACGCCCATCTCGCCTGCCAGCAGACCGGCCAGCCAGGCCACCTCCATGCTGTGGGTCAGAGCGTTCTGGCCAAAGCTGGTGCGGTACTTCAGGCGGCCGATGAGCTTGATGAGGTCGGGGTGCAGGCCGTGGATGCCAAGCTCCATCACGGCGCGCTCGCCCTCCCGCTTCATCTGCAGCTCAAGGTCGTGGCGGCACTTCTCCACCGTCTCCTCAATGCGGGCGGGGTGGATGCGGCCATCACCGATCAGGCGCTCCAGCGTCATGCGGGCAACCTCGCGGCGGGTCTGATCAAAGGAGGACAGGGTGATGGCCTCCGGGGTATCGTCGATGATAAGATCCACGCCGGTGGCAGTTTCCAGCGCGCGGATGTTGCGGCCCTCACGGCCGATGATACGGCCCTTCATCTCATCACTGGGCAGCGGCACAACGCTGACGGTGGCCTCACTCGTGGCATCGGCCGCACAGCGGGCAATGGCCTGACCGATCAGCTCGCGGGCGAGGTTGTCGCACTCGTCCTTCATGTTTGCCTGATAGGCGCTGATCTTCATCGCCTTTTCATGGGTCAGCTCGTCATCGACCTGCTTCAGCAGGACGGCGCGGGCATCCTCCTTGGACATGGCCGCGATGGTCTCCAGCTTTTCGGTCTGGCGCAGCTTGAGCTGCTCCAGCTCGTCCAGACGAGCCTCGACAGTCTCGGTGCGGCGCTTCAGGTCCTCCTCCTTGCGCTCCATCTGGGTGGTGCGCTTGTCGAGGGCCTCCTCCTTCTGGTCGATGCGACGCTCCTGACGGGTGATCTCGGCACGGCGGTCCTTGATCTCCTTGTCAGCATCGCTCTTGAGTTTAAAGGCTTCGTCCTTTGCTTCGATGATGGTTTCCTTACGCTTCTGCTCCGCAGCCTTGATAGCATCATTTACGATGCGCTTGGCTTCCTCCTCAGCGCTGCCGATCTTCGCCTCGGCGGTGCGCTTGCGGTTTTCACCGCCGAGGTAAAAACCAAGCGCCCCGGCAACAGCGGCAGCAACAAGAACCAGCACCACGATCAAAATTGGTGACATAGTTGGTTTCACTCCTTATTAAAATAGGAGGATGCGGCGCAGCGGGACGCTTTTCCGTTATGATATTGTTACAGGAAGAAACGCGGCAGGTCGGCCAAAAAGGCGCACAATGCCCCTACACGCAGAATATACACAGAACCGTCTAAGCGACGTTGAATATCGTAAAAAAGCGGCGTTCCCGGTGGGCGACACCCTTTAAGGAGCCACGCACAGGGCAGACCTGCCGTTTGGCTCTTTATTTCCTATATATAATTTTACTTTGCTTTGGTGTAATTGTCAAGAAGAACCGGGGCGCAAAGTAGTGTTTTTCATGCAAAACGCCCCGTTTTTCTGAAACAGGGCGCACAAAAATTATTTTTGACCGCGATAGACCCCCGCCTTGCGCAGCAGATCCTTCACGACCTCCGATCCGCAGACCAGTCCGCAGGCAGCGGGCACAAAGGCATTGCTGGCGGGCACGGTGCGGCGTGCGGCAACCGGGGTCTCGAGTGTCTCCTCCGCCAACGGCGGCAGGGGCGGTTCCTCCGAAAAAACGACCTTGACCTTGCCAAGGCGGCGCTTGCGGCACTCGATGCGGATGACCTTGGCCAGCGGGTCCACGGTGGTTTTTTCAATGTCGGCCACGCGGAACGCCGTCGGGTCCAGCTTGTTGGCCGCGCCCATGCTGCACAGGATCGGCACCCCGGCCTCCTTGCAGCGGCGGATCAGCAGCAGCTTGGCGCTGACCGTGTCGATGCAGTCCAGCACATAGTCAAACTGCGTCAGATCCACGCTGTCGGCGGTCTCGGCGTTGTAAAACATCCGGTTTGGGTGTACGGTGAGGGTGGGGTCGATGTCCGCGATGCGGGCAGCCATAGCGTCCACCTTGTACAGGCCGAGCGTTGAGTGCAGCGCCACCAGCTGACGATTCAGGTTGGAGAGCGCCACCGTGTCGCTGTCAAAGAGGCTCAACTCCCCTACCCCGCTGCGCGCCAGCACCTCAACGGCCTGTCCCCCCACGCCGCCGATGCCGAACACGGCCACATGGGCGCTTTGCAGGCGCTCCAGCGCCGGCTGGCCCAGCACCATCTCGGTGCGCAAAAACTGTTCGTGCATAAATAGGCTCCTTTGCTTCAAAGCAGTATCAAAAAAGACCGGCCGAGGCCGGTCTTTTTTGGAAATTCATCAGGCGAGGTACTTCATACCGGAGGTCTCGGTGGCGGTGATATCCTTCACGAGAGCGTTGTTCCACTGGGTGTAGTCGGCGTTCTTCATGGCGTTGCGGACCTGCACCTGCCAATAGGGGGCGTCGGTACCCACAAAGTATATGACATGGTAGCCGGTGTAGCTGCCCTCGTTGTAGACGATGCCGGTGTCGCCGGGCTGACGGGACTCGTCGAAGCACCAGTCATTGAACTCGGTGACCATCTGGCCCTTATACACCTCGGTATACAGGCCGCCGTTGGTGTTGGAGCCGGTGTCGGAGGACAGCTCATTGGCCAGCTCGGCAAAGCTATCCTCGGTTTTGGCACCGTCTTCCCACTTCTTCAGAGCGGCCTCGGCGGCCTCCTTCTGCTCGGCCTTGCGGGCGTCCAGCTTCTCCTGATAGTCGTCAGCCTTGCTGTCCAGATCGGAGGTATCCACCTTGAACAGAATGTGGCGCACGTCCACGGTGTTGTAGTCGTTGCGGCCACGGCTGTGGAACAGGACCACATAGTAGTTGTCGCCGCTCTCGATGAGGGTCAGATCACCCTCCTGACGCTCCTCGTTGAACACCCACTCGGTGACGGCGTCGCCGCTGTAGGTACCGGTGGGACGGTCGGTGTAGGTGCCGTTATCGTAGTTGTCGGCGGCCTTCTCCATCAGAAGACCGTTGCGGACAGCCTCCAGAGCGGCGTTGGCATTGGCGGAGGCAGCCTCCTTGGCGGCGGCGTTCTCCTCGTCGGTGGGCTTCACGGTGTTGCCGTCGGCATCCTTGGTGGAGTCGGCAGTACCCTTGAAGTAGATGTACTCGTAGTCGGCCACGTCGAAGTTGTTCTTGTGCTCGTTATAGTAGGTCTCCACTTCCTCGTCGGTGTAGGTGAGGCTGTCGATGTAGTCCTGCTGATAGTGGGAGGCCAGAAGGGTGTCCTTCAGGATGCTCTTGAAGGTGGACATCGTCATGTTATTGCCGTACATCAGCTTCAGGTAAGCGCTGGTGGAGTAGCCGGCCTTCTTGGCGTAGGTGGAGAAGGTCTCCACGGTGCGGTCCACTTCCTTCTGCATATCGTCGTTGAAGGTCATGCCCTTCTCGGCGGCGCCCTTCTTCAGCATGGTCAGCTGAATGAGACTCTTCTTGGCGGCGTCACGGAAGTAGGCGTCCCAGGTCATGTCCTCGCTGACACGCAACATCATCTTGGCGGTGTCGTTCAGGCTCTGCTGAGACAGGGAGGTATTCTTGTCAATGCCGTAGAGACTGGCATACTTGGAGTTGACGATACTGTTATAGGCATTGTGATAGTAGTAGCTGACCTCGGCGGCGGAATAGGACTCGCCCTCCACCGTGACGGCAGTGGTGCCGCGCTGGATGATGTTGGAGTTCCACACCACCAGGCCAATGGCGACCACCACAAAGGCGATGGCGATGATGGCATAGAGCCGGTTGGAGCGGCGCTCCTTGGCCTGCTCCTGAGCTTGACGGGCAGTCTTGGGATCTGCGACGCCGCTGGCGGCGACCTCCTGCCGGTTCTTCTTTTCTCTTGATGCGCTCATTTGTTGTCCATCCTCTCAAGTTTAAACGTTGTTGCGCGGCACAGCGCCGCATGATTTGTCACATACTCCGTCATTATAAAGGATTGCGCCGCGATATGCAAGTACCAGATCACGTTTGATGCCATCCGGGGCAAAACTGCGCTTATTGTATGATACATATCTGAAAATAAACTGAAAAAAGGACTGCAAAGCAGTCCTTTTTGCCGTATAAAGCTGTCCCGCGGCGGCCGTGTAGACCTCGTTATAACCTGCACCTTCAAGCACAGGTGGGTTGCTTCCAGAATGCTTTACCGCTTCCAACTTCCAACCGCGAACGGCAGCCGGGAGGCCTGCGATCCACACCCTGAGAGGTGCATCCCTAATAACGAAATGTGGGTTAAAAAAAGATCTATCACGCACCCCGCAGGACACGCGGAATGACGTATTCCTTAAAAGTCTGCGTGGAAACGGAGGAATTATTCCTCGTCCTCGTCAAACAGCAGCTCCATGAACTGCTCGTAGACCGCCTCCAGCTCCTCGTCGGAGTCCAGCGTGGAGAGCAGATCCTCGCCATCCTCGTGGATGACCTTCAGGATCACCAGACCGTTGTCGGGATCATCCTCGTTTTCCCCCTCGGTCTCGGCGGGGAAGAAGGCCTGATACATCTGGCCGTTATACTCCAGAGCGTCTACAAATTCCAAAACCAGCTCTTTTCCGTCCTCGTCGGTCACGGTAATAAAGGTGGGGCCGAAATCTTCACTCATCTTTGTATACCCTTTCTCGTGTTGTCTGTCCCTCCGGGGAAGGATTGCCCTTATTGTAACGGAAGAAAACGATGATTGCAAGAGCGAAAACCGTGAAAAAGCAGCGAAGTACGAAAGTTATGTGACAGAAATTTTCAGAAAAATTTGGTAAAATCTATGGAAGCGGAAACTTTTCGCCGGTTGAATCCGACATTTTCGCAGTTGACAGGGGATGATATAATGGACTTGATAATGGTGTATTGTGGGTTGGTTTCCTGAAGGGAAACCGCCTTGTGGATCACAAAAGGAGGTTCCAAGTTGGAGGAAAGAAGAAACACGCATCCCCAGGGGGCGGATCATTCCCGCAAACGGCGGAAGGTCCGGCCCGGTCATGTGGCGGGCGGCGTTGTGATGACGGTCTTTACCCTGGTCCTGATCGGCGTCTGCACAACGCTCATGCTGCTGGGGATTTTCATGAAGTATGTGAATACATCTCTGCTGCCGACGCTGGAGGTCCGGGCGGAGGACTACACCATGTCCCAGAGCTCCGTGGTCTATTATCAGGACAAGGAGAGCGGTCAGTGGGTGGAGTTCCAGAAGGTCCACGGGCAGGAGAACCGTGTCCTGATCGACATTGACGATATGTCTCCCTATCTGTGGCAGGCAGCGGTGTCCATTGAGGACGAGCGTTTTTTCAGCCATCACGGTGTAGACTGGAAGCGGACCCTGGGCGCTACGCTGCTGACCCTCACCGGCAGCAACGATAGCTACGGCGGCTCCACCATCACCCAGCAGATGCTGAAAAACATGACCGGCGAGAATCAGAATACCATCAACCGCAAGGTCAAGGAGATCTTCCGGGCGTTGGAATTTGAAAAGAACAACACGAAAAGCCAGATTCTGGAGCTGTACCTGAATATGATCTATTTAGGCAGCGGCTGCGGCGGCGTGGAAACGGCAGCGGAATACTACTTCGGCAAGTCCGCCAAGGACCTGACGGCGGCGGAGAGCGCCTGTATCATCGCCATCACCAACAACCCGTCCCTCTACAACCCCAAATATGAACGGACCTACACCCGGAAGGACGGCACCACCGTCACTCCCCGGCAGTTGAACAAGAAGCGCCAGGAACTGATCCTGGACAAGATGTCTAAGGTCATCAATCCGGACACAGGAAAGCCTTATCTGACAAAAGAGGAATGCGAAGCCGCCAAGGCGGAGCCTTTGAACTTCACAGATACCTCCGGAGACGCCAGCGAGCTGGTCAAGACCGACGGTATCGAGATCAACAACTGGTTCGTGGAGCAGCTCATCAAGGACGTGACCACAGATCTGGCCCAGGCCAAGAGCATTTCTTATGAAGCGGCCCAGCGGCTGGTGAACAACAGCGGCTATCAGATCTATTGCACCATGGACCCGGATATCCAGAAGATCGCGGAGGATGTCTACGCAGATCTGAGCAATTTGAATGTACACTCTGCCAAGGGCCACCAGCTGCAATCCGGTATCACCATCATGGACCCCTATACCGGCAACATCGTGGGCATGGTGGGCGCCATGGGCCCCAAGACCCAGAATCTGGTGGACAACTATGCGGTCCAGAAGCATCAGGTTGGTTCTTCTATCAAGCCGCTGACTGTGTATTCCGCAGCTCTGGACGCCGGTGCTGTGACACCGGCCACCACCTTTGATAACTACCCCGTGGAGCTTATGAACAATTCTCCCTGGCCTAAGAACTCCCCCAATACCTACACCGGCTGGACCATGATCGGCGAGGGCGTCCGGCGTTCCATCAACACCATCGCCGTTCAGACCGTGGAGGCGCTGGGCGTGGTGGATTCCTACGCTTACGCCACGGAGAAGCTGGGCCTCAGCCTGGTGCCGGAGGATATGGCCGTTTCCCCGCTGGCCATGGGCGGTCTGACCTATGGCCTGAGCACTGTGGAGATGGCGGCGGCCTTCTCTGCCTTTGCCAACAGCGGTGTTTACAATTCGCCCAAGATGTATACCGAGGTCCGGGACAGCAACGGTGAGACCGTGCTGAAAAACGAGGGCGAGACCCATGTGGCCATGAAGGAGACCACGGCCTACTTCATGAACCAGATGCTTACCAGCGTGGTGAACGCCGGTACCGGTACCTCCGCCAAGTTCAGCGGCATGACCATCGCGGGCAAGACCGGTACCACGGATAACTCCAAGACCCGCTATTTCGTAGGCTATACCCCCTATTACTGCGCCGCCGTGTGGACGGGCTATCCCAAGACCAACGAGAAGATCTCCGCCTCAGGCAACCCGGCCATTACCATGTGGAAGCCGGTCATGCAGAAGGTCCACGAGCATCTGGAGAATAAGAGCTTTGCAAAGCCTGCCAGCGGCCTGGAGCAGGTGACGGTCTGCGCCGACAGCGGCCTGCGGTGCACCGATGCGTGCCTTTCTGACATCCGGGGCAGCCGGGCGGTTCAGGTCACGGTGGCGGCAGGCACGGCTCCCACGGAGAACTGCAATCTCCACACCTTTGTGGATTACTGCACCGAGGGCAAGTGCCTTGCAACGGACAGCTGCCCCTCCTCCAGCGTCAAGCAGGTGGCGGTGCTGGACTGGAACCGGGCGCTGTTCAACGATATCAAGGCCAGGGACCATGAGTACCTGTTGAAGGTGCTGGACGGCTCCGCTACGCCCAACGATCCCAAGGATGATATCTGCCCGGCGCACCAGAAGGCCATCACACCGGTGACACCTACCGACCCCACCAAACCGACGACCCCCACCAAACCGACGACCCCCACGGATCCGACAGATCCCACCACGCCGGATACCGGCGGCGCTGAGGACTCCGGCGGCGTTGGGGACTCCGGCGGCGTTAGAGGCGGCGGCAGCTGGTGGAAACGACCGTAAGTAGAGAAACGAAAATGCAGCCTGTGAGCGGTGCTCACAGGCTGCATTCTTGCGAGGCGGTGAAAAAGAAGGGGTATGGCTCGGCCGTACCCCTTCTTTTCTTGCATAATAGGGAGATCAGAAGCTGCGGATGATATCCACGATCTCGGTGCCGATGCGCTTCTGAGCCTCCACGGTGGCAGCGCCGATGTGGGGCGTGCAGGACACCATGGGATGGCTGTACAGAGCGGCGTTGGCGGTGGGCTCGTCGGCATAGACATCCAGACCGGCGGCCCGGACCTTGCCGGACTCCAGAGCAGCCAGCAGGGCGTCCTCGTCCACGTTGGCACCACGGGAGGTGTTGATGATGACCACGCCGTCCTTCATCTTGGCGATGGTATCGGCGTTGATGAGGGGAGCACCGGGAGCAGCGGGAGCGTGGAGAGAGATGAAGTCAGACTGGGCCAGCAGTTCCTCCAGCGTCACATAGGGGATGCCGAATTTGGCCTCCACCTCCGGACGGCGGGTGGTGCTGTAAGCGATGACGTTCATGCCGATGGCCTTAGCCATGACGCCCAGATGCTGGCCGATGCGGCCGAAGCCGATGATGCCCAGAGTCTTGCCCTGCAGCTCGATGCCCTTGCCGTAGGCCTTCTTCTCCCACTTGCCCTCACGCATGGTGTGACCGGCGATGGAGATATAGCGGGTGCAGGCGAACATATGGCCCATGGCCAGCTCCGCCACGGACTGGGAGGAGGCACCGGGGGTGTTGCGGACGGCAATGCCGTTCTCCTCGGCGTACTTGACGTCGATGTTGTCCACACCCACGCCGCCACGGATGATGAGCTTCAGCTTGCCGCCCTTGGCCTCGTCGATATGGTTGGCACGGACCTTGGTCTTGGAGCGGACCACCACAGCGTCAAAGTCCCGCAGGGCGGCGCCCAGCTGATCCGGCTCATAGAACTGCTCCACCACCTCGTGGCCCAGCTCACGCAGCTGCGCCATGGCGGCCTTGTCCATACCGTCTGTAATAAGAATACGCATAGTAATATTCTCCTTCGATGATACGTTTTGTTGTGGAAATACGAGCGAGTTGCCCTTTTCTTACCTGTGTCCCCGAAAAATCGGGAGCGTCTTAGGCCTGATGCTCAGCCTCGAACTTGGTGAGGAACTCCACCAGAGCCTCCACACCCTCCTTGGGCATGGCGTTATAGATGGAGGCCCGGAGACCGCCCACAGACTTGTGGCCCAGGTTGTCGAAGCCGGCCTCCTTGGAGGCGGCCACCACGGCGGCATCCAGATCCTTGTCGCCGGTGACGAAGGGGACGTTCATGAGGCTGCGATCCTGAGGCACCACGGCGCCCTTGAAGAGCTTGGAGGAATCCAGGAAGTCATACAGCACCTTGGCCTTTTCGATGTTGCGCTTCTCCATCTCCTCCAGACCGCCCATGTTCAGCAGGTACTTGAATACCTTGCCGCAGCAGTAGATGGCCCAGCAGTTGGGGGTGTTGTACATGGAGCCG
>ERZ826051.2911-NODE-2911-length-12237-cov-3.717206_pt1 | contig 12237 bp, 9 predicted proteins | sample MGYA00519928_ERZ826051 | MGnify/ENA primary metagenome ERZ826051 (study PRJEB31778, sample SAMEA3449219) | human gut metagenome | biome: human gut; feature: human-associated habitat; material: faeces | place: United Kingdom | collected 2010/2012 ...
TGCCGGAAGCCTGTCTCCCGCTGGCCGATGCGGTGGTTCTGGTGGCCACCAGCCCAAAATCCAACAGCGCACACAATGCCATCCATGCGGCGCTTGCGGATGTACAGGCCGGGCGGACCGGGCCCATCCCGCGCCAATTGCAAAATAAACATTATGATGGCGAGGACGCGCTGGTAAAAGGGCAGAATTACAAATATGCACACGACTATGAAAACCACTGGGTGGAGCAACAGTACCTGCCGGATGCCATCAAGGACGTCAAATACTATACCTTTGGCGATAACAAAACAGAGCAGGCGGCCCGTGCCTACTGGGCAAGGATCAAAGGTGAAAAGAACATTTGAAACAAGGAAGCAGCGAAGGAGAGAAGAACATGCGATACTCAAAACAGCGTGAACTGGTGCTGCAGAAAGTGGAGCAGTTGTGCGACCACCCCACTGCGGAAGAAATTTACGACGAAGCCATTAAGGAGTGCCCGGGCCTGAGCCTTGGCACAGTATACCGCAACCTGAACAGTCTTGTGGATGCCGGGCGGGTGCGCCGGGTGTGCATTCCGGGCAAGGCGGACCGCTTTGACCACACGCTGCCCTGGCACAGCCACCTGTACTGCACGGTGTGCGGCGGCGTGACCGACGCCGAGGTGGACGAAAAGCAGGTGACGAAGCTGGTACGCGGCCAGAAAGGCCGGGTGCAGGACTGCGCCGTGGTGTTCATCGGCGTGTGCGAAAGCTGCTGCGCAGCACAAAAAGCGGCCTCCGAGGCGTAAACTTTGCCCGGACCCCCTTGCCCGCAGCGGCCAAAGAGTGTATACTAAGGAGAGCTATTCATAAAAGCGGAAAAAAGAGTGTTCACCGTGCGGGGGCTTTTCCCGGCGGAGAAGGATGGTTTGATTGGAATACATTAGTTTTGAGCATAATAACATCGCCGCTGATCTGGTAAAGCAGGCTTACGACACCCCGCCGCTGGCCTTTGTGCACAGCTACGGCTGCCAGCAGAACGTCAACGACGGCGAGCGCATCAAGGGTGTGCTGGTGGATATCGGCTACGGCCTGTGCGACAAGCCGGAGGACGCCGACCTGATCCTCTTCAACACCTGCGCTGTGCGTGAGCACGCCGAGCAGCGGGTGTTCGGCAATGTGGGTGCCCTCAAGGGCCTCAAGGAGAAAAAGCCCGGCCTGATCATCGGCCTGTGCGGATGCATGGCCAACCAGAAGCATGTGGTGGAAAAGCTGCGCCAGAGCTACCCCTATGTGGACCTTGTGTTCGGCGTGGACGGCATCGACACCCTGCCGCAGCTGATCGCCCAGAAGCTGCAGAAGCATAAGCGTGTGCTGCTGGACCCCGCCCAGCGCCCGGTGATCGTGGAGAACATCCCCATCCGGCGCGAGAGCGAGTTCCGCGCCTGGCTGCCCATCATGTACGGCTGCGATAATTTCTGCACCTACTGCATCGTGCCCTACGTCCGCGGCCGCGAAAAGAGCCGCAAGCCCGGCGACATCCTGGCCGAGTTCCGGGGTCTTGTGGAGGCCGGCTACAAGGAGATCACCCTGCTGGGCCAGAACGTGAACAGCTACGGCAAGGGCCTGGAAGAGCAGATCGACTTTTCCGACCTGCTCAACCTGCTGTGCACCGTGCCCGGTGACTACCACATCCGGTTCATGACCAGCCACCCCAAGGACGCCAGCCACAAGCTGATTGATACCATTGCCGCTCAGCCGAAACTGTGCAAGCACCTGCATCTGCCGGTGCAGTGCGGCTCCGACCGGCTGCTGCAGCAGATGAACCGCCATTACACCATTGAGCAGTATCTGGAGCTCATCGAGTACGCCCGCAAGACCGTGCCCGGCATCACCTTCTCCAGCGACATCATCGTCGGCTTCCCGGGTGAGACGGAAGAGGATTTTGTCAAGACGCTGGAATTGGTGCAGAAGGTGGGCTATATGCAGCTGTTCACCTTCATCTACTCCAAGCGCACCGGCACCAAGGCTGCCGAACTGCCGGACCCCACCCCCCGCAAGGAAAAGACCGACCGCATGAGCCGCCTGCTCAAAGTGCAGGACGAGATCGCCATGGCGCTGGTCAAAGGCCAGGTGGGCCAGACCGTGCAGGTGCTGGTGGAAGGCTACGGCCGCAGCGAGGGCACCCTCTCCGGAAGGCTCGACAACAACCTGACGGTGGAGTTCACCGCCGACCCGGCACTGCTGGGCCAGTATGCGATGGTCCGGCTGACCGGTGCCCGTGCTACCGTGCTGCTGGGTGAGCTGGCAGACTGAGAGAAAACGCGATTCCGGGGCCGTGTGCCCCTGAAACAATAAAAAGCGACAAGGAGAACAACTACCATGGATTGCATTGATCTGTTCAAGCGCGCTGCAGTGGCCCTGCAGACCGACCCCCGTTACCTGGCACTGGACCAGGCCCGCAAGGCAAACGATAACGACGAGAACCTGCAGAACCTGATCGGCGAGTTCAACCTGGCCCGCATGGACCTGAACAACGAGATCGGCAAGAGCGAGCGCGACGACGCCCGCATCACCGAGCTGAACGAGAAGGTCAACAACCTCTACGGCCAGATCATGGGCGACGAGGGCATGACCGCCTACAACGAGGCCAAGCGCGAGTGCGAAAATCTGGTCAACTACATTGATGCCATCATCAACACTGCCATGAACGGCGGCGACCCGATGACCGTGCAGGAGCCTTCCGCTTCCTGCACCGGAAGCTGCTCCACCTGCGGCGGCTGCCACTAACACGATCCGGAACAAAACGCGGCTGTGCAATGCAGACCGCGTTTTGTTTGCAAAAGGCGGTTACCGGCCGCAAACCATGCACAGAACCATCGAACGGGGAGAGAGGGAAAACCATGGCAGAGCTGTCGCCCATGATGCAGCAATATCTGGAAATCAAAAAACAACACAAGGACGAGATCCTGTTCTACCGCATCGGCGATTTTTACGAGATGTTCTTTGAGGATGCCCTCACAGCGTCCAAAGAGCTGGATCTGACCCTGACCGGCAAGCAGTGCGGTCTGGAAGAGCGGGCCCCCATGTGCGGCGTGCCCTTCCACAGCTACGAGGGCTATGTGGCGCGTCTGATCGCCAAAGGCTACAAGGTGGCCATCTGTGAGCAGGTGGAGGACCCCGCCAAGGCCAAAGGGCTGGTCAAGCGCGACATCATCCGCGTGGTCACCCCCGGCACGGTCATCGAGAGCAGCATGCTGCAGGATGACCGCAACAATTACATTGCCAGCATCTATCTCAAGGGCAAAAAAGCGGGTCTCTGCTTTGCGGACGTCTCCACCGGCACGGCCCACATCACCGAGCTGGCGGCGGACAAGATCGCCCCGGCGGTGATCACCGAGCTGTGCCGCTTCCACCCCAGCGAAGTGCTGATGAACCCCGGCCTGCTGGACTGCCGCGAAGTGACGGCCTACATCAAAAAGAATATGACCTGCTCGGTGGAGCTGGTGGAGGATGAGCGCTATGCGCCGGGTCTGGTGGCGGCTTCGCTGGAGAGCCAGTTCGGTCGTGACTGGCCCCAGACCACCGGCATGGCCGAAAACGGTCTGGTACGGTTTGCCATGGCGGCACTGCTGGAGTATCTGCACGACACCCAGATCAAGGGCGTGGAGCGCCTGAAAACCGTGGTGACCTACAACGAGGCGCAGTTCATGCGTCTGTCGCCGGTCACCCGGGCCAATCTGGAACTCACCGAGACGCTGCGCGGCCGCGAAAAGCGGGGCACGCTGCTCTGGGTGCTGGACAAGACCAGCACGGCCATGGGCAAGCGTATGCTGCGCAGCTGGATCGAGCAGCCGCTGTTGTCCAGCAAGCTCATCAACCAGCGCCTCAACGCGGTGGAGAGCCTTGTGCGGCAGACCGTCGTGCGCGGCGACCTGACCGACGAGCTGCACTACATTGCCGACATGGAGCGCCTGATGACCCGCACGGTCTATGGCTCGGCCACCCCCAAGGAGATCTATACGCTGGCCCAGACCTGTGAGCATCTGCCGGTCCTCCGGCAGCAGGCAACGGCCTGCGGCTGCCCGGAGCTGGCAGAGCTGGCGGAGGAGATCGACCCGCTGGAGGACATCAAGGCCCGCATCTATGCGGCCGTGGACCCGGATGCACCGTCCACCCTGAAGGACGGCGGCGTCATCGCCAAGGGCTACCACACTGAGGTGGACGAGCTGCGCTCCATCCGCGACAACACCAAGGGGGTGCTGGCCCAGCTGGAAGCCCGCCTGCGGCAGGAGACCGGCATCCCCAAGCTGAAGATCGGCTACAACCATGTGTTCGGCTACTACATCGAGGTCAGCAACTCCTACAAGAGTATGGTGCCGGAGACCTACATCCGCAAGCAGACCCTGACCAGCGGCGAGCGCTACATTACTCAGGAACTCAAGGAGCTGGAAAGCAAGATCCTGGGCGCCCACGAGCGGCTGATCACGCTGGAGCGCCGCCTGTTCGACGAACTGCTGGAGAGCATCAGCGCCCAGCTGGACCGCATCCAGCGCACGGCCAACGCCGTGGCAAAGCTGGATGTGCTGACCGCCCTGGCGCAGGTGGCGGCGGAGAACAACTACTGCCGCCCCGTGGTGGATGACAGCGACGAGCTGACCATCACCGAGGGCCGCCACCCCGTGGTGGAACAGGTGCTCAAGGGCAGCCTGTTTGTGCCCAATGATACCACCCTCAACTGCGGCGAGGACCGCTGCCTGATCATCACCGGCCCCAACATGGCGGGCAAATCGACCTACATGCGTCAGAATGCGCTCATCGCGCTGATGGCGCAGATCGGCTCCTTTGTGCCGGCCGCCAGTTGCCATGTGGGCGTGGTGGATGCCATCTTCACCCGCATCGGTGCATCGGACGACCTTTCTGCCGGGCAGTCTACCTTTATGGTGGAGATGACCGAGGTGGCCGAGATCCTGAAAAACGCCACCTCCAAGAGCCTTGTGGTGCTGGACGAGATCGGCCGCGGGACCTCCACCTTTGACGGCATGAGCATTGCCCGCGCCGTGGTGGAGCACATTGCAGACCCCGCCAAGGGCCTTGGCTGCAAGACTCTGTTTGCCACCCACTACCACGAGCTGACCGAGCTGGAAGGCACCGTGGAGGGTGTAAAGAACTACAACATCGCGGTCAAGAAGCGCGGGGAGGACATCACCTTCCTGCGGCGCATCGTGCGCGGCCCGGCCGATGACAGCTACGGCATCGAGGTGGCCAAGCTGGCCGGTCTGCCCAGCAGCGTGACCCGCCGCGCCCACGAGGTGCTGCGGGCACTGGAAGCCACGGCCCCGAAAAACAAGGTGGAACAGATGGACTTTGATGCCCTGCAGGAGTACAACTCTCCGGCGGTGCCCAGTGAGATGATGGAAAAGCTGGAAGCCGTGGACGTGGAGACCCTGACCCCCATCGAAGCCCTGAATTTCCTCTATGAACTCAAAAAGACCCTGAAGGGCAGCCTGAACGGCTGACCCGTTCTTCATAAAACGCACAAGGGAGGGAACGACCATGGCCGTGATCCATGTTCTGGACAAGCACACCGCCGAGCTGATCGCAGCCGGTGAGGTAGTCGAACGTCCGGCGTCCGTTGTCAAGGAGTTGCTGGAAAACTCCATCGACGCGGGTGCCAGCCAGATCACCGTGAGCATCGAGTCCGGCGGCGTGAAGCTGATCGAGATCAGCGACAACGGCACCGGCATTGAAGCCGAATACATTTCCACTGCTTTCATCCGACACGCCACCAGCAAGATCCAGACGCCGGACGACCTTGTCAGCATCCATACACTGGGCTTCCGCGGCGAGGCATTGGCCTCCATTGCCAGTGTGGCCCGGGTGGAGCTGACCACCCGCACTGAGCAGGACGAATTTGCCACGGTGTACTGCATCGAGGGCGGGGAAGAGCTCTCCCGTGAGCCGGGTGCCCGTGCCGTGGGCACCACCATCCGGGTGCAGGATCTGTTCTACAATACCCCTGCCCGTATGAAGTTCCTCAAAAAGGACTCCAGCGAGGGCACCTTCGTGGCCGATACGGTCACCCATGTGGCCCTCAGCCACCCGGAGGTGAGCATCAAATTCATCCGGGAAGGCAAACTGCAGTACGTCACCCCCGGGGACGGTCAGCTGCGGGGCGCGGCCTACTCTGTATTGGGCCGGGAGTTCAGCCGGGACCTTGTGGAAGTGGACAACCAGGAGGGCGTCTACCACATCAGGGGTCTCATTACCCCGCCCAAGAGCTGCCGCGCCAGCCGCAGCATGCAGCATTTTTACATCAATGGACGCTATGTCCGCAACCGTACCATCATGGCCGGTATGGAGATGGCGTTCAAGGGCACCATGATGCAGGGCAAGTTCCCTGGCGGCATCCTGCTGCTGGATATGCCGGCAGACCTGGTAGATGTGAATGTGCACCCGGCCAAGATCGAGGTGCGCTTTGCCCGGGAAAACGACATCTTCGATGTGGTTTACCATGCCGTCAAGCTGGCACTGGCCCAGCCCGGCACCGGCGAACGACATTTCACCTTTGATGAAACAAAAACCAACGAAAAATCCAAGATCAAGGTATCTGACGGAGAATCGCCGGAAAATGCTGTAAAGAAAAACAACTTTACAGGGTTTTCTGCCATCATTCCGGGGCAGGCGGACCCGGGCACCCTCTCGCCGCAGCCCGCTCCGGGCCCGGCGGCTCCCGCAAAGCCCGCAACGAAGGCATCTGCACCTGCTGCGCCGGAAAAACCGACGGCTGCGGCACAGCCCCGCTGGAAACAGAGCAGCGTGGATGCCGACATCCTGGACCCCTTTGTTACCCTGCACAGCCCGGCCGCCCCGCAGGAAAAGCCTGCTGAACCCTTCCGTGCGGCGGCCAGCGAAACACAGTTGGATGTGGAACCGGATTTCGGTGAGACAAAAGTGCAGGCAGACCAGAACCACATGGCGGCCTGGGACCCGCAGCCTGCCGTTCCGGTGAAAGAGCCGGAAAAGCCCGCAGCGCCGGTACAGCCTGCACGGGAGGAACCGGAAGCAGCTGCCGAAGAGCCGGTGGAGCCGGAGCAGATGAACTTTGCCCCCGCCGACGGCCCGGAGCCGCTGCGCTATGTGGGCGAGGTGTTCCGTACCTATATCCTGGCCGAGCGCGGCGACGAACTGTGCCTCATCGACAAGCACGCTGCCCATGAGCGCCAGCTGTACGAAAAGCTGGCAGCCAACTACGGCAATGTGCCCAGTCAGATGCTGCTGGAGCCGACGGCCATTGACCTGTCTGCAGAGGAAAAACAGGCCCTGCTGGATCATGTGCCCCTGCTGGAAAATGCAGGGCTGGAGATCGCGGACTTTGGCGGCAACACGGTGGTGCTGCGGGCGGTCCCGGCCGATGTGGAACCGCAGAACGCCGAAAGCCTGCTCATTGAGATCGCCAACAAGCTGCTCAAGGGCGGCCACGACGCACTGAACGAGCACACCGAGTGGGTGCTGCATTCCATCTCCTGCCGTGCGGCCATCAAGGCGGGGGACAAGTCCTCCCCGCAGGAGCTGCTGGCGCTGGCCGAAAAGATCCTTTCCGGCGAAGTGCCGCCTTTCTGCCCTCACGGCCGCCCCTGCGTGCTCAAGTTGACCCGAAAGGAGCTGGAAAAGCAGTTTGGACGCATCGTATAAACACCCGGTCGTGGCAGTGGTGGGCCCAACGGCCACCGGCAAAACGGCCTTGGGCGTAGCGCTGGCCGAACAGTTCGGGGGCGAAGTAATCAGCGCGGACTCCATGCAGATCTACAAGGGTCTGGATGTGGGCACCGCCAAGGTCACGCCCGAGGAGACCCACGGCATCCCGCACCACGGGGTGGACATCCTGGAACCGGACGCACCATTCAGCGTGGCAGATTTCACTGCCATGGCGGGCCGCCTGGAGCAGGAGATCGCGGGCCGGGGGCATCTGCCCATTCTGGTGGGCGGCACCGGTTTATATGTACAGAGCTTTCTGTACGGTGTGCGCTTTACCGAAGAAAAAGCACCGGCCGGTCTGCGGGAGCAGCTGGCAGAAGAACTGGCCCAGAAGGGCGGTGCCGCTCTCTATGCCGAGCTGCAGCAGGTGGACCCGGAAGCGGCGGCTGTCATCCACCCCAACAATCAGGTGCGGGTGCTGCGGGCGCTGGAACATTACCGCGCCACCGGCAAAAAGCTCAGCGAGCAGAAGGCGGCATCCCTGCCGCCGGAACGCCCCTACCGCAGCCTGATCTTAGGGCTGGATTTCCCGGACCGGGCGGCGCTGTACCGCCGCATCGACCTGCGGGTGGACAAAATGCTGGATGCCGGTCTGCTGGCGGAGGCAGAGCTGGTCTGGAACAACCGCAGCCGTTTCCGTACCGCGGCGCAGGCCATCGGCTACAAGGAGTTCTTCCCGTATTTTGAGCGGACGGCCTCGCTGGAAGCCTGCGCGGACAAGCTCAAACAGGCCTCCCGCAACTACGCTAAGCGGCAGCTGACCTGGTTCCGCCACATGGACGGCGTGGTCTGGCTGGATGCCGGGGCACCAGAGGTGCAGCAGCGTGCCTGCCGTACCGTACGGGAATTTTTGTCGAAAGGATGATGGATAATGGCCGATAGGGCAGAAAAAAGCCGGAGGGACCGCAGGGAGCCGCATCCGCTGGCGGTGCTGGCCGGGGTGTTGGCGGCATTTTTGCTGCTGGCTGCATGCTATGTGGGATATCAGGCCCTGCACATCCTCTTCCCGCAGAATGTATATGAGACCGCACTGCCGGCCACCGTGTCGGACAACGTGGAGGCCGACGGTGTGCTGCTGCTTGATGAGGTATATGTTTCCGGCAGCGGCACGCTGGGATATCTCGCGGCCGACGGCGAGCGCGTCTCGGCCGGGACGGCTGTGGCGGAGATCTACAGCGATGCTTCCCAGGCGGTGCTGCGCCAGCAGCTCACCCAGCTGACTGAGCAGATCGACCTGCTGCAGCGCTCCCAGAACATCACCTCCCTGCAGCTGGACGCCCTGCTGCGGGAGCGCTCGGCGGCCCTTTATGACATGATGGACGAGCTGGATGCCGGAGCATACGACGAGGTGAGCAGCGGTGCCAATGCCTACCTGCTGGCCCAGAACAAGCTCTGGATCGCCACCGGCGATTCCGCCAACTTTACCGATCAGGTCACGGCTCTGACCCAGCAGGCCCAGAGCGTGCAGGCCCAGCTGGGCAACCCCACCCAGATCACCGCCCCGCAGACCGGCTACTTTGTCCGGGCGTCCAGCAGCGGGCGGCTCAATGCCGGGGCCGACGACATCCTTGCACAGGACCCGGCTCAGCTCAAGGCGTATCTGGATTCTAATCCCACCCTGCCGCTGGACGGCTGTGCTGGCAAGATCGTTTCCGGCTTCACCTGGCGCTATGTGGGCGTGTGTTCGGCCGAACAGGGCCAGAAGCTGCTGGGGCAGAACGGCAAGCCGCTGAGTTCCAGTGTGCAGATCCGCTTCCCCGGCCAGACGGACAGATCCTTTAAGGCCACCGTTTCGGAGGTGACCATTGACGAAGAACAGGGCCTGGCTCGCTTTGTGCTCACCTGCAACGTCATCAACGGCGATGTGCTCTGCCTGAACCACGCAGCAGCCCGCATCTCGGTGGGGGAGAGCACCGGCCTGCGTATCCCGGCTTCGGCGGTGCACTACCTCAAGGAGGACGGCACCGAGGCAGAGACGCAGGGCGAAAACTACATCCCAGGCGTGTACGTCAAGTACGGCAACATCGCCCGCTTTTGCAAGATCGACCCCGTGGACAACGATCATCCGCTGGTGACCGATGGCGATTACATCCTCGTTTTGCCCAAGGGAACCGACGGTTCGGTGAGTCAGGTGCGGCTTTATGACGAAATAATCGTTTCCGGACAAAATTTGTACGACGGAAAACTTTTGTAGTTATTGACATCCGTGTCAAAAAATCCGATAATAGTAAAAGCTATTTGCATTCTTTTGCAAAGTATGCCGGGCAGCCCGGCGCTGCCTGAATGAAAGGAGCAGATCATTATGTCTTTGGTAGATAGCCTCAAGAAGGGCCTGTTTGGTTCAGAGGACGAGTACGAGGATCAGTACATTGACGACGGCCCCCAGATGGTGAACAACAACAACGGTGTCGGCCTGGGCGCAGATGACGAGACCGAAGAGCCGGCCGAGGGTGCCAAGAAGAACAAAGTGGTCAACATCCACGCCACCACCCAGCTCAAGGTGGTCCTGGTCAAGCCGGAGCGCTTTGAGGATGCCAGCACCATTGCGGACCATCTGAACAACAAGCGCACCGTCGTGCTGAACCTGGAGTCCACTAACAAGGAAGTGTCCCGCCGTCTGGTGGACTTCCTGTCCGGTGTGGCCTATGCCAACAACGGCCAGATCAAGCGTGTGGCCAACAGCACCTTCATCATCACCCCGTACAACGTAGACATCATGGGTGACCTGCTGGACGAGCTGGAGAACAATGGCGCGTTTTATTGATCCGGTCGTTCATGCAGTCCGGGGCTTTGTCCCGGCCCGCACCGATGAAGAGCGCTTTCTCATGCGGCATATCGAGGACCTTGCCCGCACGGCCCAGTCCCGCGGCATTGCCCGGTATTCCGGTTTCCTGAGCGACCGCGAGCAGGAGCTTGCCCGTGCCGCTCTGGGCCGCGCCGGGCTGGAAGAAGGCTTCCGCTTTGACGGCGGCTGGCCGGAGGCGGAACGCCGGATCCTCTGCCTGGAACCGGAGTATAGCTACCCGGAAAACCCCATCTGCTGTGTGGAGCTGCAGTGCCGTGCACAGGCCGGTGCTGTGCTGCCCGCCCACAAGGACTACCTTGGCAGCCTGATGGGGCTGGAGATCCGGCGCGAGGCGCTGGGCGACATCGTTCTGCCGCCGGATGCGCCCGGCACGGCCTATGTGTTCGCATTGGAACCGGCAGCCCGGCTGATCTGTCAGGAACTGCTGCAGGCAGGCCGCACCGAGCTGGCCACCCGACTGCTGGCACCGGACGAGGTGCCGGAGTTCCGGACGGCAGAGCGCCGGAAATGCACCGCAACGGTGTCGTCGCTGCGGCTGGACGCCGTGCTGGCCGCCATGCTGCGTTGCAGCCGTGGGCAGGCCAGTGAACTGGTCACCGCAGGCCGGGTGGAGATCAACCATCTGCCGGCAGAAAAGCCGTCGGCCCCGGTGTACGAGGGCGATGTGTTCACGGTGCGCGGCAAGGGGCGCTTTGCTCTGACGGCACTGCCCGGAAAGAGCAAAAAGGAACGACTGATCATTGAATTTTTTCAATATTGAAAGCAATTGGAGGAAAGAATTATGCTGACCCCGCAGGATGTCCGCTCCGTGCAATTTGAAAAAAACCTCCGCGGCTACCGCACGGAGGACGTAGACCGTTTTCTGGACAAGATCGAGGAGCAGCTGCAGCAGGATGATGCGCAGGCGGAGCAGCTCCGCAAGCAGATCGCAGATCTGACGGCGGAAAACCAGCGCCTGCATCGGGAACTGCAGAGCTATGAGGCGGACGGCGAGATGCTCAAGAGTGCGCTGATCAATGCGCAGCGCATGGGCGAGAGCGTCATTCGTGAAGCCAACCAGAAGGCCGAGGAGATCATCCACCGTGCCAACCTGCGCGGCGACGACATCATCCGTGACGCCAACGAGCTGCTGCAGAAGGCAAGCGACCGCGCCGACGAGATCGAGAGCGAGGCCAACGACAAGCGTCTGGCCGAAGAGCGCGAATATGACCGTGTGCGGCTGGAAGTGACCCGCTTCAAGTCCGACGTGCTCAACCTGTACCGCAGCCATGTGGAGAGCCTGAGCCGTCTGCCGGAGTTCCAGAAGGACGAGAAGGCTGACGCCGACAAGAAGGCCGCGGACGAGCCTGCCGAACCTGCCGCAGAAGAGTCCGTGGAGGACCAGGCAGCTGTCCAGCAGCCTGAGGCGGAGGCTCCTGCACAGGAGCTGGACACCGCCGGCAAGGAAACCGATTCTGCCGCTGATGCCGAGGACGACAAGGCGGCTGAGAGCAGTGAGGATTTCTGGGAAAAAGATGAAAGCCAGCTCAAGCTGGATCCTCCTGCGGATGCAAAGCCGGACGGACCGGACTATGATGCCTTCCAGGGCGTCAAGTTCAGCGAGTAAGGCGCGTGTCCATAAGCAAATATAGAGGAGAGTGTAACCATTGGCTAAGAACAAATCTCAGTACGACAGTACCCTGAACCTGCCCAAGACTCTGTTTGAGATGCGTGCCG
>ERZ826051.2920-NODE-2920-length-12197-cov-2.278702_pt1 | contig 12197 bp, 15 predicted proteins | sample MGYA00519928_ERZ826051 | MGnify/ENA primary metagenome ERZ826051 (study PRJEB31778, sample SAMEA3449219) | human gut metagenome | biome: human gut; feature: human-associated habitat; material: faeces | place: United Kingdom | collected 2010/2012 ...
GCTGGGGCTGCGCCGCGGAATCCTGAGCGAGCTGGACGGCACCGGCGAGCCGCGCACCGCGACCGAGATCACCGCAACAGCGGTGGACTATGACCTGACCATCCGCGACCTGCAGGCCGCCTGGGCGGACACCGTACGGCAGGCGATGGCACTCTGCGGCGCGCTGGGCGCGCTGTACGGCGTGCCGCATGGTGCGGCAGACGCGGCCCCATCTATAGACTGGGGCGACGGCGTTTTGTATGACCGCGCCCGCGTCTGGGCAGAGCAGCGCGAGATGGTGGATGCAGGGCTGCTGCGCCCCGAACTGGCGCTGGCATGGTATTTTGATCTGCCGTGCGAGACAGAGGCGGAGCTGGCCGAGATACGGCGCTGGTTTATCGGCGCGGAGAGACAGAAGGGAGGTGAGGCTTGATGGATGAGCAGAAGCAGATGACCCCGGCGCCCTATGCGGCGGGGACCGGCAGTGTGCCGGTAACACCTGACCGTGCGGCATTTGACCGCATGGGCTACCGCGAGCGGCTGGCGCTGAAGCGGGAAAACCCGGAGGTGTATCAGGAGATGAAAAAGTAGGGGGCGGGGTAAGGACACCCCTGCGGCAAACAGGAAAAGAGGCAACCACAAAAAAGTTGAGGGCCGGGCATACCCGGCCCCTGCAAAGCAATCGGATTTGAAAAGGAGAAAATTTTATGTCTGATTTTATCACGAAGCTGTCCGATCTGATCGATCCGGAGGTCATGGGCGACATGGTCTCGGCCCGTATCCCCAAGAAGCTGCGCGTGGCGCCGTTCGCTAAAATTGATGATACGCTCGCCGGTGTGCCCGGCGACACCATCACGGTGCCCGCCTACACCTACATCGGCGATGCATCCGATGTGGCCGAGGGCGGCGAGGTCGCTATCGAGAAGATGACGACCTCCACCCGCAAGGCTAAGATCAAAAAGGCGATGAAGGGCATCGGCCTGACCGATGAGGCGGTGCTGTCCGGCTACGGCAACCCGGTGGGGGAGGCCAACACCCAGCTGGCGCTGGCCATCGCCGCCAAGATCGACAGCGACTGCATGGAGGCGCTGCAGACGGCCAGCCTGATCTATGACGGCAGCAAGGCCGCCATCAGCTACAATGCGATCGTGGACGCGGTCGATCTGTTTGAGGAGGAGATGGGCTGCTCCGACAAGGTGCTGTTCATCCACCCCAAGCAGGTCACGCAGCTGCGCAAAAACCCTGACTTCCTCAGCGCGGACAAGTACACCCCCGGTGTCGGCCTGACCGGTGAGATCGGCATGATCGCAGGCTGCCGCCTGGTGCCCAGCAAAAAGGTGCCGCTGGCGGACGGCGTCTACGCCTGCCCGATCGTCAAGCTGGAGGCTGACCCCGAGGTGGACGATGAGATCCCCGCCCTGACCATCTACCGTAAGCGCGAGGTCAACATCGAGACCGAGCGCAAGCCCAAGACCCGCACCACCGAGATCACCGCAGACGAGTTCTATGTCGCCGTGCTGTCGAACGAGGCCAAGGTCGTGCTGGCAAAGTTTAAGGCGTAAGGGGGCGGGCGCATGCCGGATTACACCTTTTATAAGGAGCAGTTCGCCGGGGAGGATATCCCCGAGAGCGAGTTCCCGCGCTTTTTGAAGCGCGCTGAAATTGAACTGAAGCGTATGCGCCGCATCTACCCCATGACCCCGGCGGGGGCGTATACCGAGGAGAGCGCTGCCGAGATGGCGCTCTGCGCGATCGCCGATGCGATGTATGAATTTGCGCAGGAGGACGAGCGGCGTGGTCTGACGCGGGTGAGCATCGGCAGCGTGAGCGAGACCTACACCGCCCCGCCGGAGCTTTGCGCCCGCACGCTGGACGACCGCGCGCGGCATTACCGGCGCGAGGCCGGATACTACTACAGCATAGGGCGGTGGGTGAACAATGGATAAGCTCTGCAGCGAGACCGTGACCCTCTACCACCCCGATGCAGCGCACCGCAGGGTGATGCGCCAAGTGCTGCGGGGCGTGTACTGGCAGCAGGGCAGGCGCGCCTTGCCCGATGCAGGCGGCACCCGGCAGGGCACGGCGCTGCTGGTGGTCATACCGCAGACAGCGGCGCGCTACGGCGCGGACTACACGCTGGCCCCGGGCGACCGGCTCTGCCTTGGCGAGGGGCCGGTGCTGCAGTGGGAGGACTGGCCGGGCTTTGTGCCCGCTGCGGTGGAAAATGCGGCGGTGGTGCAGTATGTGCTGCCGATGCGGCTGCACGGCAGGCTGCACCATGTCGAGGCCGGTGCATGGTGGAACGGCAGCGGCACCGGCGTCCACAGCCTGACGAGGTGAAAAAACCTTTGGCTTCTCCCTCGGGGGAGAAGCTGCCGCCCGCAGGCGGCTGATGAGGGGCGAGCCGGCCGCTGCTGCACGGGAAAGGGACGCCGGGTGGCAGGCTGCCCCTCATCCGGCCCTGCGGGGCCACCTTCCCCCAAAGGGGGAAGGCTTAGAGATAGGAGGACTACCATGATGCAAAAACTCTACGCGTTTCTGGCCCGGGCCCCTGCCCTGCAGGGGCTTACGGTGCAGGTTGGTGATGTCGGCCCTGCACCGAGCACGGCCGGCCTGTGGGCCGGAGGCATCACGGTGCTGGACCGCAGGCAGAACCTGCTGGGCGGCGTAAGGCAGCGCTGCCGGGCGGAGTTCACGCTGCGGCTCTGCCTGCCAGATACCCGCGCCGAAAACGAGGCGCGGCTGCTGGCGCTGCAGGCATGGATCGCCGCCGAGAGCGCCGCGCACCGCACGCCGATGCTCGGCAGTGAGCCGCAGCAGGAGTGCCTGCGCGCGGAGCAGGGCCGGATGGAGCACACCGAGCCGGGCGGCACGGCGGTATACACCCTGCGCCTGCAGGCAGAATACACACAGCTTTATACGGAGGAAATGCAATGAAAATTGAACGCAGATACATGGCCCACTACCTGAACGCCGCCTTTGGCAGCGGCGACGCCAGCTACACCCGCCTGGGCAGCGATCTGGAGGAATACTCCCCCGAGCTGACCGCGAACGTGGAGAAAAAGTCCAACATCCTCGGCCAGACCTCGGTGGTCATCGACAGCTACCAGAAGCAGGGCGAGGTCAGCCCCTATTATGCCGAGGAGGGCGACCCGCTGTTTGAAAAGCTGCAGGCCATCATTGACGGAGATCTTGTGCTGGACGACCTCAAGACCGACATTGTGGAGGTCAAGCTCTGGAACGAGGAGGCATCCGGCGCTTTCCCCGCTGTGCGCGAGGAGTGCTACATCGAGGTCTCCAGCTATGGCGGCGACACCACTGGTTACCAGATCCCGTTCAACATTCACTACACTGGCGTGAAGACCACGGGTACATTCAACCCGAGCACGAAGACCTTCACCGAGGCCTAAGCATAACGGAGGTGTACAATGGAACTGAAAATCGACAGAGGCCTTAAAAGCTATGAGGTTAAAGACCTTGATGACACCCTGCTGGGCACGATTTATGTCAACCCTGCGGATTTTGGCATTGCGGCACGACTGGAGGAGGCTCGCCGTGCCATTCAGCAGCTGGCCGATGGGCTGGCATCGGATGCAGACGCAGATGTGGATAAGATCATCGAGGCCGACAAGCTCATCAGGGAACAGGTCAATTACATCTTCGGCAGCGATGCCTCCTCGGTGTTCTTCAAAGGGGTTTCTGCCCTAGCGCTGCTCCCCGATGGCTCCATGGTCTTTGAAAAAGTCCTCCAAGCCGCTGTCCCCATGCTCACCGAGTCCGCCAAGGAGCTGGAGAAGGCCATCAAGGCCAGCCAGATGCGTGTGCAGAAACACGCTGGTGCCTACACGAACACGGCCAAGGGTCTGGCCCCCGGCCAGAAGGCGTGAGCGCTTGGGAGCTGCCCACAACCGTAGATGTAGATGGTCAGAATTTTGCCATCCGATCTGATTTCCGAGCTGTACTTGATGCCCTTGCGGCGTTAGCAGACCCGGAAATGACTCAACAGGAACAGTACGCTGCCTGCCTTGAAATTCTATACCCAAAATGGCAAGCGCTGCCCGACGCAAATGCTGCGTTATGGGCAGCGTTTTTGTTTATCAATGGCGGACAACCCGAAGAATCTACAATTCCACGTCCTCGAATTGTAGATTGGGAACAAGATGCAGCCTTAATCGCACCTGCTGTTGATAAAGTACTGGGGTACAGTTGCCGCCGATGTGAGTATTTGCATTGGTGGGAATTTCTCGGAGCCTTCTACGGTATTGGAGATGGGCTATTTGCTCAAGTCGTAAGTATTCGATATAAAAGGGCTCACGGAAAAAAACTTGACAAGAGCGAACAGGAATTTGCCAAAGAGAACGATCGAATCATCAGAATCCACGCTCCTGAAAGCGCGGAGAATAGGGCAGAAAAAGAGCGGTTGCTTGCGTTACTCAATTCATAATCCAACTCTAACAAAGTCAAAGAGAGGAGGTTGATTCAATGGCAGATGGGTCAATCACAATAGATGCTCGCCTGAACAAAAAGGGCGCAGAATCCGACTTAAAAGCGTTACAGGCAAAGGTCAAGAGCACATCAAAGCAGATTGGTGATTTAGATAAGCAGTTAAATTCTGCGCAAACAAAGCGTAGCGCATTAGGCGACAGCTTAAATCAAGCCCGCCAAAACGCTGATGATACTGCCGTTGCTCTTGAAAAGGTGAACGCACAGCTAGAGAATGTCAAAAAATCCCATCTTGCTGATATTAAATCGGAATACCCCGGCCTGAGTGATTCAAAAGTGCAAGATGTTCTTAAATCTCGCATGGAGGGGGAAACCTCTCTCCTGAATCAAAACCAAAAACTCCTCAATGATCTTGAAAAGCAAGATGCCAAAGTTGCTGAGATTGAATCGGATTACAATGCACAAGGCGATGCTATTTCTGGCTTGCAAAAGCGTCACGCAGCGCTTACCGCACAGCTAAATCAAGAAAACGATGCCGTAAACCAGCAAAAAAGTCTAATTCAGCATCTTAGCGGCGAAGATGACATGCAGGCCTATTTTAACAAACAAGCCGATGCCATAGAATCATCTTTTGCCAAAATCGAGAATCGGCAAAATAAAGCGTATGGTACTGTAGACGAATCAGCTACACAGCATGCTGAGAGGATTGTCGCAGAAACACAGAAAGCGGTAAGCGCTCAAGATAAAGCCGCTCAGGCAGCAGAGAGCAGAGCCGCGCGTGAACATGCGATAGCCGCTAAGTCGCCTAAAGGAAGTTCTGTGCCCGGTTCATCTGGTTCTGCGGGACTACTTTCCGGCAGAATCACCGGATTAAACAAAGCGCTGTCTGGTACCATCAACAATGCCCTACGCACGGTCGGAGGTCTCGGAGCGCGTGTCTTTGGTACCCTACAGCGGGCCGTAGACGGCTTGCGAGCCAAGCTCACCCAGAGCAGTAAGAACCTCGCTAAATTCCGAAATCGCCTTATGAGCATTGTCTCCGGAGCTTTGGTGTTCAACCTGATCTCCGCAGGACTGCGGAAGATCACCGAATGGATGGGTTCTGCCGCGCTCTCCTCAGCTACGCTGAGGGCCGCGCTCGGCAACTTGCAGGGCGCGGCATCCACCGCAGCCGCACCGCTGCTTCAGGCGCTCATCCCGGCTCTCACGGCCATAGCCAACGCAGCAGCAACCGCCTTTTATTACATCGCCCAGCTAGTGTCTTTCCTGACCGGCAAGTCCATAGGGGCGAGCCAGAGCGCAGCCAAAGCGATGAGCAAATATGCCAAGGCTGCAAAATCGGCAGGCAGCGCAGCGGACGGCGCACTGGCAAAGTTTGATGAGCTGGATGTGCTGGATAAAAACAGCGGCGGCGGTGCGGGAGCCATCACCCCGAATTACGACTTTAACACAGACAACCCGTTTCTTGACGAAATCATGCAGGCCGTCAAAGATGGCGATTGGTACGGAGTCGGCCAGCTGATCGGCGAGAAGCTGCGCGATAGCCTGAACGCAATCCCGTGGCCCGACATTCAGGACAAAGCCAGAGCATGGGCGACCAACATCGCCAACTGCATCAACGGCTTCATTGAGGTGCCGGGATTGTGGGAGGCCATCGGTCATACTGTAGCGCAGGGCTTGAACACGGCACTCATCTTTGCGGATACTCTCATGCAAGGCATTCACTGGGACAGCTTGGGTGCGGGAATCGCCAGAGGTCTCACCACTGCGGTGGCAGAGCTCGACTGGCCCCTGCTCGGGCGAGTTTTGACGGACGGAATGCGGGCAGCGATTCTCACGCTTTATAGCTTCGTCCAGACCTACACAGGATGGGCAGACCTTGGAAATTCTATCGCAGCTTGCATCAATTCGGCCATCGCAAACATTCCATGGACGGAGGCGGGTCTGGGGCTTAGCGGATTCGTTGTCGGCCTTTTGCACACGCTCATCGCAACGGTGCAGGGCACCGATTGGACGGCTTTGGGCCAGAACATTGTCTCGATGGTAAGCACCATAGACTGGGTCGGGCTTTTTTCCGCGATGGGTACGCTTGCGATAGATGTGCTGCAAGCTATCAACGGCATCCTTGATCAAGTCGATTGGGGTGCTGTTGGCCAAAAAATCATGGAGTGCATTGAGGCTGTTGATTGGGCTGGCATTTTGTCTCAGCTCGGAGAAATCATAAACAACAACTGGCCTTTGCTGTTGGCCATTTTGGGCGCGGCCCTTCTGCCGCAAATCAGCACCTTCATCCTTTCCACCGTTCTGGGCGCGGTTTTGAACGCCTTGGCCGTCTTCATCGCCTCGGTCGTGGCGTCCATTGGCCTCTGGCCGCTTTTGCTGGTGGCCGCGGTCTCGGTTATCTTGGCCGCGATCATCGAAACCCTGCGCAAGCACGGAGACGACATCCGAGCCGGTGTGGACAAGTTCGGCGAGACCATCGCCGACATCATTCGCAGCGCCGGTGAAAAAGTCAAGGAAATCTGGAATGGCTTGTGGCTAACTGTCAAGCTGATCGGCATGCAGCTGTGGGAGGATATTACTCAGGGCTGGAACGATTTCTGGATAAACATCGGCACTGCACTGGATAGCGCAGTAGCCGACATCCAGCGGGGCTGGAACGATGCCTGGACTGCTGTCTCGGACTTTGTGTCTGACATCTGGGAGGGCATCACGGACACGATCGAGACAGCCATCAACGGCATCATCGGTCTGGTGAACGGCATGATCTCGGCCATTGTTGGCGGCGTGAACGGCGTCATTGGCGTCTTGAACGGTTTCGGCTTCGATGTTCCCGAATGGGCGCAGGACAAGCTCGGCGTAGAGCGGGTCGGCTTCAACATCGACCCCATCACCGCGCCGCAAATCCCCTATCTGGCGCAAGGCGCAGTCATTCCGGCAAACCATGAATTTCTTGCGGTGCTGGGCGACCAGACCAACGGCACCAACATCGAGGCACCGCTGGCAACCATTCAGCAGGCCCTCGCAGAGGTCATGGAGGCCTACACAGGGCAGCAGGACATCACGATCCGCTTTGCCGGAGACCTCGCCCAACTGGCTCGGGTGCTCAAGCCCTATATCGACAAAGAGGAGAACCGGCGTGGAGCCAAGCTGGTCACGGGAGGTGTGTACTGATGTTGATTATTGATGGCGAGAAATTCAAAGTCGATGTCCTCAGCTGCAAGCGCACTGCTGACTTTCTGGACAAGCACGCCAAGCGCACAGAGAACGGCGACCTCAAGCGCGAGCTGATCGGCGTGTATTTCAACTACAAGCTGACCATTGCGCCGGGCGTCGACCGCGCGGAGTATTCCCGGTTTTGGGACAAGATCACCGAGCCGGAGGAGTTCCACACGGTCACGGTCCCGGGCACGGACGGAGACTATACCTTTACGGCGTATTTCTCCAATATCGGAGATGAACTGCTCCTGCAGCGAGGAAAAGCCAACTACTGGAAAGGGCTGACGATCAACTTCATCGCCAAGACCCCCGCCAGATTTTAAGGAGGGTCAGCCCCGATGAGAACCAATACGCGCGTGGAGTTCGGCCTTTACGATGTCACCGCCAGAGGCGACAGCGCCCCGAGCTGCACGACCGCAAAGCCTTTTTGCAATCTGGGCCGTGACCTGTTGCTGGAAAGCGTGCCGAGCCAAAACAAATACGGCACACTGGAAAGCAAGCAGTGGCTCATGGATGGCAGCTTTTCCTTCTTCCCGGAGGTGCCCGAGCAGTATTTCTGGGGGCTTTGGAGCACCACGCAGAGCGACAAGATCGGCGTGTTTGCCGACCCGCCTGTGTTGGACATCACATTCACGCAAGACCACAGCAGCAGCGGCCTCACGCTGCATTTTTACAGCCCGACAGAGGACTGGGCCAGCCGCATCAAAATCCAGTGGTTCAGCCAAGACGGAGGGCTTATCTCTACGGCGCTTTTCTACCCGGACTCGGTGGATTATTACTGCGCCAAGAAGGTAGAGAATTACCGCCGTATTCGCATTCATTTTCTTGAGACAAACCACCCGGGGCGATACCTCAAGCTGGCGGGCATTGATTACGGTGTCTACCTGCATTTTAGCGGTCACGAAATCGTGGAGGCCCATGTTCTGGAGGAATGCGACCCCCTCAGCTCCGAGATCAGCATCAACACGCTGAATGTATCGCTGTACAACAAAGAGGGCCGCTTTTCCATCTTGAATCCCGAGGGTTACTTTGATGTTCTGCAGCATAAGCAGAAATTCACGGTCTGGGAGGATGTCAAGCAGGACGCACGCAGCACAGGCAGCGTGAGTTATTGCATGGGCACATTTTATCTCTCCGACTGGAGCAACAGCGGCGACACGCTGGCGGACTTTTCGGCCGTCGATGCCATAGGTCTGCTGGACGGCGCACCGTTCGATGGGGGCATCTACAACACCACCGCAGCAGAGCTCGCAGAGGCGATCCTGACAGGGTACAGCTACACCTTGGACGAGAGTCTGGCCGCAGAGCGAGTGCAGGGATACATCGCCGCAGGGACGCGCAGAGAGGCCCTGCAGCAGCTCGCATTTGCCATAGGCGCTGTGGTCGATTGCAGTCGAGGCGAACTTATACGCATCGCCCCTGCGCCGTCCAAGGCCAGCGGCATGATTACCTACGACCGCAAGCTGCAGGACGGCAGCAAGGTAACGCTCAATCCGCTGATTACCGCTGTGGCCGTGACCGCCCACCGATACTTGCCGGGAGAGACCACCGAGGAGCTGTACAGAGATACCCTCGACCCGGGCATCTATCGGGTGACCTTCAACGCCCCGGCAGTCGTGGACAGCCTGACCGTCACAGGCGCAGAGCTCACCGAGAGCGGCGTCAACCTCTGCACCCTGACGGTCGCCAAGGCGGGCGAGGTCTGTGTCACAGGCCGCAAATACACTGACAGCACGGTCGTCCTGAGGCGCACAGCGGCGAACCTGCCGCCCAATGCGCAGGACAATGAACTGACCGTGACAGATGCCACGCTGGTAGGCCCGGGCCGCGCAGAAGCCGTGGCCGTGCGGGTGCTGGAGCATTACGCACAGCGATACGAGCAGAACTTCTCCATGGTCGCAGGCGATGAAAAGCTGGCCGACAGGCTCATCATTCAGAGCTTTGGCGGCGAAATGGTGCGAGGGGTGCTCACAAAGCTGGAGTTTGATTTGACCGGTGGCTTTTTGGCAGACGCCAAGGTCATCGGGCGCAGACTTACCAGCAACGCTGGCGCTTATGCTGGCGAAATCCATGCCGGAGAAAGGAGCCTGATCTGATGTGGCAGCAGCCAATCTACGACCGCACCAAAGCGGATGTGTCCGCAGGCGCGGATAAGTGCTATATCAACGCGGCACTGCTGAACCGGCTGGAGGGCAACTCCGCTTATCTGGCAGAACTGCTGGGGCCTAAAATCCAGACCAAGACATGGACCCCGACCGACCTGCTGACACGCAGCGAGATGGAACGCATCCTGCAAAACATTCAGACTCTGCGCGATGCCTACCACACCCTGCCGGGAACACCAGCCCTGCCCGAGGCGCCCAGCACCCTGTACAGCGACATCAACACGATGGAGCAGGTGCAGTGGAGCATGTACGAGCTCTGGCGCAGAAACGCACAACGCAGCTACACCGGCGAAATCTGCGCCGGACAGACGATTGGAGTGATCTGATGTACGAGAAAAAGACTTGGATCAACCGCCAGAGCGAACACCCCGCTCGGCGCAAGCTGACCCCGACCGGCAACGATGGCGAGTACGATGTTTCCCGCTCCGAGGGCATCATCATGGAAGATGGCGATGCCTTCGATGCCGACACGATGAACGATCTGGAACGCCGTGTGGCGGCGGGATTCACCGAGCTGGACCCCACAGGCGCAGGCGGCAGCGATGTGACTGTGCAGCCATACACCTGCGAGAAGAAAAACGGTGTATATGCGCTGGTCGGCAACGGCGCAGTAGGCCGTTGCAAGATTCCCGCGTCTTGGGCGGCAGGCGACAGCTTCACGGTCAATGGCGCAGTGGTTCCGGCCTATTGTGGCGCAGACGCAGTGGACGGAGACACCATCGTCAAGGGCAGATGGGTGCTGTTTTTCTACGATGGAACGCAGCTAAATTTTAACGGCGGCGGTGGCCTCAGCACCACGAAGCTGGCACTCGCCACCGCCACCGAGGACAATGTGCTGGCAGGGAATAAGTTCTACGCGGGCGGCAAGACCATCAAAGAGGGCACGCTCACGCTGACAGGCAATGTCACCGCAGACAAGATGCTGGAGGGGAGCAGCGGCTACGCCAATGACGCACACAGCATTGTGGCGGGCAACATCCCGGACAAAACTGGTCAAACTTATACGCTCTCCCCCGGAGGCAAAGTGCAACTGCCCCGTGGGTTTTACAACGGAAACGAAATCAGCGCAAAAGGCATAAAGACAACAGAGGTGTGGCAAAGCTGCCATGGAGGGCAAAACCTCTTCGGTTTCAGCGGCGGTACACTGGTTGGTGTTCAATATGCCGGGAGTCAGTATGCCTCTGACAACATTTTACAGGGCGCGGGCATAAACAGCGGGATCCAGTATTGGGCGCAATGCGCGTCCGATGCGAGCGTTCGCTTTGTTCTTGCTTATTATTGATAAGAGGTGAAACCATGGCAGAACCAATCGTAATCAACGCCGAGACGCGAGAAATTACAGTCCCCGAGGCAGAACGCGCTTTCGGTGTGGCCGGTGAGCGCAAGGTCGAGGTCAAGCACATTCGCATCGAGGGACGCACCGTAGATGGCACCGACCTCACGCAGGGCTTTTCTTGGAAAGTCAGCTGCGAAAATGCAGGCAAAGAGCTCTGCGCCGACCTGATCGATGGCATTGTTGCCGATGCAGGCAATATCGAATTTGACTGGATCGTAGGCGCGGCACCGATGGCGTACAAGGGCACGATGCACTTTGCTGTCTGCGCCGTGCGCGTGGATGCAGCGGGCAATATCCTGCAGGAATGGCACAGCAAGCTGGGCGCGGGCGATGTTGCCAATGGCATCGAGGCCACCGTCCAGAACATCGGCGGGCAAGACCTGCTGGCGCACATCCAGTCCATCACGGCAGCCGCCCAGCAGAACGCGGCAGCCGCGCAGAGAGACGCCGCCGCTGCCGCCAAGAGCGCCGAGGATGCTGATAACACGGCCAAGGGCATCAAGGATTCTATGGAGCGGATTGCCGAGAATACTAAAGCCGTTAGTCAGCTAAAGAAAGATAAGCTGGATAACCCAGCTAATCCTGTGGTTGGGCAGATTTTGCGGGTGAAGTCTATTGACGAAACTGGCAAAATCGTGCTGGAGACTGCGGCTGGCGACGTGGATGTGCAGTTTTCCAACGGTACTGTGCAATTCAGCATTGCAAAGTCGAAATAAACTATAGGAGGACAATTTAATGCGTTGTGTCAACACCAAACCCGTAAGCACTGACCCCAAGACCGGCAAGCAGTTGGTCGAGGCGATGATTATTGCCGACACAGAACCCGAAAATCTGCCCACCACCGGCGAGGGCATTATCGGCATGAACGAGAGCGAAGTTTTCGCCCCGTTCAGCCTGATTTATGTGCTGGCTGAGGATGCCAAGCACAAAATCTACATTGCCGGTGAAACGGGTCAGTTCATCGGCCAGTAAGGAGGCGGCATCATGCAACTTTCTGATGTAGTGCGCATCGCCCTCATTTTCAGCGAGGATGCCAAATGCTATGCAAAAAAGCT
>ERZ826051.2922-NODE-2922-length-12193-cov-3.150107_pt1 | contig 12193 bp, 11 predicted proteins | sample MGYA00519928_ERZ826051 | MGnify/ENA primary metagenome ERZ826051 (study PRJEB31778, sample SAMEA3449219) | human gut metagenome | biome: human gut; feature: human-associated habitat; material: faeces | place: United Kingdom | collected 2010/2012 ...
GTCAGTCCGCCATTGAATCCCAAGTTCCCCCGTTGACTGTTGGAAGCTATGTCGTATTTATTGAAAGTATATCCGTAACCGGTGTTCAGTTTCAGGTACGGATAATTACGTGAATTTACTTTTTTATAGTCCAGTTGGGCAATGGTAGTATTCTGATCGGCTTTCAGTAAAGACGCATTGGTTTGCAGCGTGGCATTCCATAGCTCCTCAAAGTTCAGATGGGCGTTTACTTTGATGATGGAGTCTTCGATGAAGAGCGGCTGGTCTACATCCGCATTTGCCATCAGCTCATTCAGATTGATACGGGAGGTATGCAGCAACTCCTGCTGTTTCATATATTTGGCACTGTCTGCATTAAAGTCTACTTTGGCTTGCTGATAGTCGAGACGGGAGAAGTTACCGATGTGATAGCGTTCTTCCACGATGCGGAGCCGTTCTTTAGACAGTTTTACGGCATAGTGCAAATTGGCGAGACGTATTTTTTGCTGGACAAAGTTATAGTATTCTGCGGCAAGGCTGGCCACAAAGTCTTCGATGGCTATACGGGTATTTGTTTCGCCTTGTAGCTCCAGTTCCTTGAGCTTTTGGTAGTTGGCCTGAATGTTGAAGCCGTCGAAAATAGTCCAGTTGAGATTAAGCCCTACATCGATTGTTTGATCGAATACACCGTTTTCTTTGATTGTTTCTCCGCTTTCACGGACTTTCGTTCGGGTGTTGTCTACAGTTCCTTTGTATCCGGCACTGAAATCGAGCGTAGGCAGATAGCCGGCATTTCCTAACGTTGCATTGTTTTTGCTGACCTGCTCTTCATTATGGGTGATGCGCAACGAATAGTTATTCTGTAGTCCTTCTTCCAGACAGGACTTTAAAGTATATACTTGTTTCTGAGCCTGTCCGGTGAGGAGCAGGCTGCAAACGATAGCGAGCATTAAGATTCGTTTCATGATTCTCTTAACTTATTACGGTTCGTTGAAATATAGCTGTATATGGCAGGGACGATGTACATCGTCATCAGTGTGGAGATCAGCATACCGCCTACTACTGCCGTTCCCATGGCGATACGCTGGTTGCAGCCTTCACTGGTGGCAAAGGCAAGTGGTATCAGTCCCAATATGGTAGATGCACTCGTCATTAGGATAGGGCGCAGACGCTGTAATGAAGCATCTTTGATGGCGTTCATTTTATCTTCACCGCTTTCCTGTTTTTGGTTGGCGAACTCCACGATCAGGATACCGTTTTTAGCCACCAATCCGATGAGCATGATAATACCGATCTGGCTGAAGATATTCATCGTTATTCCACCGAAGTACATAAATATCAGTGCACCGGCAATGGCGAGGGGCACGGTCAGCATTACGATTAACGGGTCTTTGAAGCTTTCGAACTGAGCAGCGAGGATCAGATAGATCAGGAAAATAGCCAATATGAAAGCAAACATCAGACTTGATGAACTTTCGCGATACTCTTTGGAGTCTCCGGTCAGTGCGGTACGGAAAGAGTCGTCCAATGTCTCTTTGGCTATCTTATCCATTTCGTCCAGCCCCTGACCGATAGTTTTTCCTTCTGCCAATCCTGCGGAAACCGTGGCCGATGCAAAACGATTGTAACGATACAGTTTCGGAGGGGCGATACCGTTTGTCAGTTCTATGAGGTTGTCGAGCTGTACCATATCCCCTTTGTCGCTTCGCACATAGATGGCTTTCAGATCGGCCGGTTTATTGCGTTGCTGGCGATTGATCTCACCTAAAATCTCGTATTGTTTTCCGTTCATGTAAAAGTATCCCATACGTTGTCCGCTCAGACCGTATTGGAGTGTCTGGGCTATGTTACGGGTACTGACTCCCATGATACTGGCTTTATCACGATTGATATTGATACGGGCTTCGGGCTTGCTGAATTTCAAATCGACATCGGCCATTTGGAATACCGGATTTTCATAAACCTTTGCCATGAATTTCGGCAGTACCTCTTGCAGTTTTTCCAGGTTGGTGGCTTGCAATACATATTGTATCGGCATGCCACCGCGACGTCCGCCGAAAGATGAGGACTGCTGCACGAAAGAACGCGCCATTGTTTTTTTCTGTACGGCTTTTGATAACTCCTCGGCTACGTCCATCTGAGAGTAATCTCGGTCTTTCATGTCTTTCAATGTGATACGCACGTTTCCGCTACCGCTCGAAACGCGGGCTGTCACAGATTCCGCATCGGGAATGATCGAATCTACCAAATCATTGATATCTTCTGTATAATCCCGTATATATTCGTAGGTTACTCCTTCTGCTCCGCGTGTATTTATACTGATTTGTGAGCGGTCTTCAAGCGGAGCCATTTCTGCCGGAATGTATCCCCACAAAAAGACAATGATACCGATGGTAACGGCGATAACCGGAAGTGCCAACCAGCGCTTTTTCAGGAAAGCTGCCAGTGAACGGCTGTAAATGCGGTTTATCCCTTCGAAAAAGGGTTCTGTTTTCCTGTAAAACCAATTCTGCTTTTCACGTTTTATCAATAGCTTGGTGGCAAGCATCGGTGTGAAAGTCAATGCGGCGAAAGAGGAAATGATAACCGATCCTGAAATAACCAAGCTGAACTCACGGAAGAGTTTACCTGTCATACCATCCATGAATACGATGGGGAAGAATACGGCTACCAGTGTGATGGTGGTGGAGATAACGGCAAAGAAAATTTCTTTTGCTCCCTCGATACCGGCCTCTTTAGGTGCCATTCCTTGTTCGATACGCACATAGATGTTCTCTGTCATTACAATGGCATCGTCTACCACAAGTCCCACCGATAGTACGACGGCAAGCATGGAAAGCACATTGATGGAAAATCCTGCCAGATACATGACGAAAAATGCACCGATCAATGAAACGGGGATCACGATGCAAGGCACGAGTGTTACGCGCCAGTCACGTAAGAAAAGGAAGATAATGATGATGACCAATATGAATGCTTCGTATACAGTCTGTTCGACCTCATCGATAGAAGCACGGATAAATTTGGTATTGTCGAATCCGTAATTGTAATGTACATCTTCGGGAAGGTCTTTTTGCATCCTTTCCATACGGTCGTACACGGCATCGGCTATTTTAATATGGTTAGCTCCCGGTTGGGGGATGACTACCACACCTACCATCGGAACGCCGTTCATCTTCATGTAGCTCTTTATATCTGCCGGGCCTAATTCGGCACGACCGATATCGCTGAAACGCACAATCTGGTTGTTGTCTTCCTTGATGATCAGATCATTAAACTCATCTGCCGTATGCATCAAACCTAAAGTACGGATCGTCAGTTCTATCGTATTTCCTTCAATGCTGCCTGAGGGAAGTTCCACGTTTTCATTGTCGACTGCATTTTTCACGTCTACGGGAGTGATACCGTAACCGGACATCTTGATCGGATCGAGCCACAGACGCATGGAGTAGCGCTTTTCACCCCAAATGGATACACTGCTCACATCAGATATTGTCTGAAGTTGCTCTTTTACAGTGAGGTCGGCTATTTCACTCAGTTCCAGCAGCGATCGCCGTTCGCTTTGGAGAGCTACCATCAGGATCGGCGTAGCGTCGGCATCTGCTTTCGATACCGTAGGAGGATCACAGTCGCGGGGAAGATAACGTTGTGCACGCGATACTTTGTCGCGCACGTCATTGGCTGCGGTTTCCAGATCGACGGACAATTCGAACTCTACGGTAATGCGGCATTGTCCCTGCTGGCTGACGCTTGAAAGCGAGCGGATACCGGGAATACCGTTGATGTTCTGTTCCAACGGTTCGGTAATCTGATTCTCGATAACATCGGCATTTGCACCGGGATAGGAACAGGAAACCGAAATGATAGGATTATCTACCGACGGATATTCACGGACGCCGAGATAGCTGTATCCGATGAATCCGAAGAGAAGGATAATGAGGGTTAATACCGTCGATAATACCGGCCGGCGTATACTTAATTCGGATATATTCATAAGGCGGCAGGTTTAATCGATGTTATCAAGAGTTACTGGTAATCCTGTACGGAGTTGCAAGGTTCCCGAAGTGATGATTGTATCGCCTACTTGCAATCCCCGCAATACTTGCACTTCTGCTTCGGTACGGATACCGGTCAATATTTCCACTGGTTGCGCTTTTCCGTCTTTATAAAGATATATTTTATCTTTACCCATTTCCGGTACGATCGCTTCCGAAGGTACTGCAATGGCATTCGGAATCTCTTCTTTTTTCAGATGGACACTGACGTATCGGCCAGGGAGTATGCTCCCGTTGCTGTTCGGATAAAGTGCGCGTACGGTAAGGGTGTGCATATCACTGATTTTAGACTCTGTGGCATATACTTTAGCCGGGAATCCGTCCAGTTTTCCTTCCAGGTTGAAAATCAGGTTCGCTCCTCTTTTCACTTCTCCGGCATAGCGTTCCGGAACGGAAAATTCTACTTTCAAAGGGGAAATTTTTGTGAGTTTTGCTACAATGGTGCTGGGAGAGGCATATGCACCGACACTGACCTGGCGCAAACCTATCACTCCGTCAAACGGTGCACGGAGTTCCGTCAGTGCGATATTGGCTTTTACGATATCTATGTCGGCATTCAGGGTAGCCAGTTCTGTTTTTACCTGTTCGTAAGCCTCTTTACTTACGGCGTCTCTTTCAAGAAGTGCATTCTGACGAAATACGCGGTCTTCCGCCAGTTTCAGTTGGGAAACGAGACGTTGAAGTTGGGCTTGCAACTGTCGGTCGTTGACTTTGGCCAGTAACTGTCCTTTCTGAACGGTACTACCTTCGTCAAAGTTTATTTCTACAATCTTTCCGGATGTTTCGAATGAAAGGTCTACCTCTTCATCCGGCAGCAGGCTACCGCTAATCCGGATTTCATCAGTAAGCAGTTGCGGTTTGATAATCCGTGCATTTACATTTAGAATTCTCTTGTTCCCTTTCTGAGCTTTGGATACTTTATCGGCAGCAGCCAATTCTTCATTTTGTTTAGGCATTTGAGAGTAGATGCCACCTCCTATTAATCCGGCACCTACAAGAATAATAATACCCCATTTAATTCTCTTGTCCATGTATGTTTTATGTTATATAGGTACATGTGGCAGTGCACCTGTTAAATATAGCAATTGATAATCTTGTAGGTTAGACAGGAGTATGGCAGGAAAGTTTAATATGTGTAGCGTGAAAAAGAGTTAATAAATTAATAGGCTGCTCGGTATTTTCCTTCCTCTTTATCTTCGAGCATATTGAGGTAGGAGGTATAGCGTGATTCGCTGATATAGTGCTGCTCTACGGCTTGTCTTACTGCACAACCAGGCTCTTGACGATGGGTGCAGTTGTTGTATTTACAGTCGGCAGAAAAATTGAATATTTCGGGGAAGTAATGTCGATTTCTTCTTCTTCCATGTTGAATGTTCCGAACCCTTTGATGCCCGGAGTATCGATGATATACCCTCCTCCTTCAACGGGAAACATTTCGGAGAAAGTGGTGGTATGCATTCCTTTGTTGTGATAAGTAGATATTTCTGCCGTTTTGACTTCTTGTCCCGGAAGTATGGCATTGATAAGTGTGGATTTTCCTACTCCCGAATGTCCGGAGAAGAGCGTAATCCGTCCTTTTAATTCTTTTTGAATGGCATCGATTCCTTGTCTTAAAGCAGGGATAGCCGATATGGGTATAAAGGTTAATGAGACTGTCTAAATAATGAAGTTCATCTTCATCATATGCATCGACTTTATTGAATACCAGTTTGACAGGTATACGATAAGCTTCCGCCGAAGCTAAAAAACGATCGATAAAGATGGTGGATGTTTCGGGGTAATTGATTGTCACCACCAGCATGCATTGGTCAAGGTTGGCGGCGAGAATATGTGATTGCTTGGAAAGATTCGAAGACCGGCGGATGATATAATTCTTTCTATCTTCTATTTCGTTAATGAATGCAGTACCTTCCTGGTTCAGTATAATTTGCACCCGGTCGCCTACTGCCACAGGATTTGTGCTCCGTATTCCTTTCAGACGGAAATTCCCCTTTATCTTACACTCGATAAATTGTCCGTCATCTGTCCTGACTTGATACCAGCTTCCTGTATTCTTTATAACTAATCCACGCATATTTTATTTAGTTGAAAGTTGAGAGTTGAAAGTTGAGAATTCTTAGATAGTTGAGAGTTACCCGTCACTTAAAAGTGGAAAATTACTTATGCAATCACGCTGAATAGTAACTTTCAACTTTCAACTCTCAACTTTCAACTAAATTTACACTGTCATTATCTCCTTATCCTTTTCAGCCAGCATGTCGTCGATCTGCTTGATATACTTATCATGAATCTTTTGCAGTTTGGCTTCGGCATTCTTTTGTTCATCTTCTGCAAGACCTTCTTTAACTGCTTTTTTCAGTGTATCTATACCGTCACGGCGCGCATTGCGTACACTGACTTTGGCTGTTTCACCTTCGGCCTTACATTGTTTTGCCAATTGTTTACGGCGTTCTTCAGTCAACGGAGGAATACCGATGCGGATAATTTCTCCATTGTTTTCGGGCATGATACCCAAGTCGGAATCAATGATTGCCTTTTCGATAACCCGGAACATGCTTTTGTCCCACGGCTTAATCGTGATACTACGCGCATCCGGCGTAGTTACAGCTGCCACGTTGCTGATTGGTACCATACTTCCGTAAGAATCCACACGGATTCCGTCCAATAGTCTCGTACTTGCTTTTCCGGCACGAATATGAGCCAATGCCTCTTCCAGGTACATGATGGCCATATCCATTTTCTCTTGTGAATCGTTGATACAAGTCTTAACGTCTATCATATCTTTTAGTTTTTATAGTTTTGCTATTTTTACTGAATATAGAACAAAAGTAGATTATTTTTTGCTTATCTGCAAATATACTGTTAATTATGCACGACTGTACCGATTTCTTTTCCTTCGATGACTTTCTTCAGATTTCCCACGGTGTCCATATCGAATACTACAATCGGCAGATTGTTTTCTTTGCACATGCACGTGGCTGTGAGGTCCATTACTTTCAGGCCGCGCTTCAACACTTCATCATAGGTGATGTCATTGAATTTTGTAGCAGTCGGGTCTTTCTCCGGATCGGCCGTATAAATGCCATCCACCCGTGTGCCTTTCAGCATGACGTCTGCTTCTATTTCGATGCCACGGAGAGAAGAACCGGTATCAGTAGTAAAGAAGGGGTTTCCGGTTCCGGCAGACATGATTACGATTTCTCCGGCTTCCATATATTCAATGGCTTTCCACTTGCTGTAGAATTCGCCTATCGGTTCCATACGGATAGCTGTCAGTACACGGGCTTTCACACCGGCTGCCACCAATGCCGAACTAAGGGCAAGGCTGTTCATTACGGTAGCTAACATCCCCATCTGGTCTCCTTTTACGCGGTCGTATCCTTTACCTGCACCGGTCAATCCACGAAAGAAGTTACCACCGCCGATTACGATTCCTATCTGTACTCCTTGTTCATGAATTTCTTTGATTTGGGCTGCATACTCTGCCAGTCTTTTCTCGTCGATACCGCTTTTCTTTTCTCCCATCAAGCTTTCACCACTGAGCTTTAATAGGATTCTCTTGTATTTTGTCATAAGATATATATTATTTAGTTTGTGCAAATATAAGGAATATAAATGAATATCATATTGTTTGGCTTACAGGATGTGAGAAATATGTAATCGGGGACTGTTTGTAATTTACGGAAAAGAGGGGTTGTCTGCCCGGCTTCGGATTGAGATAATTGTAATAGCATTTGGGACAATGCTGCAAAGCGGTATAAGGGATATTGCCTTTCTTTGGAGGTCAAAAAAATAATTATTATGAAGAATAGTATTAAATTGCTTTTAACGGGAGTGGTTTCTGCATTATGTGCAGGGATTCTCCGAGCCCAGGACAGTTGGCAGTCGCAACTCTTAAAGGTGGCCGGTGACGGAGCACTGACTTATATTCAAAATGCCGACGGATTTGTTTTGCCTGATTTCAGTCAGGCTGGATATAGGAATGGAGAACCGGTACCGATAATAGATATGCCGGACCGGACGGAAACGATCAGTCCGCTGCCGGATGTTGCTGCGGATAATACGGCGCACATTCAGGCTGCCATCAATAAGGTAAGTGCTCGTACTAATATTACTACGGAAAAAGTGATGCCGGGTGATTATAGTTTCAGTGTGGCAGATGCGGGTGCCTACAAAGTGGGGTATCTTATTTGCGTGAAGTATCCCACGACGACGGCTTGGCTGGAGGCTGTGTGGCATGGTGGGAACTCCAAACGGAATACGGATGAATCGATGAAGTGGAAAACGAGTGATGTAGACATGTCTTATCACCGATATATCAAGAAGATAGAAGGGAATGTCGTTACATTGGATGCGCCGTTGTACTACACGCTCGATAAGACTTATGCACAAGCCTATATAAGATAAATAATATTACGACTATCCGTCATAATATCGGTATCGAGAATTTACACATCTCTTTCGAGCGTACTCCAGCCAGTTCGAAAGCGAACGTCGATCAGAATTGTATCTATATGAGTTCATTGGAGAATAGCTGGGTGAAAGGGGGGGCTATGACCGGGTTTATCCATGCCGGTATCTAATATACAGAATGAAGGTAGGGCAACTTACTCCACAAAGGTCTATGCAAAATAGAGATCTGTATAAAAGAAAGTAGAATCTAAACGGACTTTCTAAGTAGTGGGAAAGATATTCAGGATTTTTCTTGAAAGGAAAGCCTGTATGATTCCGCGTAGAAAAAGGTAGATGAGAAAGGCCATCCATAAGGCGTGATTTCCCATCAGGCTATGGAAGGAATAATAAGTGGCAAAAAAGCAGGTGGAAGCTATAAACATAGAAACAAGCATTTGCCGGGTAGCTGTGGCGCCGATAAAGATACCGTCCCAAAGAAAAGCGGAAAATCCGGCAAGAGGAATAGCAAGCACCCAATAAAAATAATTTTCTGCTTCGTTGATAACATCGACTTCATTGGTGAGTAATCCGAGAAAGGATCTACCGCCAATAGCGTAAAGCAGGGTAAAACATAGAGAAAGTCCGATGCCCCAGCCAAACAGTTGCCGGACAGTCTGATGAAAGGCTGTCCGGTTACGGGCACCGATATACTTACCGGCCAGAGCTTCGCCGGCATAGGCAAAACCGTCCATAATATAAGAGAAAAGGGTGAATAGTTGCATTAACAAAGTGTTCACGGCAAGTACGGTCTCACCTTGTGCGGCTCCGGCAGATGTGAAAAACATCGTGACGATTACCAGACAAAGGGTACGGAAGAAAATATCACGGTTCACCGAAAAGAAACGGGACATAGCCTGCTTTTGCCAAATGCCTTTTATGGCAATACGTTTACGTAGCGGTTTGTAATGGCGCATCCATAATAGGAGAGCCATCAGGAATCCGGCGTATTGGGCTATGAGTGTGCCTAAGGCGACTCCTTCTACTTTCATATTCAGTAGGTAGACAAAGCTGAGGCTGGCTATTATATTCACGATATTCTGTGTGATCGCGATATACATGGGAAAACGTGAATTCTGCATCCCGATAAACCATCCTGCAAAACCATAAAGTCCGAGTACGGCAGGGGCACCCCAGATACAGATACGAAAATAGAGAGTTGCCAGATTCTCTACTTCACGGGTAGTAGTGATAAGGGTAAAAGCTGTTTTTTGTATGGGATATTGGAGTAGTAGCAGGCAAAGCGCAATCAGCAATCCTATGCCGACAGATCGTAACAATAAGCGGGTAACTTCGTCCAAATTGCGTTGCCCGTAGGCTTGCGAGGTCATTCCGCTTGTTCCCATACGCAGAAAACCGAAAATCCAATAAATAATATTGAATAACATGCCTCCTATGGCAATTGCTCCGATATAGGCGGCGGAACCTAAATGCCCTACGATCGTGACGTCGATCAGCCCCAGCAGAGGGACTGTTATATTCGAAATAATAGAGGGTATTGCTATCTCGAGGATGCGTTTGTTTCCGGTGTTGATCGATCTCTTTTTATCCATTTGAAGGCAAAGTTATATTAAAAAATATATATCATGAAATTTAACTGAACAATAACGCTATTTAAATAGTTCGTAATAAACAAATGAGAATAAAAATCATTATCTTTGCAGAGCGCTTAACTAAATAAATATTAATGAGATGAAAACCTTAACTTTGCTATTTACTTTTTTAATTTCTTTTCCGTTGGCACTTTCGGCTCAGTCCGCCGAAGATGTACTGCAGAAGGTTTCGGTGGCCATGACTGCCGAACAGTGGGAGCAAGCGGTCAGTTTGTTCCGCCAGGCTATTCAGTTGAATGCTGATAAGTCGGAGATGTTTTATTGGACAAGCGTTGATAAGGCTAGCAGTGTGGGTACTAAAATGGCTCAGGAACTTGCTTTTCATTACAAAACTATGCGGAATTATGACAAAGCTTACCTCTTCTGTAAAGAAGTGCTTCAAAAGAATCCTAATGACGTGAAGTGGCTTGCTGCCTGCGCGGAAACAGAAGTGTGTCGTGGAAAAGAAAAAGATGCCTTGCTGACCTATCAGAAGGTACTTTCGCTGGATGTAAATCATTTGGCCGCTAATATATTTGTCGGAAACTATTATTATCTGATGGCGGAGCAGGAAAAGCAGCAACTGATGCGTGATTATAAAAAGATCAGTTCGCCTACCCGGATGCAGTATGCCCGTTATAAAGACGGATTAAGTAAACTTATGACAGATGGCTACGGTAAGGCGAAAGAATATTTACAGAATGTGATCCGACAGTTTCCCTCTGCAGAGGTAATGAAAACGCTGGAGAAGATAAAAAAGATGGAAGCGGAAATGAAATAGCTGCTTAAGGTATCTGAAAAGGCAGACTGATTGTGTTTTTGTGCAATGCGAAGTTTTAATGAAGTATGTATTGTACCTCTTTAAATAGATAATTTCGTATAGTTCCTGTTTGGTCCTCAAGGATAAACCGCCCGTCTGGTTCTACTCGTAACAAGCGGGCCATAAAATCTCCGTTAGCATCGGTGTACCGATGAAAACCTTCCTTGCGAAAAAGGGAGCAGGCATAGCGGTCGGCAATAAGAGATTGGATATCGGCTTTTCCGGTTGCCAGCAAATTATAGTAAGTTTTTATCCGTTTCATCACGGAAGCGAGTATCTGGGGACAGTCATAGGACTGACCGTTGATTTGTTTCAGAGATACGGGATTGGGAGCGGCACTACAGAACGTTTCCTGATTGACGTTGATCCCGATCCCTGTGATGCTGCGGCTGATATGTACACCTGTCAGATCGTTTTCAATGAGCATGCCGCAAATTTTCTTGTCTTTCCAATATATATCGTTCGGCCATTTGATAGAAATGTTCGAAACATATCTTTCCAATTCTTCTTTAATGGCCAATGATATGATTTGCGATAGCAGGAATTGTCTGCGGGCTTTCAGAAAAGTGGGATAGAGGACAAAGCTGAACATCAGGTTTTGTCCGGCTTCCGATTCCCAACTGTTGCCGCGTTGACCTCTGCCCGAAGTTTGGAAATCGGCGGTTATGGTAGTCAGCTCTTCTACACATTGTTTGTTACAGAGTTCATTCAGGTATTTATTGGTCGAATCTGTCTCTTCCAAATGAATCAAAGGGACAGGGAATGTTTTAGGGAAGTGCATCATATTCGGCGCGTAATTTCTTCGTGAATTTTTTTATGACTTCTTCATATGAGTGATCTATTAACTGCTCTATCAGACGATCGTCTGCATCCAGGTCAAAGCAGACTTTATTCCAGTATTTCTTATTGAAGTGATAGGCACCCTCTATGGCGGTATAACGTTCACGCAGTTCAAGGGCATACTCAGGATCACATTTTAAGGCGATGGTATTGGCGCTTTCCAGATCGATAAGAGCAAACATTTTGCCCATTACTTTTATTACGAGTGACACGTCATCGAATGGAAGACATTCAATCGTTCCTTTTTTGTTTAAACAGTATTCTCTGGCTCTTTCTACATTCATGTCTTTTTAAAATAAGGGTGGATAAAAAGCTTCTTTTATATGCTCTATTTTAAAATTGCCGGTCCGGCCTATGGCTGTGATGATATCAAAGCGTACCGGTGCGTCAATTTGGAAAAGTTTGATATAGGTATCTGCGGCTCTCACCGTGTTTTTTATCTTTTGGTGGGTTACTGC
>ERZ826051.2924-NODE-2924-length-12184-cov-28.410998_pt1 | contig 12184 bp, 7 predicted proteins | sample MGYA00519928_ERZ826051 | MGnify/ENA primary metagenome ERZ826051 (study PRJEB31778, sample SAMEA3449219) | human gut metagenome | biome: human gut; feature: human-associated habitat; material: faeces | place: United Kingdom | collected 2010/2012 ...
GCGCCTGCGTAACACCTGAAAGTCATAAGACAGCAATAGAAGCAATGAAGATGATCCAGGTAGGCATTAAGGGCACACCCTCATGTTAGCGCACATGAGGGTGTGCCCTCTGCCGTATTCCCGGTCTATCGGTTTTCGTAGTTAGTCTAGTGAATTACGCAGTCTTTCCGGTATAAAGCTGATAATACTTTCCCTTCTTTGAAATCAGCTCATCATGACTTCCCCTTTCAATAATGCGTCCCTGCTCCAAAACCATAATGCAGTCGCTGTTTCTGACAGTAGAAAGCCTGTGTGCGATAACAAATGTAGTACGGCCATGCATGAGCTTATCCATGCCGTCCTGAACAATACGCTCGGTACGTGTATCAATTGAGCTTGTAGCCTCATCGAGGATGAGCACAGGCGGATCGGCGATAGCGGCACGCGCAATGGCTAGAAGCTGGCGCTGGCCCTGGCTTAGGTTTGCACCGTCACCTGTCAGTACAGTATTGTAGCCGTCAGGAAGCTGGCGGATAAATGTATCGGCGTTTGCCAGGCGGGCAGCTGCGTATACTTCATCATCTGTGGCATCAAGCTTGCCGTAGCGGATGTTTTCCATGACAGTAGCTGTGAAAAGGTGGGTATCCTGCAAAACAATGCCAAGAGAGTGGCGCAGATCAGCCTTTTTAATCTTGTTTATATTGATGCCGTCATATCTTATCTTGCCGTCTGCTATATCGTAGAAGCGGTTGATAAGGTTAGTGATGGTAGTCTTTCCAGCTCCGGTGGTGCCAACAAAGGCAATCTTCTGACCGGGTGTTGCAAAAAGATCCACATCGTGCAGTACAATTTTCTCAGGCACATATCCGAAATCTACATCGTCAAATACCACATCGCCCTCGAGTTTTTTGTAGTCCACAGAGCCGTCAGCCTGATGAGTATGCTTCCATGCCCATAAGCCGGTGTGCTCAGGTGTTTCAGTGAGTTTTCCGTTTTCTTCCTTAGCATTTACCAGTGAGACATAGCCTTCGTCAGTCTCAGGCGTTTCGTCGAGCAGAGAGAAGATACGGTCGCATCCGGCAAGTGCCATGATGATACTGTTGAACTGCTGGCTGACCTGCGAGATAGGCATGTTAAAGCTCTTGTTAAAGGTCAGAAAGCTCGCAAGCTTACCAAGGGTCAGACCGCCAAAGCCTGAAAGAGCCATAACACCGCCGGCAAGAGCGCAGAGCACGTAGCTTAGATTTCCAATCTGTGCGTTTACAGGACCGAGCATGTTGGAGTACATGTTGGCATTGTAGGCGCTTTCAAAGAGCTCATCGTTTATTTTGTCGAAGGCTTCAATATTTTCCTGTTCGTGGGTAAATACCTTGACCACCTTCTGACCGTTGAGCATTTCCTCGATGAAGCCGTTAACCTTGCCGAGGTCGCGCTGCTGCGCAAGGAAATAGCGGCTGGAGAAGCCTGCAAATTTCTTTGTCACGACTGTTGTTACGATTACCATCACGATAGTTAGTATGGTGAGCGGAATATTTAATATGACCATTGAAACAAAAACGCTCACAACAGTGATAGCACTGTTAAGTATCTGCGGAAGACTCTGGCTGATGAGCTGGCGGAGTGTATCGATATCGTTTGTATAAATTGACATGATATCGCCGTGCGCATGTGAGTCAAAGTATCGGATTGGCAGATCCTGCATATGGGAAAAGAGCTCAACACGCAGGTTCTTAATGGTGCCCTGTGATACGTAGATTATTATTTTGCTGTATGCAAACGTACTGATGACGCCGATGCCGTAGAATACGGCGACCCTTCCCATTGCTGCAAGGAGTGGTCCGTAGTCGGGACTTCCTGTCTTAAGCAGTGGTACTATATAGTCATCAATCAAATTTTTGGTAAACATGGTTCCCTGCACATTTGCAAGTACACTGACAAAGATACATATCACAACAATTATGCAGGCAGGTAAATATTTCTTGAAAATAAATCCCATGAGGCGCGCAAAAAGCTTACCGGGATTTTTAATTTTTGGTTTTGGACCTCGTGGTCCTCTTGGTCCTGGCATCAGGCAGCACCTCCTTCATCAAAGTCTCCTCCGCCGTTTGTCTGGGAATCGTAAACATCGCGGTAGATTTCATTATTTTTAAGCAGATTTTCGTGAGTGTCAAAGCCGTCCACTTTTCCGTCATCCATCACGATGATACGGTCAGCATCCATGACTGATGAGATACGCTGTGCGATGATGAGCTTAGTGGTTCCCGGTATTGTTTTTGCGAGGGCAGCACGGATTTTTGAATCTGTTGCTGTATCTACAGCCGAGGTGCTGTCATCGAGTATGAGTATCCTTGGCTTTTTAAGCAGAGCTCTTGCGATACACAGACGCTGCTTCTGGCCACCGGATACGTTGGTTCCGCCCTGCTCTATGTAGGTGTTGTACTTGTCAGGGAAGGACTCGATAAAGTCATCGGCGCATGCCATTTTGCAGGCCTCAATACACTCATCTGTGGTAGCGTTTTTGTCACCCCAGCGCAGATTTTCGAGTATGGTGCCCGAGAAAAGCACGTTCTGCTGGAGCACGACAGCTACCTTGTTTCTGAGAGTGTCCATGTCGTACTCACGCACATCGTGGCCTCCGACGATTACAGAGCCGGTGTCTGTGTCATAGAGCCGGCTTATCAGGTTTACAAGGGAAGATTTCGAGCTTCCGGTTCCTCCTATGATGCCGATGGTCTCACCGGATTTTATGTCTAGATTTATATCTGACAGAACCGGAGTTTCAGCAGTGTCTGAATATCTGAAGGTTACATGCTTAAAGCTTATGCTTCCGTCAGGCACATCGTAAAGCGGCTCCTTTGGATTGTGCAGTGTGCTCTGCTCATTTAATACCTCGCTGATTCGTCTTGCGGATGCGAGTGAGAGTGAAATCATTACAAACACCATCGAGAGCATCATGAGGTTCATCAGAATATTCATGCAATAGGTGAGAAGAGCCATCAGATCACCTGTAGTGAGAGTGCTGCTTACCACCATATGAGCTCCGAGCCAGCTTATTAACAGGATGCAGGCATACACTGTAAACTGCATGAGCGGAGAGTTGTATACCACAAGGCTTTCAGCCTTTACAAATACATCGTAGATATTTTGTGCTGCCTTTGAAAAACGTTTCTTCTCATAATCCTCACGGACGTATGCCTTTACAACGCGGATAGCGGATACGTTTTCCTGTACGCTTTCATTCAGGTCATCATAGCGCTTGAAGGCTCTGTCGAAGTATTTCATAGCCGCCTTGCTGATGAAAAGCAGTAAAGCTCCAAGCACAATGATAGCGATTAAGTATATTGTCGCAAGGCGAGGGCTGATAAAAAATGACATAGCCATCGCACATATTATGGATGCAGGGGCTCTCATAGCCATGCGAAGCAGCATCATGTAAGCATTCTGGATGTTGGTCACATCGGTTGTCATACGTGTGACAAGACTCGCGGATGAGAATCTGTCGATATTTGCAAAGGAAAAGGTCTGGATGTTGCGGAACATTGCAGCACGCAGATTCTTTCCAAAGCCCATGGCGGCCTTTGCACCATATTTTGCACCGAGACATCCTGTCAAAAGACCAAACAGTGCTGCGACAATCATCCACACACCCATGATATAGATATGCCTTGTGTCGCCCATATTGACACCGTTGTCTATGATTGATGCCATGAGAAGAGGGATTATGGTATCCACAGCCACCTCAAGCAGCATGAAAACAGGTGTCGCAATCGAAGCCCATTTGTATTCCTTTATTTGGGCACCTAGTGTTTTTAACATATGTTTTGTCCTTTCTTCTTATTTATATTTGATTAAAACAAACTTCCCACATTTATGGTAATGTGGTTAACTAAAAAAATACTTGCATTTAATTAGTTAGTGTGCTAACTATATTATAGATATACTTTTTTTATTGTCAAGAAAAATCTATGAAAGGATTTCAGATATGAAGGAGTTTACACCGGATAAATACTTAGGACACAAGATAAACCGCATCAGCAGGAGCATAGACAGATATTTTGACAGAAAAAGGTGCAGTAAAACAGAATGTATACCGCGAAGCCAGGGTATGATGATTGGATATATAATGGATAATCAGGACCAAAATATATTTCAAAAGGATATCGAAGCAAAGTTTCATCTGTCAGGAGCCACAGTGACAAATATGCTTAAAAGTCTTGAAAAAAACGGCTATATCGTTCGCACACCTATGGAAAATGATGCAAGGCTTAAGAGGATTGAGCTGACGAAAAAAGCACTGGACCACGAAAACAGGGTGAGGGAAAATATAATGGTAATAGAGGAAGCCATGCACGAAGGCTTTTCTAAGGAAGAGTTTAACATGATGCTGGGCTTTTTGGACAGAGTGATTGACAATATGGAAAAGCTTAACAAGTAACAAAAGAATTACAGAGTTGAAAAAGTAGCATAAATATTGTGGATTTTTTTGTGCAATAAGTCAAAATGCTACAAAATATTGTTGAGCGTATTGACATAGCAACAATATCTTGTATAATTTAGATTGTCATCAAAAGACAGATGCACAGATTTGTATTAAATAATATGGCATTTTATATGTAGCTATATTGTAATTGTTTGGTGAAAAGCCCGCTTTATATTGCAGGGCAGTGACATGAATTAATGATTACATCTCATTTATAGCTGCATATTTTGTGCCATTACACATGATAAAATGCATATATATAGTATGTGTATTGGATGACAATACTATATATAGTACGCTACATTATATGAAATATAGTATACAGAGAGGAGAAATTCACATGAAAATCATCAAGCGAAGCGGCAGTGAGGACATATTTGATGCAGCCAAAATTGTAGCTGCCATTAGAAAGGCAAACAATTCAGTGCTAGACTATGAGAAGCTTACTGCTGATCAGATTGAGGAAATTGCAAGCAACGTGGAGACTGCATGTGAGAACATGAAGCGCTCTCCAAGCGTTGAGGAGATACAGGATATGGTGGAGAACCAGCTCATGAACAAGCGTGCCTTTACCGTAGCCAGAAACTACATTACTTACAGATATAAGAGAGCCATCGTCCGTAAGTCAAACTCTACGGACCAGCAGATTCTTAGCCTTCTTGAGTGCAATAACGAGGAGGTAAAGCAGGAAAACTCCAACAAGAATCCTACTGTAAACAGCGTGCAGCGTGACTACATGGCAGGTGAGGTGAGCAAGGATATTACACGCCGTTTCCTGCTTCCTGAGGATATAGTGGAGGCTCATGAGAAGGGGCTTATCCATTTCCACGATGCAGATTATTTTGCACAGCATATGCACAACTGCTGTCTTGTAAACCTTGAGGACATGCTTCAGAACGGCACAGTAATCAGTGAGACTATGATTGACACACCAAAGAGCTTTTCAACAGCCTGCAACATCGCTACACAGGCTATCGCACAGATTGCCAGCTCACAGTATGGTGGACAGAGTATCTCGCTTGCACATCTGGCACCATTTGTACAGGTCAGTCGTGAGAAGTTCAGAAAGCAGGTGCTAAAGGAGTTCGAGAGCGTAGGACTTGATTTGGATGAAGAAAAAATCAACGAGGTAGCAGAGCTTCGCGTCAAGGAAGAAATCAACCGCGGTGTGCAGATGATTCAGTATCAGGTCATAACACTCATGACTACAAACGGACAGGCACCGTTTATCACAGTATTCATGTACCTGAATGAGGTATCCGATCCGCAGACAAAGGCAGATCTTGCCGCAATCATTGAGGAGATGCTGCACCAGAGAATAAAGGGCGTAAAGAACGAAAAGGGTGTATATATCACACCGGCATTCCCTAAGCTCATATATGTGCTTGAGGATGATAATATCACAGAGGATTCAAAGTACTGGAATCTCACAGTGCTTGCGGCACAGTGCTCTGCAAAGAGAATGGTGCCTGATTATATTTCAGAGAAGGTCATGAAGGAGCTTAAGGACGGAGATGTGTATACATGCATGGGCTGCCGTTCATTCCTCACAGTGGACAGATGCTCACAGACAGCGGGAAATGTGGCACATGCCAAGAACTTTGATCCAAACAAGCGTAAATACTATGGACGTTTCAACCAGGGTGTTGTCACCTTAAATCTCGTTGATGTGGCATGCTCATCAGAAAAGGATGAGGAAAAATTCTGGAAGATACTTGATGAGAGACTTGAGCTGTGTCACAGAGCACTTATGTGCAGACATAAGAGGCTCCTTGGTACCAAATCCGATGTAGCACCGATTCTCTGGCAGAACGGAGCACTTGCACGTCTGAAAAAGGGAGAGGTTATAGACCCATTATTATTTAACGGATACTCAACAATCTCACTCGGCTATGCAGGACTTTGTGAGTGTGTACGCTATATGAAGGGAGTATCACACACAGAGCCAAAGGAAGGCACACCGTTTGCACTTAAGGTAATGCAGCGCTTAAACGATGCATGTGAGCAGTGGAAAAAGGAGTCAAACATCGATTTCAGTATATATGGCACACCGCTTGAGTCTACCACCTATAAGTTCGCAAAGTGCTTACAGAAGCGCTTTGGTATCATCGAGGGTGTTACGGACAAGAACTATATTACAAACAGCTACCATGTGCATGTAACAGAGCAGATTAATGCATTTGACAAGCTAAAGTTTGAGTCCCAGTTCCAGAAGCTGTCTCCGGGTGGCGCTATCAGCTACGTGGAGGTACCAAACATGCAGGACAATATCCCTGCAGTGCTTTCAGTAATGCAGTATATTTACGACAATATCATGTACGCAGAGCTGAATACAAAGAGCGACTATTGCCAGGTATGTGGCTACGACGGAGAAATCAAAATCGTAGAGGAAGAGGGCTCAGGCAAGCTTATCTGGGAGTGCCCACATTGTGGCAACCGTGACCAGAACAAGATGAGTGTAGCCCGCCGTACATGCGGCTATATCGGCACACAGTTCTGGAATCAGGGAAGAACCCAGGAGATTAAAGAGCGAGTGCTTCATCTGTAGAAGTTAAAGGAATTGTATTTGAGACAGACCATTCTAAAAGCACAACATAAAGCATAAGAAAAAAATAAAACCGTCGTACCGGGCCGTAAATGGCAGGGTATGACGGTTTTACTTATGTTCTTAAATGATTGATTAATTATTTTAATTACTCATCAAATTTTTGAGCCTTATCGAAGAGCTCATAAACCTCTTTTGAAGGTTCATTTGTGCAAAGTGTCACAACTACGGCTGCGATAAGTCCGAAAACAAATCCCGGCAGCAGCTCGTAGATTCCGGTTGATGTGAGGAATGCATACCACAATATATCAACGGCAGCACCTGTTATGATTCCTGCAACAGCACCTTTGAAGTTAAAGCGCTTCCAGAAGAGGCTGAGCATTATTGCAGGTCCAAAGGCAGCTCCAAAGATACCCCATGCATTGGAAACAAGTGCCATGATAGAGCCGGCATTAGGGTTTGAAGCGATGATGAGTGCTGCAACAGCGATTCCAAGAACGACAATACGGCCGGTCCACATCATCTCTTTGTCACTTGCCTTACCTTTTCTGATGACAGGCTTGTATACATCGCTCGAGAAAGCAGATGAAGCAGCAAGCAGCTGGCTGTCTGCGGTACTCATGGAAGCGGCAAGCACTGCTGAGAGCAGTATACCTGAGATAACACCCGGGAAAATCTTTCTTACAATCTGGATGAAAACAAGAGAGTTTTCATTGATTGATTCGTCAAAGCCAAGGAAAAGTCTTCCGATTACTCCGATTAAAGTCGCAAAAAATACAATAAGTAAGGTCCATGTGATTCCGATTTTTGCTGATTTTTTCAAATCCTTCTGTGATTTGATGGACATGAATCTGATAATGATATGTGGCATACCAAAGTAACCAAGTCCCCATGCCAGTCCTGACACGATATCCTGCCAGCTTGAGAATGGATTTAAGTAACCGCCCGGGAGTGCTGATGTAGATGATGTATCAAGCATAAATGCTGCAAAAATAGGTGCTATAAACATAGAACCAAGCACGAGCATGCCCTGGAAAAAATCGGTCCAGCATACAGCCGAGAAGCCGCCGAGGAAGGTATAGCCTACGATGACAACTGCTGCAAGATACATGGCAATCTGTGGATCCATTCCTATTACAGTGTGGAAAAGAGTACCGCATGCCTTTACGCTTGATGCCGCATAAATAGTGTATGCAACTAAAAACACAATTGCACATATCACCTGCAGTGCAAGTGATTTAGACAGGAATCTGTTGGTCAGATACTGTGGAATGGTGATTGAGTCGTTTGCTACAATCGAGAATTTTCTCAGTCTCGGTGCTTCAAGCAGCCAGCTTATAGTGTAGCCGATTGCAAGTCCTACAGGAATCCATACCTGACCTAAGCCCAGTGCATAGATAGAAGTAGGAAGTCCCATGAGTACCCATGCACTCATGTCTGAGGCTCCGGCTGACAGTGCCGCAACCCATGGTCCCATCTCACGTCCGCCGAGGAAGTAGGTCTTTTCTCCGCCGTTTCTGTTTTTCACGAAGAAGAAGATACCGATACCCAGCATGCACAGCAGATAGACGATAAATACAATAATTTCTGATGTTTTCATTTGTAGTACCTCTTTAATAGTTTATTTAGTAACCATGCTACCACGTTAGTGTGATAAAGGCAAGAAAAACTTTCTCTTGACGAATACCCTGCGTTGACATATCATAGTATATAAGTGAAAGGGAGTAGCCGGCACGAAAGTGCTTACTTATCCGTCAGTACGATTGCTCATACATATCATACATATATGACAGCAATCCGGAGAGTGATTAAATGGCGAGACTTTTGTTGTTTTATACAGCAGAAGTGTCGCCTTTTTTGTATATAAAAGCCTTCTGCTGATAAGACATAGATGTATCTATCAATTAATCAGGCATCCTTAAAAAGGACAGCAGAAGGAGGAAAATTATGATTTTTGTAGCAATTTTACTGCTTATAGCAGGCTTTGTAGCACTGGTGAAGGGCGCGGATGTGTTTGTGGATGGAGCGGCGGCGCTCGCCGGGAAATTTGGTATTCCGCAGCTTGTGATTGGACTGACGATTGTGGCGATGGGTACGTCGCTGCCGGAGGCGGCAGTCAGCATCACTGCAGGAATAAAGGGTAATGCGGGGATTACAGTCGGCAATATAGTCGGCAGCAATATACTAAATATCCTTATAATCCTGGGAGTAACGGCACTCATCACAAATGTAGCCATACAAAAAACCACCTTCAAATACGAGATACCGTACATGCTTCTTATCACAGCAGTGCTTCTCGTGATGGGAATGACAGGCAATGAAATTACATTCATTGAGGGTGTTATACTGTGGATTTTATTTATTGCATATCTGCTTTATTTGTATATTCTGGCAAAAAAGGGCAATGACAGCAGTGATGAGCAGTCGGTAAAGCTATATCCGGTATGGAAATGTCTGCTCTTTATTGTGTTGGGCGGTGTGTGCGTCGTAATTGGAAGCCAGTTTGTCGTAAACGGTGCCACGACCATAGCAAGAGCCTGCGGCATGAGTGAGCGCTTTATCGGACTGACAATCGTTGCATTCGGCACATCTCTTCCGGAGCTTGTTACATCTGTTTCAGCAGCACGCAAGGGAAATGCCGGTATAGCGATTGGAAATATAGTCGGCAGCAATATTTTCAATATACTCTTTGTAATCGGAACAGTAGCTCTCATTTGTCCGGTACCGTTTGAGAGCAGGTTTGTGATTGATACAGTTGTGGCAATCCTGTGCGGTGTGCTCTTGTGGGGCGGTACGATAAGACATAAAGAGCTTAGAAAGCCATGTGGAGTGGTGATGCTGCTTTGCTATGCGGCATATTTTGTATATTTGGCAGCTATGTAATGATGTATTTTTTGAATTGCGATGACTGTGTTTAAAAAGAGTGTGATGAAGAGATAATAATTAAATTTAGCAAACTGTCAATAATTGTGCATACAAATCGACGCTTTAACATTAAAATGATTGCAATTTCATATTAAATATAAATAATTAATTAAAAATAGCACTCTTACTTGACAAGTGCTGATTGCAGGTGTATAACGTAGTCAGAACGAACGGAAGGAAGCGATTATAATGGATAAAAACCCAAAGCATCCATTGAAGAAAAAGAATAAGGCAGATGCAAAGAAGCATCAGAAGCATGTATACGAATAGCACCTTCCACTAAGGAATACTATCCAGTAAGCACAATGTACCCCAGCCCGTCACAGGGTTGGGGTATTTTGTGTTTTTGGAAGTGTTTTCAGAGACAGCCCGTGAGGCAGTTGTAAATACATTTTCACCGGCACCTTTTATGAGAGAAGCTTTAAGCTTGTCGCCATACATATAGAGGTCATTTCCACGTACAATTCCCCATTCCATCAGGAGCGCAGCCGCACCGGTCACAAACGGTGCAGCCATAGATGTCCCTGTTTTTGAAGTGTAGCCTCCGGTGTTTGAGCATGAAATAATGTCTACACCGGGCGCAATGATATCAGGCTTTATGCTGTCAAAGGCCCAGGTATAGCCTCGGCCGGAAAAGGCGGCTGTGCGGTTTGTTCGGCTGTCATAGGCTCCGACAGATATGACATTTTGAGCGGTTGAGGGGATGGTCAGGGTGATATCAGGCGATGCATGGATAAATGAGGTCTGTGCATTGCGCAGAGCACCTGACGGCAGCCATATATCCCATGAGCCGTCCTTTACAGATATGGGTTCAAGTGATATTTTCCAGATGCCGGGTGAGATGTATTCCGATCCCATGAGTTCAATGAATATTTCCTGAAAAGGAGAGTAGGGAGAGGGACCGCCGCCTGTTATATATATGTCTGTCCCATCGAGATTGTATCTGTATGTAAAGCCCTTTGCCTGATTGGTAATTGTATCGGGAATCTCCAGCATATCATTATTTGGTGCACTAATGCGCAGCTGTATCTCATCCCAGTATTTTTTCCATAAATCAATGGAAAGAGCCGGCTCAGGATAGCCTATCACAAGCTCTGCATCGGCAGGGTATGAGCTGCCGTTTGCATGACCAAAGCCGGCTCCATCGTTACCTGAGCCGACTGAGACAGCGCAGCGGTAGTTTCCTGCTATATTGTCCAGGTATGATTCAAGCAGTGAGGTGCCGCTGTGTGAGCCGTTACTTGTGCCAAAGCTTAGGTTTATAGCGATAGGCATGTTCATATCGATTGATTTTCTTATGCAAAAGTCCACTGCCAGCATAATCTGCGTGGTTGTGGGAAAGCTGGCGCCGCCTGAGGTTTTGAGTTTTACGATTATAAGAGTGCTTTCATAAGCAACACCGCGGTATTTTGTGTTTTGTTCATTACCATTTCCGTTTCCGGCAGCGATTCCTGCCACATGAGTGCCGTGCCCGGATATGTCGATGCTTGGGCAGATGCGCTGCATTTCTAAGCTGTTTTCTGCATTTATGGCTTTGGTGATCGTATCGCGGTCATATAAGGTGCCGAAAGGGATGATATCACTGTGTGAGGAATCATCGGAAACAGTCTGGTCCCACAGATAGGCGATTCTGCTTACACCATCCTGTATAAAAGCCGGATGGGCATAGTAAATTCCGGAGTCGATAATGCCTACGAGCACACCTTTTCCGGTCAGATTATATGGATTGGTGTGTACGGGAGTGATGCATGAGGCCTGCGATCCCTCGTACACATCGTAGTTAAACTGCTTTGGCTTTTCCATATATATGATTTCATCGCACAGGGCAACGGTATTTACAAGTGATTTCTCAATTACGAGCACCGCATAGTTTCCGAGCAGCCTCGTGATGAGTACAGAAGGATACTTATCTTTTATTTTTTCGATGTCACCGACATATTTTACTATCACTTCCCAGCTGTCACTCTCCGGCAGATAGCCGCTTGAAAGCCCGCCCTCTTTTCCAAGCTCATAAGGGGTGGACAACAGGGCGGCGGACAGCTGTGGAGAAATTTTCTCACTAAATGCTATTTCCATACTAACCTCCATTTTTTATTAGTAAAATATTAAAAAAATCTTAAAAGACAGATGCAATATATATTTGGTATGATTATGTCATAATAGTAATTATTCAGAATCACCCCACGCACATTCGCAAAATCGCACGATACTCGTGCTTTGTCTACACTCCGTTACGGTCCGCGCTGAACAAACGT
>ERZ826051.2930-NODE-2930-length-12161-cov-3.148274_pt1 | contig 12161 bp, 10 predicted proteins | sample MGYA00519928_ERZ826051 | MGnify/ENA primary metagenome ERZ826051 (study PRJEB31778, sample SAMEA3449219) | human gut metagenome | biome: human gut; feature: human-associated habitat; material: faeces | place: United Kingdom | collected 2010/2012 ...
TCCTTACAGAAAAAGGCCATCCGGCATTAGCCCTTGATCCGATGATGTAAAGATGGTGGTTTTCCCGGAGGTATTATGTGAGTCATGCGGAGGCTTTTAATAAGCCTCCGGGTTTAAACGCTCAAAAGCGTATAGATAAAAACCATAGTATATTATATTTCAAGGACATACAGAATGTGATCGTGTGAAAGTACAATCGTTCTGTTTCGTAAGGACGGAATGTGGCTGCCGTAATGATTTGCTGATAAAAATATATGCGGAGTGTATGAAGAATCAGCAAAGTTCAGATATGGCAATTTGCCGAATTTTTTTCACTTTGTTATGGAAAATAAAGGAAAGCTGTGAAATTGTTGTTTTTTTAACAAAATATGACAGACTGTACTTGTCAACGGGCTGGATAATGTTGTATACTACACATGACATAGTGTGTAAGTCTGCGAAAAGATACATACACATAGTAATTTTTTTAAGGAGGCCAAAAAAATGCCGTTTAATCAGAAACTTCAGAAATTCAATGCAAAGATTAATACAGTCACCATTGGCAGCGGAGATAAGACTGTAACAATCGGCGGAGACTCTACTTATCCATTTTATTCTTTTGATGCACCATCAGAAAACACACCTAAGATCGGTGTGGAGATCTCTGATATGGGTCTTGAGAATGTTGTATCCGAAGGTATCAAAGCATACTACGACGGAGCTTCCACAATCGGAGAAATGGCTAAAAAAGCAGCAGCTATGGAAGGTGCTGACTTTGTAGCCCTGATTCTTGAAGGTGGAGATCCTAACGGTGTAAACAAATCTGTTGATGAACTTATTGCAGTTGTAAAAGACGTTGCAGATTCCATTGATGCACCATTAGTAGTAGAAGGATGCAAGAACGTAGAAAAAGACGCTGAACTTCTTCCGAAAGTAGCTGAAGCTCTTCAGGGAAGAAATGTATTGATCCTTTCTGAAAAAGAAGAAAACTACAAAGCAATCGGTGCTGCAGCAGGACTTGCTTACGATCAGATCGTAGGTGCAGAATCTGCCGTAGATATCAACCTTGCTAAACAGCTTAACGTTGTAACTACTCAGTTAGGCGTTAACGCACAGAAGATCGTTATGAATATCGGCAGTGCTGCTGCCGGATATGGATATGAGTACGTTGTATCTACAATGGATCGTATCAAAGGTGCAGCTTTATCTCAGAATGATAACATGCTGCAGATGCCTATCATTACACCGGTATCCGCTGAGACATGGGGCGTAAAGGAAGCTACAGCTTCTGAAGCTGATATGCCTGAATGGGGATCAGCAGACGAGCGTGGAATCGACATGGAAGTTATGACTGCAGCAGCAGACCTTGCTGCTGGTTCTGATGCCGTAATCTTAAGACATCCGGAATCTGTTAAGACAATTTCCAAGCTGATCAAAGCACTTGCGTAATAAATAGGAGGATAAAGAGCTATGGCACTGAATGGTATTCAGATCTTTAAATTAACACCAAAGAAAAACTGTAAGGAATGTGGATGCCCTACATGTATGGCTTTCTCTATGAAAGTTGCACAGGGCGCTATGAAAATTGAGCAGTGTCCTCATATGTCCGAGGATGCATTAGCATCTCTTTCTGAGGCAACTGCACCGCCAATGAAAACTATCAAGATCGGAACAGGCGACGGAGAGTTTACACTTGGTGGAGAGACTGTTCTTTTCAGACATGAGAAGACATTCGTAAGCAAAACAAGATATGCCGTATCACTTTGCACATGCATGAGTGATGAAGAAGTAGAAGCTAAACTTGCAGAGATCCCACAGGTTGATTACGACCGTATCGGTGAGAGAATGCATGTAGAGCTTGTATATGTAAACTGCGATGAGAATGCAGATGTTGCAAAATTCACAGCACTTGTAGAGAAGGCGAAAGGCCTTGGAAGAACACTGATCCTTGGCTGTACAGATCCTGAAATCGCAAAAGCTGCCCTTGAAGTATGTAAGGACGGCAAACCGGTTCTTAACGGAGCAAACGCTTCCAACTATGAGGCAATGAGCAAAGTTGCTACAGATGCAGGCGTAGTTCTTGGTGTATCCGGTAAGGACATCAACGAGTTATATGATACTACAGCAGCTATCGAGAAACTTGGAAACAAGAATCTGGTACTTGATGTAACAGGCGCTGACATCAAAGAAACCTTTGCAAACACTGTACAGGTTCGTCGTGCAGCTCTTAAGAATCAGGACAGAACATTTGGTTATCCTTCCATCGTTAACCTTGTTAAACTTGCGAAGGGTGACAAACATTTACAGGCAGCACTTGCTTCCATGTTTACTATGAAATATGGTTCCATCATCGTTATGGAGCAGATGACCTATGCAGAGGCACTTCCACTGTTCGGTCTTCGTCAGAACGTTTACACAGACCCGCAGAAGCCGATGAAAGTAGAGCCGGGTATCTACCCACTCAACGGTGCAGACGAGAACTCCCTCGTTGTTACAACCGTAGACTTCGCTCTTACATATTTCGTAGTTTCCGGCGAGCTGGAGCGTTCCGGTGTTCCGCTTAACCTGGTAATCAATGATGCAGGCGGACTTTCCGTACTGACATCCTGGGCAGCTGGTAAATTCTCCAGCACCAGCATTTCTGAGTACATCAAGACAGAAGTTGAGCCGAAGGTTAAATGCCGTAAGCTTGTTATCCCAGGTAAAGTAGCAGTTCTCAAGGGCGACCTTGAAGCAAAACTTCCGGGATGGGAGATCATCGTAGGACCTAGAGAAGCAGTACAGCTTGTGAAATTCTTAAAAGACCTTGACGCATAATCTTAAGGTTTGAGAAATCAGCTGTCCGGCAATGCCGCCGACAGTTATAAGAGGCTGTGCAGGGTTGCTGCACAGCCATATCCTACTAATATGTAAAGGAGAACACGAGTATGGCAAAATTTGTAACAATTGGGGAGAGACTTTCAACAACAGCACCGGCAGTAAACAAAGCATTTACTGAGAGAGATCCTGAGCCGATCATCAAAAGAGCGAAACAGCAGCTTGATGCAGGCGCTACATATCTTGATGTAAATATCGGACCGGCTGAGAACGATGGCGAGGATCTTATGAAATGGGCAGTACAGCTCCTTCAGTCCGAGTTTGACAACGTTCCGCTTGCTCTGGATACAACAAACCAGAAAGCAATCGAGGCTGGTATTTCTGTATACAACAGAAGCAAAGGAAAACCGATCGTAAACTCTGCAGATGCTGCAGGAAGAATCGAAAACATCGACCTTGCAGCTGCAAACGATGCAATCGTTATTGCACTGTGTAACGGCGAAGGTATTGCAAAAGACAACGATGAGCGTATGGGTTACTGCCAGATGCTTCTGGAAAGAGGTCTGGAACATGGTATGGAAGCAGAAGATCTGTGGTTCGATCCGCTCTTCCTGGTAGTAAAAGGTATGCAGGACAAACAGATGCAGGTTCTGGAATGTATCAAAATGTTCTCTGATATGGGACTGAATTCTACAGGTGGTCTGTCCAATAACTCCAACGGTATGCCAAAAGCAATCCGTCCGATCATGGATTCCGCCCTGGTTGCAATGGCTATGATGCAGGGTCTGACTTCTGCAATCGTTAACCCGAACGACCTGCGTCTGATGGAAACCATCAAATCCTGTGATGTATTCAAAGGCAATACTCTGTATGCTGACTCCTATCTGGAGATCTAATAAATGTATAAGGTTACTTTTAAGTTTGAAAACAGCGAAGATGTCACAGTCTTCGCTGCTTTCGGTGAGAGCCTTCTTGAGGTAGCGAGAAAAACAAATGTAGCTATCGATGCACCTTGTTCAGGAAATGCATCTTGCGGAAAATGCAGAGTAAAACTCGTAGAGGGAGAATTGGATTCCAAACAGACGAGACACATCAGTGATGAAGAATATGCACAGGGATGGCGTCTGGCATGCTGCAGCAAAATAAATGCGGATGTTGCTGTAATGGTGCCAGATATTGCTTCCGCATATCGCAGCCGTATGAAAGTTGCGGATCTGTCATCACCGGATGAAGTAAAAATCTTTGATAATATTAAGCAATCTATTACAGAAGCAGGTATCGAACTCAAAAATAATCTTGAAAGCATTCATGTTAAAATGGATGTACCAACTCTGGATGACACTATGCCGGATAACGAACGTCTGACAAGAGCCATCCGTGAAATTACCGGAATGCAGCGTGTGAAGCTTCCATATTCTGTGATCCATAAAATGGCACAGGTACTGCGTGAACACAATTTTGATGTAAACGTTGTGATCCGGAAAACAGAAAAAGACATTTTTGTCTATGACATCTGCGGTGAGGACGAAGCACCGGTCATTGCAGGACTTGCAATCGATATTGGTACCACAACCGTATCTGCGATCATCATAGATATGACAGATGGAAAAATCCTTGCAAAAGGATCAAGCGGTAACGGTCAGATTCGCTACGGTGCGGATGTTATCAACCGTATTATCGAATCCCGCAAACCGGGCGGTCAGGACAAACTTCAGAAAGCGATCATTGAAGAGACAATCAATCCATTGGTACAGACGATGTGCCGTCAGGCAAAGATCAACCCGATGAACATTTACCGTATGTCGGTTGCAGCGAACACCACGATGAACCATCTTCTGATTGGAGTTAATGCGGATCCGGTTCGCATGGAACCGTACATTCCGACCTTCTTTAAGACCAATTCGATTTTTGCAGGAGATATTGGCATCAAAGTAAATCCGGATGCACATATCATTCTTGCACCGAATATCGGCAGTTATGTCGGCGGAGATATCACAGCCGGAGCATTTGTAACGATGCTGTGGAATCAGGAGCCATTCTCTCTGTTTATCGACCTTGGTACCAACGGTGAGATTGTATTTGGCAATTCAGACTTTATGTTCAGCTGTGCATGTTCTGCAGGACCAGCCTTTGAGGGCGGAGATATCAGCTGCGGTATGCGAGCGACCGACGGTGCGATCGAGGCATGTACGATAGATGCAGAAACGATGGAACCGAAGCTGACGATCGTTGGCAATGAAGGCACAAAACCGGTTGGTATCTGCGGTTCCGGTATCATTGATATTATCAGTGAGCTGTTCCGCTGCAAGATCATCAATCCAAAAGGAAAATTTGTCAGAGAAGGCCGCCGCGTGAAACGCGATGCAGACGGAATGGGCAGCTATGTGCTGGCATTTGAAGGCGAAGAAGCAGGATCGAGCAAAGATGTAGAAATCACAGAAGTGGATATCGACAGCTTTATCCGTGCGAAAGGAGCTATTTTCTCTGCAATCCGCACCATGCTTTCTTACTGTGACTTTGATATCTCTATGATCGAGAATGTCTATGTTGCAGGTGGTATCGGAAGCGGTATCAACATGGCAAATGCGATCAATATCGGAATGTTCCCGGATATTCCGGTTGAAATGTATCATTATGTAGGAAATACATCACTGGCAGGTGCGTATGCGATGCTCTGTTCTACCGAATCCGAGCGAAAAGTATATGATCTTGCCGCTAATATGACATATATTGAACTCAGTACGATTCCGCAGTATATGGATGAATTTGTAGGGGCATGTTTCCTGCCGCATACAGATGCATCCCTGTTTCCGAATCGGTAAAATTCAAGTCGAACGTATGTGAGACGGAAGATAAATGCGGCATCAAAAGGAGAATTTTATGCAGGTAAGATACGAAAAAGATAATAAAGAAAGAATTCCTTTTGAACATTATCTGGAGGAATTTGCAGCAATCGATCCAAAAGAGGCCGCAGCCAGGGTGGGAGTACCCTGGCATGAAGAGACACAGGAATTTGAAGTGCGAATGATGCAGAAAGCATTTCTTGTAAAATGGCCGGAATGTACCATTCGAAAGGCAAATCCATTTGATGAAGGATATGGAGCCATGGAGAATGGCGTTCCGCCAAAGATCATGGTAATCCGATTTTTAACAAGGGGTGTGCACTCAGAAGGCACCGGAAAGTTTTTGACTTATCGGGAAGTGCCGCATGGAGAAGTTTATTACCGTCAGTTTAACGGAAGATGTATGATGCGGCTTGCTTTTTCTTATGGAAATAAATTGCAGGAATTTAAAAACAAAATGGAAGCACTGGGGGCAGTAAATTGCGGACACGGTGATGCCGGATACGAGTTTGAATTTATTAACGGGCATCGCGTACAGTTTTTGCTGTGGGCAGGAGATGAGGAATTTCCACCATCCTCCCAGATTCTGTTTTCAGACAATTTCCCGCTGTCCTTTGAAGCAGAAGACCTGGCAGTTGTCGGGGATATTGCGATCGGGACATTAAAGAAAATGAAGGAGGATTTTACAATGGGATTTTCAACGGTACCATGTAATGAATTTGTAGAAGTTCTGGCTTCCAAAGCACCGGTTCCGGGCGGTGGCGGTGCATCTGCACTGGTTGGTGCAATCGGCACAGCTCTTGGAAATATGGTCGGAAGCCTGACAGTCGGAAAGAAAAAATATGCGGATGTAGAAGAAGAAATGCAGGAGTTAAAAGCAAAATGCGATGTTCTTCAGAAAGAACTGCTGACTCTGGTAGAGAAAGATGCGGAAGTATTTGAGCCGCTCTCCAAGGCGTATGGCATGCCAAGAGAGACAGAAGAAGAGAAGGCGGAGAAAGCACGCGTTATGGAGATTGTGCTGAAAGATGCCTGCTCCGTACCGATGGAGATCATGGAGAAATGCTGTGAAGCGATTGAACTGATCAAAGAATTTGCGGCAAAAGGTTCAGCCCTTGCGATCAGTGATGCAGGCGTAGGTGCCGTATTCTGTAAAGCAGCACTGGAAGGAGCTTCCCTGAATGTGTATATCAACACAAAATCCATGAAAAACAGAGAATATGCAGAAGAACTGAACGCAAAAGCAGATGCTATGCTGGCAAAATACCCGCCGATGGCAGATGAGATCTTTGCAAGTGTTCTTGGAAGACTGAAATAGGCGGAGGATAAGCATTATGGCAAAACAGTTATTAGGAAAAGAAGTTGTTGCAGCTTTAAACGAGCGTATTATCGCAAAAGCAGAAGCATTAAAAGCAAACGGTGTTACACCGACACTTGGAATTGTACGTGTAGGCGAAAATGAAAGCGACCTTTCTTATGAAAGAGGAGCAACAAAACGCTGCGAAAAACTGGGTGTGGAATATAAAAAATATCTGCTGCCGGCAGATGCGACACAGGAGCAGGTTCTGGCAGTGATCGATGAAGTAAACAAAGATGACAGTATTCATGGTGTTCTGTTATTCCGTCCGCTTCCAAAACATTTAAATCAGGACGAGATCGAACAGGCATTAGATCCGGCAAAAGACGTTGACTGTATGACCAACGGTTCCATGGCTGGTGTGTTTACAGGCAAAGATCTGGGATATCCTCCTTGTACACCGCAGGCCTGCATGGAGATCCTGGATCATTACGGAATCGACTGCACAGGTAAAAAAGCAGTTGTAGTAGGCCGTTCTCTGGTAGTAGGGAAGCCGGCAGCTATGATGCTGATCAAAAAAAATGCAACCGTTACCGTATGCCATACCAGAACCGTTGATATGCCGTCAGTTGTAAAAGAGGCAGATATCGTGATCGTTGCAGCAGGTCGTGCAGGCGTGGTAGATGACAGCTATGTAAGAGCCGGACAGGTGATCATCGATGTCGGCATCAATGTCAATGCAGAAGGCAAACTCTGCGGTGACGTAGCTTACGATAAAGTAGAGCCGATCGTAGATGCGATCACACCGGTACCGGGCGGTGTCGGAAGTGTTACCACATCTGTTCTGATCGGACATGTAGTGGATGCAGCAGAGAAAGCAGCTGCAAGGAGGTAAGACAAATGGAACTTCGGGAAGTCATGCAGAAACGAAAAAGTATCCGTCAGTATCTGACGACTCCGGTAGAAGAAGAAAAAGTAAAAACTATGATCGAGGCAGCAATCCTTGCACCGACCTGGAAAAATGCTCAGGAGATCCGTTATTATGTGGCGGTTTCCGAAGAAAAAAGACAGGCAGTACTGGATGCCCTGGGTGAAGGCAATCGCAAAAAAACGCAGAACGCTCCGGTTTTCCTGATATCTGCCGTTATTTTAAACCGTGCCGGTTTTCAGAAAGACGGCACTGCAGATAACGAGCTTGGAAACGGCTGGGGCTATTACGACTGCGGTCTGCACGATATGAATCTTCTGCTGGAGGCGGCAAATCAGGGCTTATCTACGCTGGTTATGGGACTGCGTGATGCAGATAAATTGCGTGAAGCATTTGACATCCCAAAAGAAGAGTCCATTGTCAGTGTGATCAGTGTGGGATACAGCGATGCAGATCCGGACAGACCGACAAGAAAATCAGTAGAAGAGATTGCAAAATTCTTTTAACCGATCGGGTTGTTGGTCAGATGCCAGCAGAAGATAATGGTTCGGTTATAAGTGTATGTCTGAATCGCTATTATAAAATCAATTTTATCATTTTTAAAAGGAGTTGGCGTAATGATGACAACAAAGAGAGAAGTAGTTGAAAAAATGTGTGGTGGAAAAGGACACGTAATCATTGACCGTATCCTCGGTGAAAAAGAACTCAACGGAAAATGCGGATTATATGCAAAAGTAACGATTGAACCGGGATGTTCTCTTGGCTATCATGAACATCACAATGAGAGCGAAACTTATTTCATCTTAGCAGGTCAGGGTGATTATGATGATAATGGAACCGTACGCCCGGTTAAGGCAGGAGATGTGACTTACACACCGGATAACCACGGTCATGCACTGACCAATACCGGAGATACCGATCTGGTATTTATGGCACTGATCATTCTTGATTAAAAAATAAAGGCGAATGTAGATAAGATTTATTATGCGATTCTTGTCCGCTTCGCTGAAATGTAAAAATTAAAAAACAGACAGTGATTTCGGGTTCGATTTCGCTGTCTGTTTTTTTGTTATAGAGACGGAGAAAATACAGCATACGACGTACATCAGAAACATTCTTGAATGGAAAAATTCCGATCTGCTGATAAATTCAGGAAAGTGTGGCATTTTCGTTATATTTCTCAAATTCTTTTTCCATATCGACGAGTGTATCTGCATAGCTTAACAGTTCCGCAACACGCTGCTCTCGGTTGTCGTATTCTTTTTTATAAGAAATACGATGCTCCATGGCAGCCCAGAAATCCATGGAAATCGTGCGGAGCTGGATCTCGACCGGATAATATTCACTGGCATCCAGACAGAAAACATTTACGCCGAGAATGATATGATGACTTCGATAGCCATTCGGTTTGGGATTGGTGATATAGTCACGTTCCCGGATAAAGATCAGATCAGACTGTTTTTTCAGCATATCGATCAGATTTTTAATATCACCGACGAAATAACAGACAATGCGGATGCCGGCGATGTCCTGCAGAAGATCCTTTGCATTTTCAAGAGTCGGTTCTTCCCCCTTGCGGATCAGTTTTTCTTCGATGCTCTGCTTGCTCTTGATGCGGTACTGCATCGTATGTATCGGATTTTCAGCAGAAGCCTTGTAAATATTGTGGTTTAAGATCTCCAGCCTGGTCAGAAGCAGTTTCATTGCATCATCGTATGGACGGATCAGATCATAATATTCAGTGTCAGTCATGGAAAACTCCTTTAAAATATCAAAAATTTCGTAACTGTTTCTTTACTTCACAGTTGCGATGTTAAAATCATTTCATGGCAGAATTTGATAAAATCCCAAAATATAAAGATGTTAAGGTCAAAAGATGCCATACGAATTGTTACGTACTTCGTACTCCCACAATTCTATCCAACATTCGCATATCGTGAAGCTGACGCTCCACTTTTATGCTCATATTGGGTGGGTCATTAAGCCATAAAACCACTCCTGTGTAAGCACATCGTGGTTTCAGACTTTTGACCCTGGCATCATATAAATACAATATAACAGAAAATTATGGACTTCCTGTGACAAAAGTATAAAGCAATGAGAAAAATAATAAACAAAAATGAGTCTTGACAAAAAGATAACAAAGAGGCTATAATAATAACGTGAATTACATATTGCTGTAGCAAGTGCCGATGAGAATCGGGTGAAAGGGAATCAGGTGCAAAACCTGAACGGTCCGGCCACTGTAAGCAAGGAGCACTGTCTTGAAAACCATTGCATACCCATTTTTGTGAGAAGGTAAGACAGCGTGAAGATAGGCGAGTCAGGAAACCTGCTTGATGCATGAGATGAGCTTCCGTGTAGAGCTAAAACATCCAATCCGAAGTCAGAGACGTTCTGGTTTCGTATGATGTCTGCTAAGGGTAAGCAGATGTTTATTATTTTATGAAAAAATAGCGATTGAATCCATCTCGAGCAATCCTGAACATATTGGGGGTAATTCACAGCATACCTCCTTCTGTGGCAGGAATCCGCACCTGCCATAAGATAAAAGAACCGGTTTCCTAACTCCGCAATAGGAAACCGGTTCTTATTATCTCAGTCGGAGATTAAACTCCGACTAAGATAAACGCTCCGCGGGGATGCACAGCGATTCTGTCAGGTAAATGTCAGCAAAGCTGACCAGAATCGTGTGCCAATTCTCACATTCGTTCGACTTGAATTTACTTTAATTCAATTTCTGCCAGTTCTTTTGGAGGGAGCTGTTTGCTGGAAACGGATTTAAACCATTTCACTTTTGCAGCAGCTTTGTTCAGAGGAAGGTTGGTTCCGGCACCGGCAATACAGCCGCCAGGACATCCCATTCCTTCAATCAGACATCCGTTTATTTTTCCGGCTTTGGCAAGAGCCAGTGTCTTTTTACATTCTGCAAGTCCTTCAGCATGGATAATTTTTGGTGTGACATCCGGGTAATAAGCCTTCAGACATTCCTCGATCGCACCGGCAACACCGCCTGCTACGGCATAACCACGTCCGGCAGCAGTGGCATCGTGCATGGAATGGGCATTTTCTTTCTCACCCATATCAATTCCCTTTGCATCGAACATACCGACCAGTTCCTCAAAAGTGATAACAAAATCGACATCACTTCGCACCGAACGACGGCTGGCTTCCAGTTTTTTCGCAGCACACGGACCGATAAATACAACTTTGGCATCCGGATGTTCCTGTTTGATACTTCTCGCAGTCGCAACCATCGGTGTCAGCTCCTGAGAAATATTGTCGATCATAGTCGGAAAATATTTTTTCGCAAGCATGGACCAGGAAGGGCAGCAGGAAGTCAGAAGAAACGGAAGTTCTCCGGTTGCTACTTTTTCGGCATAATGTTTGGCTTCTGAGACGGCTCCAATATCGGCACCGAGAGCTACCTCATAAACTTCGGAAAATCCCAGAGTTTCCAGGGCTGCGTGGACATCTTTTGGCTCCATGCTACCAAACTGACCAACAAACGCAGGAGCAATTTCTGCGATGATTTCATTGCCTTCTTTTAAGGAACGTGCAAGCTGATAAATCTGAGACTTGTCACTGATCGCTCCAAAAGGACAGCTGACCATACACATACCGCAGGATACACATTTTTCGTTGTCAATCTTTGCCCGGCCGAATTCATCACTTCCGATTGCTTTTACGCCGCAGGCACGGGAACATGGACGTTCCTTTTTGGAAATGGCATCATACGGGCAGACCGATTTACATTTTCCGCAGTGCACACATTTTTCCTGATCAATATAAGAATGTCCGTTTACCATGGAAATGGCATGTTTCGGGCAGACTTCCGCACACGGGTGAGCAAGGCAGCCTTTGCACATATCGCTTACTTCATATTTATTATCCTCGCAGGAAGCACAGGCGGAAGGGACAACCTGCATCAGAGGCGGCTCATAATATTTTTCGGAAATATTGCTGGCCTCGATGCCATCAGTCAGGTGGACCGGTTTGTTTGTCGGACGCAGACACATTCCCATGGCAAGGCGGACACGTTCCGTGGCAATCGCACGGGCACGGTAAATACTGTCACGGTACTGCGGACCATCTTCCGTTACGATTTTATAGGGAATTGCTTCAATATCGTGGATCAGTGATTCGTCATCGGATTCAAAGCCGATTCTGGAAACCTCAGCAAAAATCTGACGGCGGATTTTTCTTACTTGTGTTTCAATACCTCTCATGTCTTATAAACTCCTTTATTTCAGTCGAGAAGACTCCCACTTCTGCAAGTGGTGAGTAATAACAAGTC
>ERZ826051.2937-NODE-2937-length-12141-cov-6.477495_pt1 | contig 12141 bp, 10 predicted proteins | sample MGYA00519928_ERZ826051 | MGnify/ENA primary metagenome ERZ826051 (study PRJEB31778, sample SAMEA3449219) | human gut metagenome | biome: human gut; feature: human-associated habitat; material: faeces | place: United Kingdom | collected 2010/2012 ...
CAGATTTTCATGCGAGCATGAAATCTGCTTACAAAAAGGTACGAGTGAACTGTAATCAAAATTGTAAACTTATTCTAAACTTTTTGTTTTTTTCTTGTTTCTGTTCCTGTACTCGTGCTATAATTTACCATAAAATCAGCAAATTCCGGTACAAAAGCACAATGGTATTCGACGAATTTCAGCTGTCATGTCTATTTTCAGACATATCCTCATTTCTATGTATGTTCCGGCTGTCCTTTGCACAGCAAGCATCCTTTTTCTTTTGCATCGGTACAGCCATATATTATTTTCAGAAAGGCGGTATTTCCATGGAACTTCAGGTTACGAATAATTTTTCCGATATTACATCCGAAATCCTTGCGCTTGCAAAAATGAGTGAGCAGGCAGGCTCCATTGCGCCTGAGCTCTACACACAGTACGACGTCAAACGCGGTCTGCGGGATTTAAACGGCAAAGGCATCCTCGCAGGGCTCACCAATATTTCTGACGTGCGCGCCACCAAAATCGTAAACGGCGAAGCTGTTCCCGCACATGGGCAGCTGTTTTACCGCGGCTACAACGTGGAAGATCTCGTGCGCGGCTTCAGCAAAGACAACCGTTTCGGCTTCGATGAGGTAACTTATCTGCTGCTGTTTAACAAGCTTCCTAACAAGGAGGAGCTGGAATCCTTTTCCCGACTGCTCAATTCCTATCGAAGCCTGCCCACCAGCTTTGTCCGCGATATTATCATGAAAGCCCCCAGTAAGGATATGATGAATACCCTCGCCCGCAGCGTTCTGACCCTGTATTCCTACGACGACCGTGCAGACGATGTTTCCCTGCCAAACGTCCTGCGTCAGTGCCTGCAGCTCATCAGCCTCTGCCCGATGCTGTCCATCTACGGCTACCAGGCCTACAGCCACTATCATGACGGCAACAGCCTGTATATCCACCAGCCTTCCCAGACGCTCTCCATGGCGGAAAATATTTTACATATCCTGCGCCCTGACAGCAGTTACACCCCTTTGGAAGCGAAAATCCTCGATATCGCGCTGATTCTGCATATGGAGCATGGCGGTGGTAATAACTCATCCTTTACCACGAGGGTTGTCACCTCCTCCCTGTCCGATACCTATTCTGTTATCGCAGCAGCAATTGGCTCCTTAAAGGGCCCCCGCCATGGCGGCGCAAATATCAAGGTTGTCAAGATGTTCGAGGAAATGAAAGAAGAAGTACACGACTGGAAAGACGATGAAGAAATCAGCCGTTACCTCGCACGCCTGCTCAACAAGGACGCATTCGACCATGCCGGTCTGATCTACGGCGTCGGCCATGCGGTTTACTCCAAATCTGACCCGCGTGCTGTCATATTCAAGGGCTTCGTAGAACGCCTTTCCGAAGAAAAGGGACTGCATGATGAATTCGAGCTTTATAACAGTGTAGAGCGTCTCGCCCCAGCCGTCATCGCCAAAGAACGTCAGATGTACAAGGGCGTCAGCGTCAACGTCGACTTCTATTCCGGCTTTGTATACAAGATGCTTGGACTGCCGATGGAGCTCTACACCCCGATCTTCGCCATCGCCCGTATGGTCGGCTGGAGCGCGCACCGCATGGAAGAGCTTGCTACCAACAGCAAGATCATCCGCCCTGCGTATAAGACGCTCTGCACCGATCAGCCTTATGTGGAGCTGTCGGAAAGAAAATAACTGCGCGCAGTGGATCCCATAACGTCAATGCAGTTTCAACCATCAAGATAAACGGGCTTTCCCCACTGTTGACAGCCCGCACGTTTTTACAATTGTGTAATCAAGGGGCGACAGCAAAAAATGCTGCCGCCCCCTTTGCCGGGAACACAAAAAACGGAGAACCATCAGGTTCTCCGTCATTTCTATCATCCATCTCTTTGTGATTTATGACATTGGAAAGCTCGCAGAGCGTGCATTCTATTATTCATGACAATAGAAAGCTCGCAGAGCACGCATTCTATTATTTTTCCAAAAACTCCATCACTGCCTGTTTCATGCCATCTTTTTCGCACTGGATGTTATGGAGCACCGGTGCGTTGCGGATTTTTGTGATCGCATCCGGAATCTTCACTCCACTGATCTTTTCCAATTCTTCCGTCAGGGCAAAATCATCCATATCTGCATATTTTTCATCCATAGCACTCAAAACGGTTCTGGTGAATTTATACGGACTTGCAGTAGATGCGATCACAGTTTTTGTCGTGTCGCCGGTTTCTTCTTTATATTTGTTGTAAACCGCTGCTGCAACCGCGGTATGCGGATCGAGCACATAGTCGGTATCTTCGTACAGGCTGCGGATCTGCGCCGCACATTCCTCCTGCGTCGCATAATTTCCGTAAAAATCACCGAGCTTTTCTTTCATCTCTGCAGTGATTTCATATTTGCCATCACCTGCAAGCGCTGCCATCAGGGATGCGTTGCATGCAGCATCCTCTCCGGCAATCCGATAAATCAGCCGTTCCAGATTGCTCGAAATCAGAATATCCATCGACGGGGACGTTGTAAGGATAAAATCACGATTTCTGTCATAAGCACCTGTACGGAAGAAATCATATAATACTTTATTGTCATTGGACGCACAGATCAGCTTTTTGATCGGCAGTCCCATATTTTTTGCATAATAAGCAGCCAAAATGTTGCCGAAGTTTCCGGTCGGAACAGCAACATTGATCTCCTCGCCTGCTTTGATACGTCCTTCTTTTACAAGCTGTGCATATGCATAAACATAATAAACGATCTGGGGAACCAGACGTCCGATGTTAATGGAGTTTGCAGAAGAGAACTGATAGCCTCTTTCTTCCATCCATGCTGCAAGCTCTTTATCTGCAAACAGCTTCTTGACGCCGGACTGGGCGTCGTCGAAATTTCCGTGGATACCGATCACGCGGGTGTTTGCGCCGGTCTGGGTGACCATCTGTTTTTCCTGAATCGGGCTAACACCGTCCTTAGGATAAAAGACCATAATTCTCGTGCCGGGCACATCCGCAAAACCTGCCAGAGCCGCCTTTCCGGTATCTCCGGAGGTCGCCGTCAGAATTACGATTTCATTTTTGATCTGATTTTTCTTCGCCGCAGTCGTCATCAGGTACGGAAGAATCGAAAGTGCCATATCCTTAAACGCGATCGTCGGGCCGTGAAACAGTTCCAGATACCACGCATTTTTCACTTCTGCCAGCGGGGCGATCGCCTCCGTATCGAACTTACCGTCGTACGCCTTGTCGATGCAATAACGAAGCTCTTCCTCTGTAAAATCCGTCAGCAAAAGCTTCATCACTTCATATGCGGTCTGTCGATAATCCATCTGTGCAAACTCGTCCAGCGTTTTATCAAAAGAAGGCAACGCCTGGGGCACAAACAGACCACCGTCCGATGCAAGACCTTCCAGAATTGCTTTAGATGCCGACACGCTCTCTTCATTTCCTCTCGTACTTCTATACAAAACTTCCATGCTTCCTCCTGTTTCTGCTGCAGTTGCACAGCTTCGTTTCTTTTTTCTGTCCGTTTCGCTCAATTTTATCACAGGTTTTCTGACAGGACAATACCTTTTCCGATTTTTTGTCTTTATCCAAAGAACTCATGTCCGCCATGCGCAAACAATCTGACCAGATGTGTATCGAACCAGCGCATATTTTTTTCATTCGCTGCATTTCGCGCAGCAAAGTACAGCGCACCTTTTGACAAATCCGTTCCATCCAGCGCTAACTCTACTGCCTGTTTCGTTTCCTCACTGATTGAAACAGTGTCGATCGTTCCGTTTTTTACCGGGGAAAACTGATAAACACCGTTGCTGTGCTGATACACCACATCTGTCACACAATCCGGGAACAACTCGCTCTTTACCCGATTTAAGACGACGTTTGCAACCAAAATCCTGCCGTTTAAATCCTCCGATCCGGCTTCCGCCTCCACGATTTTCAAAAGCACCTGATAATCCGCGCTGCTGATAGAAAGCTGCGTGCTGTCTGAAACAGCTGCTGCGCTATCCTCCCGTTCCAGCATCCTCACCTGCAGCGTCGGCTCTGCCAGATCGTTTTCCTCCAGGGCCTGCCCATTTTCCTCTTTTTCATAATCCAAAAGTTCCTCCATGCAGACGACGCTGTCCATGCTGTCCAGATACCGTCCCATTTCTCCTACCGTTCCGGTCAGCCGGACGCAAAACCATGCAGATACAAACATCATGGACGCCCCGGTCAGCCATATGCCATATTTTAATGTACTGTTTTTTTCCATTTCCATCCCCGTTCCCGGCTGTACGCCTTCTAAAAGTCTATACAGCCAGTCTGAAAAAAATCACTTTTTTCACAGACAAACTGCGACAGAAACTTCATTTTATGGTAGGATGGAGGAATACTGGGGCAAAATAGGAACGAATTACGCATATTTTTAGAATTGCATCCGTGCTAAAAGCAATCCAGTATTTTATCTATTACAGTTCACTCGTGCCCTTCTGAGTTCAGATTCCGTGCTTGCACGAAAATCTGAACTCAGAAGGGCACAAAGGGAGCGCCATTTTATGAGCAAAAAGAGCTGCGAAGCAGCGGAAAGCATCAAAGATGCGCTTTTGCGAATGGCGCGGGTGAACTGTAACTTTTATCTTGACCTGAAAGGATTTCTATCTATGATTTTATTTAAAAAATTTTTCGCACCGATCGCTCTCCTGCTGTGCCTTATCCTGTCGTTGTCCCTGACCGGCTGCAGCGCATCTTCTGCGCAGCCGTTTTCCAAAACCGGCTTCTATTTTGACACCGTGATTTCCCTGACATGCTATGGAAACGATGCCCAAGCCGTCCTGAACGAGGCATTTGAACTCTGCGGGCACTATGAAAATCTGTTGAGCTACACCAAAGAAGGCAGTGATATCTGGAATATTAACCATGCGAATGGACAGCCTGTCACTGTCGATTCTGAAACTGCCTCTCTGCTGCAGACAGCGTTATACTGGTCTGAAAAAACAGACGGTCTGATCGATCCGACAATCACGCCGATTTCCCAGCTCTGGAACTTTTCCGGCGACCCGGCAGGTCCTGTCCCAAAGCAGTCCCAGATCAATGCCCTGCTCCCTCACGTCGATTACCACAATATCCGGATCGACGGCAATACGGTTACCCTCGCCGACCCGGATGCACAGCTTGACCTCGGATTTCTGGCAAAGGGTGCGATCGCAGACCGCCTGAAAGCATTTTTCCTCCAAAAAAATATCACTAGCGCCCTGATCAATCTTGGCGGAAACGTCCTGGCCGTCGGGCAAAAACCGGATGGCACAGCATTTCGTACCGGCATCAAAAAGCCGTTTTCTGAAACAAATGAGCTGGTCGATATCGTCGCGTTAAAAGACCAGTCCCTCGTCTCTTCCGGAAATTATGAGCGTTGCTTTCGGGAAAACGGAGTGCTGTATCATCATATTTTAGACCCTCACACCGGTTATCCCGCCGACACAGGCCTAAGCAGCGTCACGATCCTTTCCGATTCCTCCACGGACGGAGACGCCCTCAGCACGTCCTGCTTCTTACTTGGATATGAAAAAGGCAGGGAGCTGATTGACTCCCTGCCGGATATTGAAGCACTATTCCTTTTAAGCGACGGCACAATTTACCGCACGGAAGGATTCCCGCAATCGTAATCACTAAAAAAGAATGTGCCTTGGCACATTCTCGCGCCGAGGCGCGGTTGCTTCGGCAACCATCTACCCCTGCGCCGAGTGCGCATCCTCGCAGAGCGTTTTTGTTCCAAACGCTCTGCGGCGAAACCTTCTCCGCAGGCGCAAACAATCAGTGCTTCACAATCACTTTCTTTGGACATTTCTCTGCGCAGATTCCGCAGCCCTTACAGGTTTCAGGATCAATCTTTGCGAGGAAGTCCGTCACTTTCGCTGCGCCAACCGGGCAGTTTCTTTGACAGAGTGTACAGCCGATACAACCTGCGCTGCACTCCTTCATCGTCACAGGACCTTTTGCCTTGGAGCTGCATGCCACCAGATACTTTGCATCGTAAGGAACCAGCGAAATCAGGTGCTTCGGACATGCTGCGACACATTTTCCACATGCCTTGCAGGCTTCCTTATCGACAACTGCTACGCCGTCTACGACATGGATTGCGTCGAAGGGACATGCCTTTACGCAGTTACCGAAACCGGTACAACCATAATCACAGGATTTCGGACCGCCGTTCGGGACAAAGGAAAGCATCGCACAGTCAGCGATTCCATGATACTCATAATCTGTCTTCGCCTTATCGCAGGTTCCCTGACAGGCTACAAATGCAACCTTTTTCGTCTCTTTTCCCGCTTCTACGCCCATGATCTTTGCGATCTCTTTTCCAACCGGCTCACCGCCCACCGGACAGGCATTGACCGGCGCTTCCCCTTTGGCAATTGCTGCCGCCAGATTTGCACAGCCCGCATAACCGCAGCCGCCGCAGTTATTTCCCGGAAGGGCTGACAAAACAGCCTCTTCCCGTTCATCTACTTCTACTTTAAATTTGATTCCGGCAATGCCCAGAAACAGGCCGATAAACAGACCAACCGCTCCTACCACTGCCATTGCAATCAGGATACCGCTTACCATTCTCCGCCTCCTATAACAGTCCGGAAAATCCGCAGAAAGCGATTGCCATCAGTCCTGCTGTGACGAGAACCATCGGCATTCCCTTAAAGGATTCCGGATAATCGTTGTATTCCAGTTTCTCACGGATACCCGCAAGAATGACAATGGAAATCGTGAAACCAAGCGCCGTCGCAAAGCCATTTACCATGCTGGTAAAGATGCCGTACTCCTTCTGCACGTTGGTCAGCGCAACACCGAGCACCGCGCAGTTGGTCGTAATCAGCGGCAGATAAACGCCGAGCGCCTCATACAGCGATTTCATATATTTTTTGAGGAACATTTCTACGAACTGTACCAGCGCCGCAATGACGAGGATAAATACGATCGTCTGCAGATACTGGATGTTCAAAGGCGTCAGAATAAATTTGTAAATTGCTCCCGCCACACCGGAAGAAAGCGTAATGACAAAAATAACGGCGGTTCCCATTCCCGCTGCAGTTTCTACTTTTTTGGATACGCCCAGAAACGGACACAGTCCCAGAAACTGGCTCAATACTACGTTGCTGACCAGCGCAGAGCTGATCAGGATCAACAATAACTGCTGGATCTGTTCCATCATGTTCAGCCTTCCTCCTTCTTTGTCTGAGCAGCCGGATCCGAAGCGCCGTAAAAGCTGTGACCGCAGCAGCCGGAAACGCCACAGTTCAAACAGTCATCCGAGCAGCCGGACTGGATTTTGCTCATATCTTTTCCTTTTTTCTCACCGTTTATCTTGATCTTGTTCTGGGCAGCAGTCAGAAATGCCAGCACAAAGAATGCGCCGGGCGCCATAACGAAGATCGAAAACGGAACGTAGGACTGAGGCATCACGCGGAAGCCGAACAGCTCTCCTGCGCCGAGGATTTCACGGACTGCACCGATACAGGTCAGCGCAACGGAAAATCCAAGTCCCATACCGATGCCATCGAACAAAGAAGGGAGCACCGGGTTTCTGGACGCATAGGATTCCGCTCTGCCCAGGATGATACAGTTTACGACAATCAGCGGAATATAAATACCCAGCGAATCATACAGGGACGGAATAAAGCCCTGCAGCAGAAGCTGCATCATCGTAACCAGAGACGCAGCGATGACGATGAACGCAGGAATTCTCACTTTATCGGGAATAATCTTGCGCAGTGCGGAAATGATCAGATTGCACAGTGCAAGGACTACCATCGTAGTCAGACCCATGCCCAGACCGTTGACTGCACTGGTCGTAACTGCCAGGGTCGGACACATACCCAGCGTCAAAACAAACGTCGGGTTTTCTTTAACAATACCGTTATAAAGCCGCTCTGCAGGCGTATTTTTCTTACTCATTTGCTGCTCCTTCCCCTGCACCTTGCTGCAGCATGGTCTGGAAATAGTACATACCAGCGTTGACTCCATTGGTCACAGCATTGGTTGTGATCGTAGCGCCGGAAATGGCATCAATTTCATTGTCTGCTGTCGAACCGGTTTTAGTGTATACATACGGATAGGCATTTTTATCTGCAAACTGGGGAACCAGAACGTCTCCCGCCTGCATGCCAAGACCTGCTGTTTCGGAAATAGACAGCAGAGAAATCCCGTTTAATGTGCCGTCATTGCGCACGCCAACGGTAAACTGGATATCTCCGCCGTAGCCCTCATGGGTTGTCACCGTCAGCACATAACCAAGTACTGTTCCAGACGCATCCTTTGCCTCCTGACAGGCATTGACACTGGCTGCGCTGTAGCCGCCCTCATTGAGCACAGTCTGTGCAGCTTCTTCTGTAAAATCTGTCACAGCTTCAAAGCTTTCCGCATCAGAAAAGACCTCACGGCACGCATTTTCCTGTGCCAGCGCCTCCTGACGTGCGATTGGCTCTTTTGTTATCTGATAAACACAACCCAGCAGCAATCCGGCTACCAGGGTGATTGCGAACAGAATGCCCGCATCTTTCAGCATGCTCTTCATGACCGCTCTCCTCCTTTTCCGAATGCTTTCGGCATCGTATAACGCTCAATCAACGGAACCAGAAGGTTGCCCAGAATAATCGCATAGGATACGCCCTCTGCGCTCGCGCCGAAAATACGGAAGATCGCGGTCAGAAAACCGAGAATCACACCGTAAATATATTGTCCTTTTTTGGTGACAGGACGGGTTACATAGTCCGTCGCCATAAAGAATGCACCGAGCATCAGACCACCGCCTGCCAGCTGTGCGGACAGATATGCCGGGCTAATTGCAATTCCGCTAAGGGCTGCAAACAGCAGGACAAAAACGGCAAAGGAAGCGATATAGCTACCCGGTACGCGCAGGTCGATTACACCTGCAACGATCAGAACACAGGCGCCCAAAACGATCGCAATCACAGAGGTCTCACCGATCGTACCAGCCGTGCGTCCCAGAATCATGTTCAGAACGTTAACGCTTTCTCCTGCTTTCAGACTTGCCAGAGGCGTCGCACCGGTATAGGCATCGCAGTTAAAATTCGTCATCAGGGAGGTAAAGGAAATCAGCAGAAAGCATCTGCCTGCCAGCGCCGGGTTCATGAAGTTCTGTCCCAGTCCACCGAACAGCATCTTTACCACCAGGATTGCAAACACGCCGCCGACAACCGGAATCCAGAAAGGAACGGATACAGGCAGGTTTAATGCCAGTAACAATCCGGTTACGACTGCTGAGAAATCGCCGATCGTGATGGGTTTTTTCATCAGTTTTTCATAGATATACTCGGTCAGAACACAGGTTGCGATACTGATCAGGATCAGAACCAGTGCCCGGAAGCCAAAATTGTAAATGCCAAAAAATGCGGGCAGAAGCAGTGCAATAACTACTGTCAGCATAATCCGGGAAGTGGTATCCTTCGCCCGGATATGGGGGTTGGAGGATACATTGCGTAAATCGCTCATTTCTTCGCCTCCTGCTGTTTTTTCTTTTTTTCAGCCAGAACCATCTTTCTCGCGGATTTGATCGCCTGTGTCAGAGGACGCTTTGCCGGGCAGACATAGCTGCAGCATCCGCATTCGCAGCATTCCAGACCGTTACAGGCTTCAAATCGTTCGAGATCATGACGTTCTGCATAGTCTGCAAGGAGCTTGGGCACAACTCTGCCGGGACAGACTTCTACACAGCGTCCGCAGTTGATACACGCCGACGGCTGTGAATCTGCAACATCATCATGAGTCAGGCACAGCAGTGCGGAGGATGTCTTGGTTGTCGGCACGTTTAAATCAAAAATACCAAAGCCCATCATCGGACCACCGGAAATAATCTTAGCAGGTTCCTGTACAAAACCACCCGCTTCTTCGATCAGCTCGTTGTAATTGGTACCAATCCGGACAATAAAGTTCTGAGGGTTTGCAACTGCATCTCCCGTTACCGTTACGATACGATGCATCAGCGGTTTCCCTTCGCGCACAGCCTGATTAATCGCAACAACCGTATCAACATTGTCTACGATACAACCCGCATCTGCAGGAAGCATGGAGGAATTAATCGCACGTCCTGTCACCGCATAAATCAGATGGCGCTCCGAGCCCTGCGGGTATTTTGTATGTAAGGCAGCTACGGAAATATCCGTTTCATCCTTTGTCAGCTTCTTTAACAGTGCGATTGCATCCGGTTTATTATCTTCTACTGCCAGCGTTCCCTTCGCGTTCGGGAACAGCTTTAACATTACCTTCAGACCGGCAATCAGCTTTTCCGGCTCCTCCATCATTCTTCTGTAGTCAGAGGTCAGGTACGGTTCGCATTCCGCACAGTTTACGATGACATCTGTAATGCTGTCCGGATTTTTCGGACTCAGTTTTACATGTGTCGGGAAACCTGCGCCGCCCATGCCGACGATGCCGGCCTCTTTCACTCTTCCGATAATTTCCTCCCGGCTTAATGTCTCCAGGTCTGCAGGAACAAACTCTGCTTCTTCATATAAATGGTCGTCCTCAATCACAATGCTCATTACATTGTCACCGGTTACGACGCGGTGTGGCTCGATCGCCTTAACTGTACCGGAAACCGTCGCATAAATCGGTGCCGATACAAAACCCTGGGCTTCCGCAATCTTCTGTCCTGTCAGTACATGGTCTCCCTTTGCCACGACAGGCACTGCAGGCGCACCGATATGCTGGGACAGCGGATATACCAGGTCACCCTTTGGCAGAACTGCCTTCATGGGCTTATCCTTCGACAGATCCTTCCCATCATAGGGATGAATGCCGCCCATAAATGTCAACTTAGCCATTCGCCAATCATCCTTCCTTTTCTTTTTTGTTTCTGAACATGTACATTGTATACATACATTCCATCTTGTATCATACTATTTTTTTAGCCAAAATACTACAGGAAATTTCAAAAATATGCTATCATACGGTTATGAAAACTTTAAAAAACCCTATTTTATCCGATACAACGAAAGAGCTGGCTTCTTTTTTTGAAGCCCCTCAGGACATTTTATTTTTCGATATCGAAACCACCGGATTTTCCGCGCGCAGCGCCTGCGTCTATCTGATCGGCTGCGCTTATCTGACCACAAACGGCTGGGAAACCCGGCAGTTTTTTGCGGAGACGCCCGATGATGAAGCGGATGTTTTGCAGCAGTTTTTCTCCTTTTCCGCCTCCTTTCCGGTCATGGTACATTTTAACGGAACAACCTTCGATGTTCCGTTTCTGCAGACCCGCGCGAAAAAATTCGGGCTTTCTTTTGTCCCGGCGTCCGTCCAGCACGACATCTACAAAAAAATAAGCCCTTATAAAAACCTCCTGCACCTGCCGGGATGTCGCCAGAAGCAGCTGGAGGAGTTTATCGGCATCCATCGGGAAGACCATTTTAACGGCGGCGAGCTGATCGAGCTGTATCATTCCTACACCAGACAGCCTACAAAAGAGCTTCTCGACATCCTGCTTTTACACAACCGTGAAGACCTCGAGGGAATGACCACCCTTTACCGCGCGATGGCAATCCCGCTATTTTTCGAAGAACAGGGCTTTTCTCCGGTCACCCTTTCTCTCGAGCATACCGAGGACGCTTTTGGAAAAGCGCGGACCAATGCAGTCTTTACCCTGCAGACAGATATCCCTCTTCCGGTTTCTTTGTCCCTGCACGGCTCCGGCACTGTTTTAAAAAACTGCTTTCTCGCAGGCCGGGAACGGACTGTGCTGCTGCGCCTGCCGGTCTATGATGGCATTTTAAAGCATTTTTATCCAGACTATAAAAACTATTCCTACCTACCTGCAGAAGATACCGCAATTCACAAATCCGTCGCCGTTTACGTCGATAAATCGCAGCGCATGCCCGCGACAGCCGCAACCTGTTATACCAAAAAAGAAGGACAGTTTCTTCCCTGCTTCTCTGTGCCGGACGAGCTGCCGTTATTTCGGGAAAACCATAAAGACCGCCAGTGTTTCCTGCTCGCCGACGACTTGTTAAATTCTGACGCATCCGTCCAGAAAGAGTATCTGTCCGGGCTGCTGCGCGCACTGGTGAAAACAAAGAAATAGGCTGGTAAGAAATCCAATCAACAATAGAATGCACGCTCTGCGTGCATTCTATTGTTATGAATCAGAAAAAAGAATGTGCCTTGGCACA
>ERZ826051.2952-NODE-2952-length-12086-cov-6.495969_pt1 | contig 12086 bp, 10 predicted proteins | sample MGYA00519928_ERZ826051 | MGnify/ENA primary metagenome ERZ826051 (study PRJEB31778, sample SAMEA3449219) | human gut metagenome | biome: human gut; feature: human-associated habitat; material: faeces | place: United Kingdom | collected 2010/2012 ...
TTGCCATAATAAAAGGTCCTCCTAATGATATTTATTGTATCATAGAAGAACCTTCCAAACATTATTTTACAGAAAAAGTTTCATACTCTCTATAAGAAGCAGTTATCCAGTACCCACCAGATGTATTATTCGCAGACGAATGACTCCAAATAACCGCAAGCATCATTGCGCCTTTCAATGAATCTATCCATTCAATTCTTTTATTATTTTTAACTTTTTCCATACCAACAGTACTCCTTATAGAAAACGCCGTTGTAAGTGCCTTTACCACCGGGCAAATAGTCAACCTTCCAACATGTTAAAATGGTTGTTTTATGGCAGTAATGCTTAGATTCTTATCTTACTCTCGCCGCACTTTCGACCACCCATATTGCCACATAACCATGAATAGTCTCAGGCAACATGCATTACAATATATCGTTCTTATTCCACATGACAAATCTATTATCTTTGATTCTAACATTTAGCAAGACAAATAGCAAGTTCACATTCTATCCGCGTTTCATTTTATTCCGTCACCCTATCATTCACCACACCATCCTTAGCTTGGATGTCAGTGCAATCAAGTCAGTCCGCATTAGCAGGGGCTACACATACAGGATGATAGTCCTTGCCCATGTTGCAATTTTTCCGCACACATGATATAATAAATTTACATTTGATTGTCGAAATGGCACGCCTTGTCTGCGGAAGATGCGGAAACAACCAAGAATTGCTCAACCGCCCGATGCCTTCCAAGGCCGGCTGTACAAGCAGTTTTCATATCAAGAGTATCTTTTTGATTGTATCAAGGAAATCAAAAGTGGATTTTGAGGCATTCTTTAAGCCCGACCGGGAATCAAAGCATCTGCTATTGCTGTCCTATAGATGCCGTATTATAGGTTTCTCAAAGGCTACAGATACCTGAATTATTATAATTCATTATACAAATTATCTAAGGAGATTGTCCGATGACAAAACACGCCTCGACGGGGTTTGAACACGACCTTCTTTTGCGCATTGTTAAGCTTTTAAATGTTACCATGATTACAATACCCTTTGCTTTGTGCTGGTTTCTTTACTATGCACAACGTACAGAGGCTCCTTTCTATGCGAAAGGAAACTACCTCATAATAGCACTTTTTATAGTACTATACACTGTTTTCGGTCGCGTGTATGATGCTTTCCTAATGTCTATGCAGCGGATTGCTGAGGTAGTGTACGAGCAATTTCTCGCAGCAGCCGTCAGTGATTTTGTTATGTATATTGTAATTTGGCTGCTCACCAAACACTTGCCCAATATTCTCCCCGGCGTTGTTGCGCTTGGCGGTCAGGTGCTGCTTTCCACCGTGTGGGCAACCTATGCCCACAAATGGTATTTTGCCGTATTCCCTCCACAGACTACTGCCGTGATTTACGATGGCCGCCAAGGGATTGAACGCCTGATTGGTCAGTATGGCTTAGATAAAAAGTATGATGTCCAACTCGCAATCAGCGCTGAGGACTGCATTGCAAACTTGGCAATCCTAGATGGTATGGAAACGGTCTTCATGAGCGGCATTCATAGTCACGACAGAAACATTATTCTCAAATATTGCATCGACAAGGGCATCAATGTTTTTGTGATTCCGCGTATTGGCGATACGATTATGTCCGGTGCACACCATATGCACATGTTCCATCTGCCGGTTCTGCGGGTGGGTCGCTATATGGCAAGCCCGGAGTATCTGTTTGTGAAGCGCTTGATGGATATTGTGGTTTCGTTGGTTGGACTGGTGATTCTTAGCCCGTTGTTCCTCATCACGGCCATTGCCGTCAAGTCTGATGGTGGCCCTGCCTTTTACAAGCAGGTTCGCCTTACCAAAGACGGAAAACAGTTTGAAATCCTGAAATTCCGCTCGATGCGTGTGGATGCCGAAAAGGATGGTGTGGCACGCCTTTCCACCGGTGATAAGGATGACCGTATTACGAAGGTCGGCCATATCATCCGCGCCTGCCGTCTGGACGAGCTGCCCCAGCTTCTCAATATCTTGAAGGGAGACTTGTCCATTGTAGGCCCACGCCCGGAACGCCCGGAGATCGCCGCCCAGTACTGCGAGGAGATGCCGGAGTTCGCGCTGCGGCTTCAGGCAAAGGCTGGCTTGACCGGTTATGCGCAGGTGTACGGCAAGTACAATACCACTCCCTACGATAAGCTACAGATGGACCTGATGTACATTGCACATCCCAGCCTGATTGAAGATTTGAAGATTATGCTGGCAACCGTCAAAATTTTGTTCATGCCGGAGAGTACTGAAGGTGTGGCGGAAGGTGCGACTACGGCAATGGGGCAGGAGACGGAAGAATGATGCAGAATTACAGTGTCCTGATGTCTGTTTATTATAAGGAAAAGCCAGAATACCTCGAGCAAGCAATTGAAAGTGTTCAATCACAGACGTTCCCAACTGATGATTTCATACTGGTATGTGACGGACCACTGAATGATGCGCTGGACAAGGTGATTGCCAAAAAGCAGCAAGAGATGGGGATAACTTTAAATGTCGTTCGCCTTGCTAAGAACGGTGGACTTGGCAATGCACTGAATGAGGGCATCAAGCACTGTAAAAATGAGCTGGTTGCTCGGATGGATAGCGATGATATTGCGTATCCGGATCGCTGTGAGAAACAGCTTGCTGTGTTTAACGAGCATCCAGAAGTGAGTATCTGCTCTGGCATCGTGGAAGAGTTTACTACTGATCCGAATACCGTCGATGCGAAGCGTGTGCCACCGGAGACAAATGCGGAAATTGTGGAGTTTGCAAAGAAGCGTAATCCGTTTAATCACCCCTGCGTGATGTATAAAAAATCAACAGTTGAGGCAGTTGGTTCCTATCAGGACTTCTATTTGCTGGAGGACTATTACCTTTGGCTCCGGATGCTAATGGCCGGATATCAGGGGTACAACATTCAGGAGCCGCTGCTCCATATGAGAGCTGGCTCGGATATGTACTTGCGGCGTGCTGGTTGGAAATATGCCAAGACGCAGGCAAAGCTGTTCAAGTTTATGAAGCAGAAAGGCTTCATTGGAAAGGGTCAGTACATAAAGAGCTGCGTGATTCGTAGTGGGTCGGCGTTAGCTCCGAATTGGCTGCGGAAGTTTATGTTTGAGAAAGTGCTGAGAAAGTAGATCTCGTTGGACTGGGAAAATGTGTATGAAAATTAGGATAAACAAAAATACATTGGCATGTGCATTCTGGACTGTCTCTATGATGGCGTACATGTTTCAGTGTTACCAGAGAGAGCTTGCAACATTAATTGTCCCATGTCTGGCGACATTTCTTTTGCTCGAGAGTAATCATATGAAATTCCAATCGTACAGAAGTTGGATGCCATTATACTGCTTTTTCTTTTTTTATCTGACAATTTCAGGGATAATTTCGTATATAAATGGCTCGTCTATTGGAAGTATGCTACGGTTTTATTTGATTCTTTTGGCAATTCCATTGGCACAATGTGTAAGAGAACCTAATTTTCATGCAGAATGGATAGTTCTTAAAATACTTGCGGTGGTTAAGGCGAGTACAGTTTTGCTTACATGGATAGATGTTTTCATCAAACAGGATTATCAATCCTACCGTATGTGGGCAAAAAGTACGGGGGCGGGAGATATCTATATTTTAAACGGCATACCGCGAGTACAAATTTTAGGAACAAGTATATTTGTGACACTGTTTATCTGTGAATTCATGAAAGAACGCAGATTGACATTTTACGGAGCACTAATGGCAGTAACTGCCCTTGCGGCAGGAAATTCGGCATACGTTTTGGGAATATTTGCTTTTGTAGTGTTTTATTATGGTCCGGTACTTCTGAAATGGATTAAAAAGAAACACTGGAAATTGATCTTCGTTATTCCAATTTCAATAGTGATGGTTACAGTATTTGGATTCTATTCGTTGAGATCGATGAAGGTAAAGGCAGAATTTTCAAATGCGGTTCGAGTAGAACAAATTCAGGTGCTAACGGAAACAAATCCCATTATCGGGAGTGGTTTAGGACATAACGTCAGTGGCGGAGGAGTGTGGAGGCAGTATGATGGCGATACGTATTTCGAATTACAAACGCTATATATCTACAATCAAATTGGAATAATTGGACTAGGAACTTTTTATTTACTGACACTTATTCCATATGCTAGACAAAAAAAGCGAAAAAAACTTATGTGCTATATAACATACCTGATTTACACCTTTTTTAATCCGTACTGTTTTGATAGCACACATATATTTGCAGTTCTTCTAATTACTAATTGTGTTGAATAAAATTGCCAACTTATTGATTCTGGCAGTGAAAGGCTAAAAATGAGTGAAACGCATGCCTTGGTGACTTTATATAATCCAAGCGAAAAAGAATTTAATAATTGTAGGATTTTGTCTCAACAGGTGGACACGGTGATTCTATGTGACAATAGTCAGGAATCCCATGAGACCGTATTTCAAAATGAAAAAAACATAATCTACATAACAAAAAATGAGAACCTTGGTCTTGGTGCAGCATTTAATGTGGCACTAAAAAATGATACCTATGGCTGGAAAGATGATGATTTGATCATATTCTTTGACCAGGATTCACAGATTGGCGAAGGTTATATTCAAGCGCTGCAGGATGAATACCGGAAGATTGAGACACTTATTCCGAATCTGGGGTGTCTGGGGCCTGTATTTTACAATACGAGCAATGGTCGGACGGAGAGACCACGGCAGAAGAAAAATATTACAGATGAGACATATGAGGTAAGCAATACCATTACATCTTCGTTGATGATGCGGTATGGAAACCTGAAAAGGATCGATTTCTGGAATGAGAAAGTTTTTCTGGACCTGGCAGATTGGGATCTGTGTTGGCGGATGCAGAAAGCCGGTATGGTGTGCTGCATGACAGAAAAAGTTGTGCTGCACCATTCTGTAGGAAACGGCGAAAAGAAAGTTGGTCCTATTAAACTGAGAGTCGGCCAGCCTTTCAGAGAATACTATCAGACGAGAGATGCACTGTATCTTCTTCAGGAAAATTATGTCCCTTTGAAGATGCGGCTGCGGCTGATTGCAAATGTGACGATACGTCCGGTTGTACATTATTTGATGCTGGATGATAAAAAGAGCAGGATGAAATTTATAAGACGGGGAATCAATGACTACAAGAAGGGAGTCCATGGAGAATATGGGCACCAACGATAAGACACGAGAGAAAAAAGCGGGCAACCGTGTTCTCAAGGCGGGCATTGGATACACAATTGGAAATTACCTTTTGAAGGGACTTTCTTTCTTTACAATCCCAATTTTCACAAGGCTTCTGACAACGCAGGATTATGGAAAGTACAACGTTTTTCTTTCCTATGAAAATATAATTTTTGTGTTGATCGGATTTGCAATTCACAGTAGCTATAAGAATGCACGTTATCGGTATGGTCTTGCCTCGGAAGGAGCGGAGAAAGGAAAGGACTACCATTCTTATGTTTCGACAACAATTTGCCTTGTGCTTTGCAGTACAGCGGGCTGGCTGTTGGCTGTAAATATATTTGGAGATGCGATTGAAAATTTTCTGCAGCTGGATAAAGTCTGCTTGAACCTTTTAGTTTTGTATGCATTTGGAAATGCCGTAATGACTTGCTATAACACAGATGCAGGAATCGATTACAGGTACCAAAAATTCATAAAAGTATCTGGCATAAATGCTATACTTAACATTCTGCTTTCGCTGTTTCTTATCGTATTTGTTTTTCAGAAGGATAAGTATATTGGGCGAATTCTGGGTTCGACAATAGCGATTGTGGTAGTTGCAGTCAATATAATCATCGAATTTTGGAAAAGAGAAAAACCGTGTAAAGATCTATCTCTCCTGAAATGGGGGGTTAAGTATAGCATTCCCATTATCCCGCACGGACTCAGTCAAATTGTGCTTAATCAGTTTGATCGAATTATGATTATGAAAATGGGAACGGATGAGAATGCTGGAATTTACAGTTTTGCTTATAATATCTACGCAATTGTACAGGTTACGGCAAATTCGCTGGATAGTGTTTGGGGACCATGGTTTTACCAAAAAAGAAAGGACAATGATTTATTCTCAATAAGAAAGTATAGTGGCTACTATGCATCGTACATGGCACTGTTTTCGAGTGCGATTATTTTTATGGCACCAGAAATCGTTAAGATTCTGGCAAGTGAAAATTACTGGGATGCAATATATTCTGTGATTCCTATCGTTGCAGGGGGGTATTTTGCTTTTTTATATACGATTCCGTCCTGTGTTGAATATTATTATGGAAAAACTCAGTACATAGCCAGCGGAACGATTATGGCCGCAATCGTAAATATTATTCTGAATTTTGTTTTTATAAAGAAATATGGCTACATTGCCGCTGCATACACAACATTGGCAACATATTTCCTTTATTTTCTTCTGCATTATCTGATTGCGATAAAGGTTGAAGGAAAGATTTTGTTCTCAAATAAGGTAATGCTAGGATGCTCCGCAGGAATATTTTCAGCAGTAATACTGGGAAATGTTCTGATTGACCATATTATTCTGAGAATCTTAGTCGTTTTGTTATTGTGTGGAGCCGGCTTGATTCATGAAGAGAAGACATTAGGCATTCTAAAGCGATTTTGGAGGTCAAATAGATGAATAAAACAGAATTAACTATACAGGAAATTCATACAGTTACGCTGAATGTGCTACAGACATTTCATGATTTATGTGAAAGAGAAGGTTTTCGGTATTACCTTGCCTATGGAACATTGCTGGGGGCTGTTCGCCATCATGGATTTATTCCGTGGGATGATGATGCAGACGTTTGGATGCCAAGAGAAGACTATGACAGATTTCTGGATTATTGCCAAAAGAACAAGGACTCGATAGCACCGTATAAACTTTCAAATCGTCAAACTGAAGAAAACTATTATTTTGGTATTTCGAGATTCTCGGACCGGCGATATAAATACATACATACCAATAATGAAAAACCGATTGATATCGGTGTGTTTGTTGACGTTTATCCCTTGGACTTCTATGGGGAAAATGTTGCTCAGGCAAAAAAAATTTTGAAACATATTCAAAAAGAAAATAGGAAAATAAGAATATATGTAAATGGAAAAGGAAACTCGACCATCAAGTCCTGTCTGAAAATTCCATATCACCTTTTGTTGCAGGTTGTTTATGGCAGAGATTATTTGAAAAAATTTGATTTGGAAATAGTTGAATATATACACGAGAACACAAAAAACACAAACCGATACGTTGGCATTCCAGTGTGGTCGGATGAAAAGAATCCGGAGCAATTCGAAAAAGCATGGTTTGAGAAAAGAGTGCTATTGGAATTTGAAAATCACAAATTCTATGCGCCTGAAAAGTGGGATGAACTTTTAGCTTATATTTATGGGAACTATATGGAACTTCCTCCTGTAGAAAAACGCGTAGCTTATCACGAGTATAAGATTGTGACCAGAAAAGAACCAGAACTCTAAAATCTATATAAAAACGATCGAGTCCATGAAGCTTTAAATGAGAAGAAAAGATTGATGCAGATAGTGCGTAAAAATCTAGCTTTTTATGGTGCAAAATTATTCGATGCTCATGATGTTCTTATGAAAATGCATAAACGTTACATAAAATTCGATGAAAAGCCTACAGAATATATGGGACTCCCATGGGATGGTATCCCTTATGAAAGCGACTGGCTAAAAAATAGAATTGAAAGCGAATTTGAGGGAAGGTATTTTTATGCCCCCTCATAAATCGACAAGGTATTGACCAGATCTTTTGGAGATTATATGCAACTGCCGCCAGAGAATAAGCGAGTTTACAAATACCACCTGAAATGCTATTTGGCAGAGCAGTAGCGTTGGAGAACATTAAGAATAACTTGATGACATAAAAACGCAATCTTGGATTGCGGTTTCATGCTGGCATACTGTTCACCAAAAACTGTGGAGAGGTGTATATGAACAAACAAGAAAGCGATATCTTGAATGCACTTTTGCTAGAACCGTTTATTAATCAAAGAATTCTAGCAGAGGTTTCGGGTCATTCCTTAGGGGTTGTAAACCGTTCCCTCAAGGAGCTTATTAAGGCAGGGTATCTGAACGAAGCAATCAGCCCCACAGCCAAGGCTGTGTCGGAGTACAAGAATAAGACTCCCAAACGAGCAATTATTCTGGCAGCCGGTTTTGGTATGCGGATGGTCCCCATCAACACAGAGATGCCCAAAGGCCTGTTGGAAGTCAATGGGGAGCCTTTGATTGAACGAATCATTAAGCAGCTTCACGAAGTGGGAATTCAGGAAATTTACGTTGTTGTGGGTTTCATGAAGGAAAAATATGAATACCTGATGGATGAATACGGCGTGGAACTGGTGGTCAACCCGGACTATGCCTCCAAGAATAATCTGCATTCGCTAAAACTGGTAAAAGAGCATTTGGAGAATGCATACATTGTTCCTTGCGACATCTGGTGTGACCGCAATCCGTTCCACCGCCATGAACTGTACTCTTGGTATATGGTCAGCGATCTTGTGGAGAATGAAAGCAATGTTCGTGTAAACCGCAAGATGGAACTGGTAACTGTACCAGAAAACGCTGGCGGCAATGCGATGGTCGGAATCAGCTACCTTATAAAAGAGGACGCTGATACAGTTTCCAATCGTATAGAGGAACTTTGCAAGAAGCCGCAGTATGATGGTTCGTTTTGGGAAGAAGCACTCTATAAGAAGGATCGCATGATCGTCACAGCTCGAGTTGTGCATTCGGCAGATGTTGTGGAGATCAACACCTATGAGCAGCTTCGTGAGATCGACAGCGATTCCAACCAACTGAAAACGGATGCGATTCGTTTAATCTGCAAGGCATTGTGCGCAAAACCGGAGGATGTCACGGATATTACAGGCCTGAAAAAGGGAATGACCAACCGTTCGTTTCTGTTTACCTGTAAGGACAAAAAGTACATTATGCGTATTCCGGGAGAGGGTACGGATCAACTCATCAATCGCCGTCAGGAAGCAGCAGTGTATCATGCCATCGCTGATAAAAACATCTGTGATGATATCGCCTATATTAATCCGGAGAATGGCTATAAGATTACAGAGTTTCTGGAGGGCGCCCGGGTATGCGACCCCACCGATTATGAAGATGTCAAGAAGTGCATGAGCCGTCTGCGTGATTTCCATGCGATGAAGCTGAAAGTTGCGCATGAGTTTGATATTTTCGGGCAGATGGAGTTCTACGAAACGCTGTGGGATGGCACTCCTTCTGTTTACAAGGACTATGAGAAAACTAAGGCGAATGTCTGGTCTTTGAAGCCTTATATTGATGCACACGCAGGCGAAAAGATTTTGACGCATATTGACGCAGTACCGGATAACTTTCTGTTTGTCCAGAAAAATGGAAAAGAGGAGATTCGTCTGATTGACTGGGAGTATGCAGGTATGCAGGACCCTCATGTGGATATAGCAATGTTCTGCATTTATTCGCTTTACAATAAGCGGCAGGTGGATCGCTTGATTGCGGCATATTTTACAGACGGTTGCGATGATGCGACACGGATTAAGATTTACTGCTACATCGCTGCCTGTGGACTGTTGTGGAGCAACTGGTGTGAGTATAAGCGGAATCTGGGCGTGGAATTTGGCGAGTATTCCCTGCGGCAGTATCGCTACGCAAAAGACTACTACAGAATCGTTTAGGATGAACTGAAGAAATCAGGGGAAAGTGGGGCACAGAAAAATGCCTAAAGTAGAAAGAGCCATTATTATGGCGGCAGGGCTGGGAAACCGGATGCACCCCGTCACGCTGACAACGCCGAAGCCGCTGGTCAAAGTAAACGGCAAGCGGATGATCGATACGGTAATTGAGGGGCTGCACAACAACGGCATTTCGGAGATATACATCGTGGTGGGCTACCTGAAAGAACAGTTCGCCCCGCTGGTGACAGAGTATCCCGGTGTTCGACTGATTGAAAACCCCTACTATGATACCTGCAATAATATCGCATCCCTGTATGTAGCAAGAGATCACATCGAGAATGCAATCATTCTGGACGGAGATCAAATTATCTATAACCCAGATATTCTGGCTCCGGAGTTTGAACGCTCCGGTTATAACAGCGTATGGACGGATGAGAAAACGGATGAGTGGCTGCAAACCGTAGAAGATGGCATCGTCACCTCCTGCAGTCGTACAGGCGGCAAAGGTGGCTGGCAGTTGTATAGTATTTCTCGCTGGACGGCTGAGGATGGAAAAAGACTAAAGCATCATCTGGAAGTTGAGTTTGAGCAGAAGCAGAATCGTCAGATTTACTGGGATGATGTGGCACTGTTCTGCTATCCGGAAGAATATCGGCTGGGAGTTCGTCCGATGAATAAGGACGATATTATCGAGGTGGACAACTTTAGTGAGTTGCTTGCCTTGGATTCCAGCTACAAAAAATACGAGGGGGAAGCATGAATGAACAAAAATAGAGAGCGTGGGAAAATTGATTGGATGATAACGCTGCTCCCACTGACCATTATCATTGCCCTGTGTATTCTGTTCTTCTTTGCACCGGAACAGTCCAATGCCGTGCTGAGCCAGATCCGGTTCTTTTTCGGAGATACCTTTGGTACCTATTATCTGGTGATTGGACTGGGTATTTTCATCCTGTCACTGTACATTGCGTGTTCGAAGTACGGGGATATTGTTCTGGGTGAACCCAACGAAAAGCCTCAGTATTCCTTCTTTGCATGGGGCTCCATGATGTTTACTTGCGGTCTTGCTGCGGATATCCTGTTTTACTCTTTTTCGGAATGGGTGCTGTATGCAACCGACCCCCATCTGGCAGAGATGGGCAGCATTCAGGACTGGGCAGGGGTATATCCCTTGTTCCATTGGAGCTTTATCCCGTGGGGCTTCTATCTGGTGCTGGCGGTAGCATTCGGCTTTATGCTGCACGTAAGAAAAAGAACCCGCCAGAAATACTCGGAAGCCTGCCGCCCGATTCTGGGCAAGCACACCGATGGCTGGGCAGGTCGCATCATTGACCTGCTGGCGGTGTTCGCTTTGCTGGCGGGTACAGCCACTACTTTCAGCGTAGCAACACCGCTGATGGCAACCATCATCGGAGAGCTATTCCATGTTGCTGTGAGTCGCACGGTCATCAATATTATCATCCTGTTGATCACTTGCACCGTGTATACTTACTCTTTGCTGCATGGCTTCAAGGGTATCAGCAAATTGGCCAATGTCTGCATCTATCTTTTCTTTGGGTTGCTTGCCTTTGTCCTCCTGTTTGGCGGCGAGACCCGGTATATTATCGAAACAGGTTTTTCCTCGCTGGGACGGATGATGCAGAATTTCATCGACCTTTCCACCTTTACCGACCCGCTGCGTACCTCCAACTTCCCCCAAAACTGGACCATTTATTACTGGGCCTACTGGATGGTTTGGTGTGTGGCAGCACCGTTCTTTATTGGCAGCATTTCCCGTGGCAGAACGGTACGCCAGACAATTCTGGGCGGCTATGTGTTTGGCGTGGGCTCTACACTGACCAGCTTCATTGTGCTGGGTAACTACTCCATGGGACTGCAAATGACTGACAAGGCGGATTTTATCGCGAAGTATCTGGAAAACGGCGATATGTACGGCATGATCGTGGATATGATCAAAACTATGCCGGGTGCACCGGTCGTTATGGTGGCTGTTCTGATTACGATGATCGCCTTCTATGCAACATCCTTCGACTCTATCGCACTGACGGCATCCTGCTACAGCTACCACACCCTCAAGGATGATGAACAGCCCAATAAGGGCATCCAGTTGATGTGGTGCTTCCTGCTGATTCTGTTGCCCATTGCATTGCTGTTTGCCGAAAGTTCCATGAACAACCTGCAATCGGTCAGTATCGTAGCAGCGTTTCCCATTGGTGCAGTTATCGTGATGATTGCGGCAAGTTTCTTAAAAGATGCTAAGAAATACCAATCAGAGCTTGGGACGGATGAAAAGCGATGAACTAATAGATGGCTTGACAGAAATGTGCTGCGAAGTTGCTTTGGCCTGTACAAGGCCTTTGACGAGCAGGGCATCGGCTACGCCAAGACTGCC
>ERZ826051.2959-NODE-2959-length-12064-cov-5.161712_pt1 | contig 12064 bp, 10 predicted proteins | sample MGYA00519928_ERZ826051 | MGnify/ENA primary metagenome ERZ826051 (study PRJEB31778, sample SAMEA3449219) | human gut metagenome | biome: human gut; feature: human-associated habitat; material: faeces | place: United Kingdom | collected 2010/2012 ...
TCTTCAAGATTCTGTGGCTCACTAGTAATCTCTTTGCGCTGTTCTTCAATCTTTGCGGCAGCCTCCTCCGGCGTTACAACTCCCCACATCTTGTTAAAGGTGTACATGTTGAACGGAAGGGAGAATAATTCTCCTTTATAATTAGCCACCGGTGAGTTGGTGAAACGATTAAACTCTGCAAACTGCGTGATGTAATTCCAAACCTTTTTGTTATTAGTATGGAAAATGTGAGCACCATATTTATGAACATTGATACCCTCAATATTCTTGGTATAAATATTTCCTGCAATATTCGGGCGCTTGTCTACTACCAAAACAGACTTGCCATGTGCTTTAGCTTCATGTGCAAAAATCGCCCCATACAGACCAGAACCTACTACTAAATAATCATATTTCATACTCTTTCCTCCCATTCAGTCAGTTATTATTTTTTCTTGATAATTCGTCCAAGCAACTGATTTTCTATTTCTATGACAAGAGATTCCTTTGCAATTGTTAAAATCAAAAAATATACTCCAAAAAATACAATTGCAGAAGCACATAAAGTCATAAAACTTCCCCACTGCATTCTCTTTATTAAAACCGCGAGAACCCCTCCAGCTAAAACAGAACTGCCAATTGCAACATAATGAACCTGTCTATATGCTTCCTTAATAATTCCTCTAAGCGCAACGTACTGAACAATAAAAACAGCGATTTCTGCTGCCAAGGTTCCAATCGCTGCACCTGTAGATGCCATTTTAGGAATCAGAAGCGCATTTAAGATAATATCCACAATCATTCCAGCAATTTCCGAATAAAGAACTACTTTTTCTTTTCCAAGCGGCACTAACATTTGTATTCCCATTATGTTTGTCAGACCAATAAAAAGTAAAGTTGGCATTATAACTTGCATCGGAATAATTGCACCGGCATAAGCATCGCCCGATAAGAAGAAAACGCCCTCCTTTGCAAAAAGCATAAAATAAATCATCATCGGTGTTGCAATCAAAAACACGAAATTGATTGCCTTTTTTGTAATACGGTAAAATTCATCCATCATACTATGTTCGACATAGTATGATGCTCTCGGCAGCAAAACCACACCTAAAGATGTAACGATACTCACGAGAATCGTTTTTATCTTTACTGCCGCATTATAATATCCAACATCTGCGTCTGTACGAATAAATCCAAGCATTACAGTATCCAGATGCGTATATATTGTTGTGGCACAGGACATTGCAAAGAAAATCACAATCGCTTTTAAGTGTTTCTTAAAATTATAGTGACCAACAGGCTTAATGTTGATATAACGGTGTATATGAAAGAAGTTAAAAATATTTGAGGCAGATGATGCCAAAATGGAAATTCCACCATAAATGACATAATCGCTTTGTTCATGCACCATGAGAAACATCGCAACAATTGCAATAAACTTAAAAATAATCGAGCGAACCGTAATATAAGTATATTGTTCAAGTGCTTTATACAGCCATTCCATTCCTATGGCATTAAAAAAGATTGTCAGGCCAACAATCAAGAACAGGTCTTTATCCTGCCGAAATCTTGGGACATAGTATATTGCTGCAAAATAAACCACATATGCCAGTGCGCTCATCATAAGGTTGATAATGAACAGCTCTTGAACCATTTTCGAGAGTTCTTCCCGATTATCACGCACCTTTGCACATGCCCGAATGCCGTATGTTGGAATTCCCAACTGTGCAAAGAGTGTAAAGTAAGATACGATCGAAGTTGCAAATGATACTTTTCCGGTACCAATGGGCAATAGAATGCGTGAAACATACGGAAATGTAATCAGTGGAAAAACGAACTGCGACATCGTAAGAATCGCGTTCATTACAAAATTTAATTTAAGAGACTTTTGTTTTCCCATTTCCTTTCTGTTATTCTCCTTTTCTATGTGCATATTCAATCTTCGGATTAAAGAAAAATCCAGAGATCGTTCCTTTGCACGTCACCCAAACTCTTTTTGCTTTGTGATCCGGTGCTTTTCTGAGAATATTCTTGATTCGCCCACCAATCACACGCAGCCGACGGCCTACTTTTCCATTTTTTCGCGCGATGTACATTCCGTTTCTTGCTTGATAAAAGAAGCGTTCTATTCTTGTCTCATCTGCCGAAACCACATCTGCGCCTTTATTGGATGGTGCTTTATGTACAATAACACTATCGAAATCCAAATAAGCTGGAGCCAATTTTCTCAATCTTGCCGTATACTCCTGATCATCTCCATAAATAAAGAACTCAGAAATCGGCAATCCTGCTGTCTCAGCATATTTTAAATTGATAAAGCAGCCAACAAAAGAACAAGTATCAATCAACAACAGCTTGTTTTTTCTAATTCTGTCCAAATCCAGCCCTAATCTGGAGTTGTACTGGAAATCCGGAACATTCATATCAAACAGTTTCCCATCCGTCCAATACACTAATGAGGCCAGATAGGAAAACTCACCATCTAATGCCTGTCCCTTATCCACAAGGCTTTGCAATGCCTCTTTTTCCGGGATAGAGTCATCATCCATGATCCACGCATATAAATAGCCGAGCTCTATGGCTTTTCTCAAGCCAAAAGCAAATCCACCTGCACCACCAAGGTTCTTTCCGGTATTATAATATTTGATTCTCTTGTCCTGAATCTCTGCAACCATTTCCTTTGTGCCATCATTGCTGTTGTTGTCAACAATCAGGATATCATGGTCCTTAAATGTCTGATTCAAGAGTGCTTCTATGTTTTCTTTTAATAATTTCTTTCGATTATACGTTACTATTACTTCTGCATACTTATTCATATTCTTTCTCATTTCGGTTCCTTTCAAAAAATTCTTTTTTGCTCTTTATCATTCCAACGCAGGCAACAGAAATTATAATAAAAGGATTATATCTAAAAGATAATAATTGCGGGTCTGTTATGCAATGAATAAGGAACAAAGAACATCCCATGCATAGATAAATATTCTTTGTCACAACACTATAGCATTGTACCGCCATCATTGCCAAACATAAAACCACAAGCATTATCACACCGTATCTTACTAACACCTGCAAATATGAAGAATCAACATAAAAATAATCCATACCGGATACTTTTGTGCCATCGGTTCCTGTCAGCCATGTAATGGGTTGACCAAACAATGAAACACCATACGTTTCTAAAGCAATTTTTCCAAAATACGGCCTATTTGAAAAAGCTGCATTTATAGCCACGAATGCAGGCTCATTATAGTGAGCAATATAAAAGTACTGTGCTACTATCGTTGCAATTGCTGAAAAGAATGGAAATATTTCTAATATTCTCCTTGGAAAATCTCTGTCAAACAGAAACTGTTTTATCTTTTCAATATTCAACAAGTAATATAGGATAATGCTTGCATTAATAACAACAAATACAGCTAATGTATCCGTCATCTTATAAAACCAAACATTTATGACTTCAATCAAAATCCAACTTCTAAACTTTATTTTGTTTTTTCTACTGGCAATATACGCCAAAACTGTGTGCAAGAAGAGATTCGGACCAAATGTGGCAAAATAAAATCCCAAGTACTCTCGTCCTGCACTAGTTTGAGACGGGAGAATTCCTATAAGCCATGCAAAAATCACTATCGCAATTGCAATGCCAGCACTAATACAATAAGTCTTCAGAACAGATTCCGGCTCTGCCTTTGAACAATACAATATGAATATAACAATATAGATCAAGTCACTGTCTGCCTGATTGAAGAATATATTTCCTATTATCAGGAGAGCGATTAGTCCCCATAAAAGCAAATTACGAATGCTGAACTTTGAGTGGCGTAAAAGTACCAATACCGGAACAGTTGCCGCAACAATCTTTAATCCTTTACACAGCGTTGCAAGAATTGTAGATGACGAAAGAAGATATGACTGCCCAATGACAAACAGGAAAATACAGATTCCATAACAAATATTTGTAATATCTTTAACTTTAATCTTTGCGCCTTTTGTAGTAATCATTCATCCAATCCATCGTCAAGTGCTGATTGACCCTGCACCCCACAAAATCCTTTCTTTGAATTATTTTCATATTAGCTAATTTTTTCTGGAAGTACCAGCCAATCTCCAATTTTTTTATCCCACTCTTTTGTTTCAAACGGCACAATCGCGCCGAAATGATAAAATGTCATTTCTCCAAAGTAAACTCGACCATTTGCTTCATAAAAATCCACTCGAACATGTGGGAATCCTTCACTGAGTTTTTTGGCAAGCTCAATCATTTTTTCAAAATGTTCTGGTTTTCTGATGGCGGATACAGAGTTCGGATAGTGCTGTGCAATGTTCATGTGGTTAAACTGCATATCATAAAAGTCAAACTTTGTGTTTTTGACGCCTCTTTCCGTTGCCACAAACATCAGTTTCGGCTCTCCATTGAAACAGAAGAATTTATAATCGCGGAGTTCTCCGGTTTCCTGATCTTCCATATATTTTTCAGCAATAATTCTCGGTTTGACCCCTTTATATGGCCACTCCCTCGTCCAAAGATAATAATTGTTTGCCAGAGACTTTTCGATTTTTTCCTTAGCCTTTTTCAAATCAAGTTTGGATTTATCCTTGCAGACAACCAATCCACCTGAATCATGTGTGCATTTCAGCACAAACTGATTTGGAAGCTCATTGAAGTTGATATCCTCAAATTTATCCCATACACCAAGCGTCGGGATAACATACTGTTCACCAATTTTATCTGCAATATATTTTTTCACTTCGTATTTGTCAACCAATGTAATAAGATCCGGCCTTCTATAATACAGTTTGAGCCAGTTCAATTTTTCGTTGAATGTCTTCGGATTCTTAAAATCAATAAACTTTCCAAACTCTGCATAATAAAAAATTTGCAGATATGGCTTGTCCGGCATCCAATTAAGCAGTCTGTGGTTCACAAAATAGCCAGCCACACGCCGCAAACCATGTTTTTTTTCACCCATCTTACTCACACTCCTTCACATAATCCAAAAGTATCTGCATTTTTTTCAAAACTTTTTCAGACGAATACTCCTCCAACAAGCATCGCCTTGCTTGTTTTCCGCATTCTGCCATCTGTCCAGGATTTGCAATGGCCCATTCCATTTTATCCTTTAAATCTTCAACATTGTTCGTCTGAAACAGAAGACCAGTTTCAAACGATTTGATCAAGCTTCTAGGACCTGTTTTACAATCGCTGGATATACATGGAACACCGAAAGCCATTGCTTCCATTAGTGCATTTGGCATCCCCTCGTAATCAGATGTCATCACAAACATATCCGCTACTTGTAGCTGTTTCTCGATGCTCTGGCTTCTCCCCCGTAGAAAAACATGATTAGCAAGTCCATATTCATCGACTAAACCTTCAAGGTATTTCTTTTGATTTCCCTCACCGAAAATATCCAGTGTAATTTCAGATTTTATCTTTGTAATATCAACCATAGCTTTCAGAAGAAGCGGATAATTTTTTTGTTCGTGAAGTCTGCCTACTGCAATTATTTTAGAAATTTTCCTACTATAAATTTCTTTATGATTATCAATAAACTTTGATGAAAGAGGATTGGGAACAACAAAGCACTTTTTTCTTAAATCGGCTGAGAAATATTCCGATTGCTCTTCATTTTGAATCAGAATGGCACAAGATTTCTTAGCCAGGTAATCGCGAAAATTTCTTAACAATCTTTTTTCTGGCATTGTCCACGGATTATTTCTGATGGTCAAAACAAACGGAATTTTCATTCCTGTGATTGCAAGCCAAGACACATACAGAACGGTTCCAACAAACGGAATAATTACATCAGGATGAATTTCTTTGATAATTTTTCTCATATCAAAGATTCTCATTCCTTTTGTTATTGTACTATCCTTTCGTTGTGGCATTTCATGTATCTGTACCTTTTCTGAAATAGAATAGTCTCTCTCTGACGTTTTATATGTAATAATATGAACGTCTTCGCCAACATCAGCCAATAAGCCAGATAAAACCGAAACAACTCTTTCGGCTCCACCTCCTGTAAGGCTCCTAATTGTAAATAATATTTTCATTCTATCTCCTGTTCCGCTTTTTTGATTCGCTTTACATATTTCTTAAGAGTTCAACCCACTGGTTTATAATTGCGGCTGTATTGAAACGATCCAAATCCTTTTTTGTTTTTGACGCAAATTGCTTTAGCAACGTTTCATTTTTCATCAGTTTTATCGCACAATCTGCGAACTGCTGAACATTTCCTTCTTCTACTAGGTATCCATTGATACCATTATCAATCGTTTCTTCAGGTCCTTCCTTACAGCGAAAGCTAACAGCCGGGAGTCCTGTTGCCATTGCTTCCATCAGAACTAGCACAAACCCCTCATAACGCGAAGATAAAAAAAACAAGGACGATTCCATATATTCTTTATGAATATCATCAGAAAATCCTTTTAGTTCTATATTCCTGAGCCCCAGTCCGTCAATCTGCCCCTGAAGTTCTTTTTGAAGCGGTCCTTGTCCATAAATATCTAATTTCCAGTCCGGGACTTCCTTTTCTATCAAGGCCCAAGCCTCAACCAGCATATCAAAGCCCTTTTGTCTACTTAAACGTCCAACTGCAATCGCACGTTTTTGTGTCAACGGCGTACTTTCGCTTGTATCAACTGCAATTGGGTTATAAATATATGTCACATTTTTGCAATGTTTGTATTGTGTCAAGTAGTTATTTAAATCATTCTTGCCTAATACCACAACGCAATCAGCATGTTCTGCCGCCAGTTTTCTGGCATATTTGACCAGTTTATTAGGGCTTATATAATAGTTAAAATGTTCCCATGCGATACATTTACATATTTTCTTTATCTGCAAAGGAATCAAATAAAGATATAACGCTACATCGACTGCTATCATGACGTCAATCTGTTCTTCCTTTACATATTTAATCAATTGCTTTTCGACATAGATTTTTCTCAAAGCTGAATTCTCGCATTTTTCTCCATTTAGTGAGTAAAGTTTAATGTTTTTATCTATTTCAAATTTGCAAGAGTTTCCATGCTGACAACTGATAATCCTCACATCAAAATTTTTTTTTACTAACTCATTTGCAATGACAGATGTAACTCTCTCAGTACCTCCGCCGCTTTCAAAATTCATTATTAAGAAACCTACTTTTTTATTCATCTCAGGCAGTTCTCCATCGGTTCAAATAATAACTTTCCATATATTTTGCAGTTGCGTCCATATCAAATCCTGCATCAATCACATACTGCTGCATATTGGTATGTGCTTTCAGATTCTGTGCCATTTCAAGTGCTGTATTCGCCCACTTTTCTTCCCCATCACTCAACAGCAGTTTCCGGTAGATTGGTGTAATATCCGTTTCCGGCGGCAATCCTTCAGAGCAGACAATAGGAACACCCGCCGCCTGTGCTTCGATTGCAACAATACCCAGACCTTCAAACAAAGATGGAAAAACAAACACATCCATCGCTTGATAAATTCTGTTCATATCCTTTCTATTTCCAAGAAAATGCACACAATCCGAAAGTCCTTTTTCTGCCACTTTGCTTTTTACTTTCTCTTCTAATGGCCCGGTGCCAACAAGAATCAATTCAGCGTCAGGCTTTTTCTTCTTGATCTCTGCAAAAACATCAATCAGGAAATCATGGTTTTTCTGAGGATGCAGGCGGCCAACATGGCCGACAACAAATTTATCCTTTAACCCCAGTTCTTTCCTGATTTCATTTCTGGTATCCGCATCCGCAATAAAGTTCTGCGAATCAATCGCATTTTTCAGTACTTGAAACGGCTTGTCTTTGAACAGATATTTTCCAGCTTCTTCAGAGCAGGCGAAAAGATCTGTTGCGTTTTTGGTAAACATTCGCTGCATGAACAGCTTCGGTAAATATTTTATATCGTGTACTGTCTCATTATTATGTGAATGAGCAATTCTGACGGGGATACCTGCTTTCTTTGCAGCTTTCAGGCAGAAATATCCAATCGTGTAGGCGTGACAATGAACAATTTTATATTCGTGATGCTGAGCAAAGAAAACTGCCAAATCTTTTTGAAATTTAGGAAGGTTCAAATCCTCCCGGAAAGACAGTTTGTAAACATGTCCACCCATTTTTTCAATTTCATCATCGTAAAACTGTTTTTCCTTATAAACGACCAAAAAATCAAACTGTACTTTCGTTCTGTCAATTTTCCGGTATATATTCATCAACAAAGCCTGCGTACCGCCAGCTTCCATTCGCTGCAAGATATGCAAAACTCTTATAGGCTCTCCCATGTATTCTTCCTCCACAAAATCTCAAAGAGATTTAATTTTTTGAATCAGTTTATTCGGCAGCACAGATTTCAACCGTGCTTTTGGCTGAAAGCCAACCTTTATATTCCCTATAAAGCCTGGTTCATCGATGCTCTTATAGAAAGTATCTCTAGTCACAGGCCTGTTGCTCGGCTGCACCAGATTATGCTGCTTCACCATGCCCTCTTCCAACGTTGCTTCCTCTACTTCTGCAAGAACTCGCATCATTTCAAAGAGCTTTTGACCTTTTTCGCTATTTACAAATACACTGGACACGCCCTTTGGAGAATTGAAGCTCGGATGGCTCTTTGCAATTCCCCAGAAATCACCCACTGTCAAATCTCCTACACGGCTCGTATTCGCATAAGCACACTGATAACAGCTCTCTCTATAGCAGTCGCCATCCATAAAATGTTTTCCATAGCGATCAAGGGAGAGTGTCTTTGTCTTTGTCTTTGTCTTTGTCTTTAGCAGGTATTGTGTTCCCCAACCTCTCTTGTCTTTGGAACGGAAGTTGAAATAGATTACTCTGCCAGCCGTCTGCTTGTTCTGGTATTCCAGATACTTTTTGAAGAACTTCGGCGAAGGCACACCGTGGCAAATCAGGTCAACTGTATATAGATTTTCTGGATTGCCACCCAAAAAAGCATACAGACCTGCAATCTGGCAGGGAGTTCCTGTAAAAAGTACCGTTTTTCCCTCTGACAAACGCTGTTTGACCTTTGCGTAGCTATCTTTCGGGTCAGACTGAACATACTTAGAGGATTGTAGTTTCTCTCTTTCTGCTTCATCTGTCACTTCAATGTGGCTTACTGCCAGCTGCTCGTCATAGGCAGCACCATAAACCACACCGCCCATTTGCAATATAGTTTTCGCTGCACTATCCGCCGCACCGCCAGATGCAGAGCACATAATATCCACATCATTTTTATTGCGCCACGCCCAAACTTTATGTGGCTCATTCCGATGAAATCCCGTATTTTCTACTGGACACTTTTTCAAGCACACCTTGCACTCGATGCAGCTTTTTTCATCAACAGACGGATACCAAAATCCCTCTTTGTTTTCTACCATAGAGATACAGTGTTTTGGGCAGCTTTGCTCACAGCTTTTACATCCCACACATTTCTCTTTTATCCTTGCTACGTTCTCCATCTTATCCCTCTAAATTACTTCGCAGATACTCCTTCGCCACTTCTCGATGTGCTTTCAACAGCTCATCAACTTTTGCGTAATCAATCGTTTCTTCATTGATATTTTCTGCATCTTCAACTTTCGCTGTCATTCTGTCTGCCAAATCCAACCGTTCCAGCAAATCACTCAACTTTTCTTCATTACCATAGCTGTTACCTACACTCTTGCGAATTAATGTTGTAAACGGCCGATGTGTGATCACCGAGAAGATGCTGCCGTGGAAGGTATCGGTAATAACTTCTTCTGCATTTCTGAAATAGGCCAGAACCTCAAAGGGTGAGCAGTCTACGAATCGGTCTGCACATTTTTGGATACCACCAATTGCATATACCTTCAAATTCTTCTTCTTTGCATAAGCAGCAATCCAGTCTGCTTCTTCATTGGAAATACGGCCTGCATACGCATACAGAATCAGATACTTCTCGTCAACCCGCAGCTGTGGAATTTTATCGCAGCAGTTCATGTAATCATAGGTCAGAACCGGGTCCAAGTTATAAACCGGCTTTTTTTCTGTAAGCTGCTCCACAATGGCTCCAGAATTCGCATCTCGTACAGAAATCGCATCAAATTTCTTCAACAATACTCCAACTTCATCAGCCTTTTTATACTTTTCCAGCTTTTCTAATGTTGTATTACCAAAAGATGCCGCATAAGTGAGAAGTCTCTTCGCATGATTATCTTTTCCAAACAATTCCAGCGAATAACCCACATTGGAATTTTTCTGAATGCAGTTGAAAACCTCATCGCTGCCAATCACAAGGCAATCCAATGTCGGGTTATAGTTCATTTCATCCGTAATTCCTAAAAGTGGCATATACTTTTTTGAAAAAGTCTGCTTATAACGAATGAACGACAACTTATGCGCAAATGGAGCCTGATATTGAAAAGTTTCCAGACCTTTTTCGACCTTACGGACAAACTTGTTTTTGCTGTCAGCATTTTCCGTAATTACGGGTGCGCCTACATGGTAGTCTACAAACTCTACTTTGCAGCTCAATTCTTCAATCAGCTGCTTTAATGCATATGCCTGCAAAAACGATCCGTAGTTTGCAATACGCTGCATCGACATGATTCCAACTTTTCTCATCCATTCATCCTCAATACAATTCGTTTACCAGTTTCTCAAGTCCTTCATTAAACTTGGCATTATTACTACTCATACCATGTCCCATGCCGGCAACAATCTGATCATAGTTCGTTATGATATCTCCCAGTGTATTAATGTCCTCCACCGGAATAATCGTTCCCATTCTCTGCGCCACATTCCTTGCGAACTCAACTTGATGGTCGTTCACATGCTCATTGAACTGATGCTGACGCGGCACAACAATAGGAGTCTTACCTATCTGTAGTGGCATGATAAAACTTGCCGGGCCACCGTGAGTGATTACAATACGGGCGTCGGCCACATTTTTCACCATCTGCTGATATGGAATCAGCTTACTCCACTGACAGTATTTCGGCTCGTATGTACTAAAACCAGTCTGGATAATTACATCTTCGTTTATAATGCCGTCTTTCTTTAATTCATCTATTTTCTGAATCAGCCGATTAAATGGCTGCTCATGTGTTCCTACCGTCACAAAAATCATTTTCTCACCTCTCAGGCGTTTTCTTCTATAGCTATATGTCTTATTATTTTTGCTGGATTCCCTGCAACAACAACATTAGATGGTACATCTTTGACCACAATAGAACCTGCTCCAATAATTACATTATCTCCAATGGTTACATGGCCAATAATGCATGAGTTAGAACCGATATTCACATTGTTTCCAATAATAGGGCTGCCCCCCCCAGACCATTATTACCAATAATTATATTATTTCTTATTATGCAATCATTTCCAATAATTGTCCTTGGATTAACAACGCTACCTCTTGCACCATGTACAATTGAAAGATTTTCTCCAACTTGCGTTTGAGGCGAAAACTCAAACCCCAAAATGAAATGACAATAAAAATTAAAAATTCTCCTCCAAAATTTTCCTGCATTCTTGCTTTTTGATTTTCTTAGCAAATTACAAAATATCTTTTCTCTTGCGCCGTTCATATTCTTACCTCCGAAACAAGTTCCTTTCAGAATATACTTCCCAGATTAACCGCTTTCGGATAAACCTTTTTCTGCTCTTCCCACTGCACAACAAACTTGTCCACAATGGGGTAAACCATCTTTCCTGTCATTGTCGGTTTATCAATTCGATCAAAAACCTCGATGTAGACCAACTTTGCGCCCATCATTTTACCAATATAAAAAAACGGGACCGCAACTGCTGCACCGCAGGAAATAATCAAGTCTGGCTTTTCCTTATGTAACACATTCCATGCAATCTTGGTATTCTTAATAAGAGCCTTTAGACTCCGGTTTGTCGGATAATAACAAGGATACATTTTTTCACCTTCGAGCAGGCTTCTTGCATCCTCCTTATCAAACGTAACCCAAAAATGATCCTTGTTTTTCCAAAATGGCTTTAACATATAAAGGTGGGTTAAATGACCGCCAGATGAACCCACCAAGCATACCTTTATATTTTCTTTATTTTTCATCTGACTCTCTCCTCTAATTTTCCTTGATCTTGCTTAATCTCTCTGGAAAATATCTCT
>ERZ826051.2962-NODE-2962-length-12049-cov-2.391863_pt1 | contig 12049 bp, 6 predicted proteins | sample MGYA00519928_ERZ826051 | MGnify/ENA primary metagenome ERZ826051 (study PRJEB31778, sample SAMEA3449219) | human gut metagenome | biome: human gut; feature: human-associated habitat; material: faeces | place: United Kingdom | collected 2010/2012 ...
TATTCGTCCCTTGCTGAGTCCGCAAATTATTGACCGCTCCCATCCGTTTCCCCATTTGAAAAATAAGGCATTATATGCGGCGGCGCTGCTGCGCGCGGGAGAAAAAAAGATTTTAGGAATCGTAGGTGTGCCGGATGCACTGCCTGCTCTGGTCTATTTGCCGACAGAAAAGGGGATTCGCTTTTTAAGAACAGAAAAGATTGTGCTGGAAAATCTAAACCGTATTTTTAAAATTTATACCGCAGAGGAACAGGCGATTATTTGCGTAACCAGAAATGCGGATATCAGTCTGGAGCATGACGAAATGGGAGAGGAGGCACCCGACTACAGAGAGCAAATGTCTAAGCTGCTACGTGCAAGAGACCGCTTGGCACCCGTTTGGCTTGAGGTGGAAGGGAATACCCATAAATTAGGGAAGTTGCTGGCTGAAAAATTGGGCTTGAAAAAATATCAGGTGTATTATGCAAAATGCCCCGCAGTGCTTTCTTGGGCATATCAGCTTGCGGAGGATAGAAAGGATTTGCTTTATCCTGCCTTCCATTCGCAAAAGCCTACCTATTTAACGGAGGATATGCCGATGAAGCAGCAGATTCGCCAAAGAGATATTTTGCTGTTCTATCCCTATCATTCCATGCAGCCGTTTTTGAATTTGCTGAAGGAGGCGGTCTGGGATAAATCGGTTGTTTCCATCAATATTACATTATACAGATTGGCACGAAATTCTCAGGTTGTAAAGTATCTGGTTGAGGCTGCGGAGAATGGGAAGAATGTTACGGTTTTGGTAGAGCTGAGAGCCAGATTCGATGAAAAGAATAATATCGAGTGGGCAAAGGTGCTGGAGGAGGCAGGCTGCCGCATCGTTTATGGGCAGGAGGGCTTTAAATGTCATTCCAAGATATGCTTGATTACATATCAGGAGCGGAACACGATTTCCTACATCACGCAAATCGGCACAGGGAATTACAATGAAAAAACAGCAGGACTTTATACGGATTTTTGCTTGATGAGTGCGAATGAGGAGCTGGGACAAAATGCGGCTACATTTTTTTCCAATATGCTGATTGGGAATTTGGAGGAAAGCTATTCCCGCCTGCTGATTGCGCCCTATGATATGAAAAAGGGACTGCTCCGTTTGATTGACAATGAGATTGCAAAGGGGAAGAATGGCAGAATCATCATTAAAACAAATTCCATCACAGAGCGGGATTTGATTGATAAGCTATCCGAGGCCTCCTGTGCAGGCGTGCAGATTGATTTAATCGTGCGTGGGATTTGCTGTATTTTACCAGGGATTCCCGAAAAAACCGAGAATATTCGCGTGACGAGCATTGTCGGGCGCTTTTTGGAGCATTCCCGTATTTATTGCTTTGGCAAGGGAGAGGCACGGCAGATTTATATTTCCTCGGCAGATATCATGACAAGAAACCAGCAGCGCAGGGTGGAAATTGCTGCCCCGATTCTTTCCAAGGAGCACAAGGATTGGTTTTCCTTCTATCTGGATTTGATTTTGATGGATAATGTGAAGGCAAGAGAATTGACCTCCTTGGGTACTTATGTGAAGAAGGGGAAAAACGGGAGAGATAAGATTGGTGTGCAGCAGTATTATATTGACCATCCCATCCAGTTTGCAAAATCTGAGATACAGAAAAACGGTTTCCTGTGGAGACTGGAAAGATTGCTTGCAAGGGTGTAAGGAGAAGAAAGAGGGAAAGAATATGTCAAATAAACAGGTGAAGCTGCAGCACGTCGCTGATGCGTCAGTTCTTTATCATTACACAAAAAGCAAGGGAGTCAACGGGATTTTACATTCAAATTGTTTTTGGGCAACCAAAAGCGATTTTTTGAATGACCCCAAGGAGTTTTCTTATATTGAAACGATTATTCGTGAGGTCTGCTGTGAGTTAATCGAGGAAAAATCCCTGTGCGATATGTTTTTAGAGGATGTTTTGGAGGAAAATATTCTCTGCGGCGGCGGCAGGAGCAAGGAATATTTCGTGCTGTCCTTTTCTAATTGCAGAGACAGCATTACCATGTGGTCTGAATTTGGGAATGAAACCGGCTATAACATCGGCTTTGACAGCAAGCGGCTGATTGCACGCATTGAAGAAAACAATACCATTGAGTATCATGGCTTGGTGCTGTATGAAATGGAAGAACAGAAAAAGATTGTTCGCAGAATTTTAAACGAAGGGATTCCGAATGAAATGCAGCTTTCCTTTTCAGAGATTATCGAGGCAGGTGCAAAAAACAGAGATTGTGAGGAATATAAAAAGGCATGCAGAAAATTCCAGAAAATCACAGCGATTTATGCCATGTTTTTCAAAAACAGTGCCTTTCGGGAGGAGCAGGAATATCGGTTTATCTTCAAAAAGAAGGGGACGGGTCTTTATAGAGAGAAGGACGGCTTTCTTATTCCCTATGTGCAAATTCAACTGACGGATAAATTGCTTCCGATTAAAGAAATTGTAGTAGCGCCGAAAAACCATATTGATTTGGCAAAAAAGGGTATGGAATATATGATAGCAGAAAAAGGCTATGATGCGCAGGTATCCCTTTCCAATATCAATTTAAGATATTAAGGGAAAAGGATAATTGTGATAGATGGCTTGTTTCCACCTGTTCAGATGCGGAAAAATGAAAAAAAATTCCTCTATTTTACAGCTGCATAAGTGTTGAATGGAAAAAATATGTATAATTTATTCATTCTTTCGTTACAAAAAATTTACAAAAAACTTTTGTTAGCACTCTTTACAAGCGAGTGCTAACAGTATATAATAGGTCTTGTGATAAGGAGATACCCGAATGGAGCTATCCCCCATCACCTGAATTTGTAAAAAACATTTGAAAGGTGGAATGGTTATGAACTTACAGAAATTTACACAAAAATCTTTGGAGGCCATTCAAAACGCCCAGTCGAATGCAGTTGAATATGGGAATCCGCAGTTGGATCAGCAGCATTTGCTGTTGGCTTTGCTCCAGCAGGAGGATGGCTTGATTCCGGGACTGCTGCAGAAGATGAATATCAATGTCAACGGCTTGACGCAGGCAGTGGAGAATGAGGTAAAACGGCTGCCTCGTGTCAGCGGCGGCGAAACAAGAGTTGCGGTTGATCTGGAAAAAGCACTGACCGCAGCGGAAAAGCTGGCAGAAAATATGACGGACGAATATGTTTCCGTAGAGCATATCTTTATGGCAATGGTCAATGCACCCAATGCCGCTTTGAAGGAGCTGTTCCGTCAGTACAATGTGGACAGAGACGGCTTTATGAAAATTCTGGCAACCGTTCGTGGCAACACCAGAGTAACCAGTGATTCTCCCGAAGCAACCTATGATGCTTTAAAGAAATATGGCACAGACCTGGTGGAAAAGGCAAGAAGCAAAAAGCTTGATCCTGTGATTGGGCGTGACGATGAAATCAGAAACGTCATCCGTATTCTGTCCAGAAAGACGAAAAACAACCCTGTTCTGATTGGTGAACCCGGTGTCGGCAAAACCGCCATTGCAGAAGGTTTGGCACAGCGTATCGTGAAAGAGGATGTACCCAACAGCCTGAAGGATAAAACCATCTTCTCTCTGGATATGGGTTCTCTGATTGCAGGCGCAAAATTCCGTGGTGAATTTGAGGAGAGACTGAAAGCCGTTCTGAATGAGGTTAGAAAGAGCGAAGGTAAGATTATCCTCTTTATTGATGAGCTGCATACGATTGTCGGTGCAGGCAAAACGGACGGCGCAATGGATGCAGGCAACCTGTTGAAGCCTATGCTGGCAAGAGGTGAGTTGCATTGTATCGGTGCAACTACACTGAATGAATACAGACAGTATGTGGAAAAAGACCCTGCTCTGGAACGTCGGTTCCAGCCGGTTATGGTCAATGAGCCTACGGTTGAGGATACCATCGCTATTCTGCGTGGTCTGAAGGAAAGATATGAGGTTTATCATGGCGTAAAAATTCAGGATCAGGCAATCATTGCGGCGGCAACCCTGTCCAACAGATACATTTCGGATAGATTCCTGCCCGATAAAGCCATTGACTTGGTGGATGAAGCGTGCGCGATGATTCGTACCGAAATGGACTCCATGCCTACTGAGCTGGATATCATCCAGAGAAAGATTATCCAGCATGAAATCGAAGAAGCGGCACTGAAAAAAGAGGACGATAAGCTGTCTAAGGAGCATTTGCAGGAAATCCAGAAGGAACTGGCTGAAATGCGTGAAAACTTCTCTGCTTTGCAGGCAAAATGGCAGAATGAAAAGGATGCCATCGGCGTTGTGCAGAAGCTGAGAGAGGAAATTGAAGATGTCAATGCCGAAATCGAAGCGGCAGAAAGAAAATATGACCTGAATAAGGCGGCAGAGCTGAAATACGGCAAGCTGCCTCAGCTCCAGAAGGAATTGCAGGAGAAGGAACACCTTGCAGAGGAAAACAGCGGCAGAAATACCCTGCTGCGTGACAAGGTAACAGAAGAAGAAATCGCCCGTATCATTGAGCGTTGGACAGGGATTCCTGTTGCAAAGCTGATGGAGGGCGAAAGAGATAAGCTGCTGCATCTGGAGGATATTCTGCACGAAAGAGTTGTCGGGCAGGAGGAAGCCGTTACAAAGGTTTCCGAGGCAATTCTGAGAAGCCGTGCCGGCATCCAGAGTGCAAACAGACCCATTGGTTCGTTCCTGTTCCTTGGCCCTACCGGTGTTGGTAAGACCGAGCTGGCAAAAACACTGGCAGAATGCCTGTTTGACGATGAAAAGAACATGGTTCGTATCGATATGACCGAATACATGGAAAAATTCAGCGTGTCTCGTCTGATTGGTGCGCCTCCCGGGTATGTCGGCTATGAGGAAGGCGGTCAGCTGACCGAGGCTGTTCGTCGGAAACCTTATTCCGTTATCCTGTTCGATGAGGTAGAAAAAGCCCATCCCGATGTATTCAATATCCTGCTGCAGGTATTGGATGACGGCAGAATCACAGATTCGCAGGGCAGAACGGTGGACTTCAAGAATACCGTTATCATCCTGACCTCCAACCTTGGGTCCTCTTATCTGTTGGATGGCATTGATGCCAACGGCGAGATTACAGCGGACGCAAGAGCGGCAGTAGAAGCATTGCTGAAGCAGTCCTTCCGTCCCGAATTTTTGAACCGTCTGGATGAAATTGTATTCTATAAACCGCTGACAAAGGATAACATCACCCATATCATTGATCTGATTATGAAGGATCTGAATGGCAGACTGGCAGATAAGCAGCTGAAATGCGAGCTGACAGAGCGTGCAAAGAACTACATCATTGAAACGGGCTATGACCCTGCCTTTGGTGCAAGACCGCTGAAGCGTCTGGTACAGCGTCATGTGGAAACCCTGCTGGCAAGAAAGATTATTGCCGACGAGGTAGAGCCCGGCACAACGCTGACCGTGGATGTGGATGAAAATGGGAACTACGTTGTTCTGTAAAAGAAAATAAGAATAGAAACCATGATTGTTTCGTGAAGAGGGTGCCCTCCGTGTCACAATAGAGTGATGCGGGGGGCATTTTCGGTTCTAAGTATATGCAATTATTTTACAGATTGTATAACATAACGAACAGAAAAAAGATAGTCGATTGTATAGCGAATCCAAAATTGCACCGATACATTCTGTATAATTATATCCATACAATTCTGGAATGTTATGCCTGAGGGATTGGATACCGTATCTTTCCATGATAGAATTGTAAGCAATTCAGAGAGATTTCACAAAAGAAAAGGTGAAAGGGTTAAGAAAGAGAGGAAGTAAAATGAACAGCAGTACCTATTCAGTCAAAGACATTACAAAAACAGCAATGATGGCAGCGATTACCTTCATCGGGATTTATACCGTAAAGATTCCTTCTTTGCATGGCTATTCCCACATGGGGGACTGTATGATTTTCCTGAGCGTTCTGATTCTGGGTACCAGAAAGGGCGCGTTGGCAGGGGGCATCGGCGCAGCGCTGTCCGACCTTCTGGGCGGCTACATGCACTGGGTTATCCCGACATTTATCATTAAGTATATCATGGCAACGGTCATGGGTTTGTTTATTGATAAAATCATGCCAAACAGAAAAGGAAACTGGCTGATCGGCTCCATCGTGGGCGGTATCGTACAGATTATCCTGTATACCGTGTTTAAGGTTTTCCTGTTCGATTGGGCGTATGCCATCGGCGGTGTACCGGGGCTGACTTCGCAAACAATTACAGGCGTTGTTCTGGCAACAGTTCTGGTGGTATTGTTCAATAAAGCAGGCATTATGCAGAAATTAAGGGAGATGTAAAAAATGGATGTAAAGGAATTTAAAAAAATAGACGCACATGCACATATTGGTGAATTCGGCGGCTGGGCAAAGCTTTCCATTAACGCGGAACAGCTGATTGCACAGATGGATGAATTCAATATCGAAAAAACACTGCTTTGCTCTGAACCGAATGAAATCTGTCTGGATGCAGTAGAGAAATACCCCGACCGCTTTGTGGGGATGGTATATCCTAACCCCTATGACGGGCAGAAGGCGGTAGATATGATTTATGATTATGTGCAGAATAAGGGCTTCAAGGGCATTAAAGCGAATCCTCTGAAGCATGCCTATGTTGCAGATGCAGAGCTGATGGACCCCATCATGGAGGCGGCAAAGGATTTGAATATTCCCGTTTTCATGCACTGCGGACACCCTCCTTATTCTTTGCCCTGGAGCATTGCGCTTCTGGCAGAACGTCATCCCGATGTGAAGCTTGTCATGATTCACATGGGGCATGGACATGGGGTATATATTGATGCTACCCTGAAAATGGCAAAGCGTTATCCCAATTTGTATCTTGAAATGAGCGGCATGCCGATGCCCTCCAAAATCAGAGAGGCGTATGAGGAGGTTGGTGCTGACCGCATTATGTTCGGTACGGATGCACCCTATCATCCTGCGGCAGTCGAAGCCATGAAGGTTATGACAAGCGGCTTGACAGAGGAACAGATAAAGGATGTTTTCTATAATAACTGCGCAAAGCTGATGGGCTTTGATAAAAAATAATTTTCCAAGAACCAAGAAAAAGGCGGCAAGCCGAGGTCTCCTCGGTCAGCCGCTTTTTTCGTTAATCGTCTGTTTTCGGTGCAGTTTTGGCGAAATGCCGCAGGGCAGTCATGGTGCGGATTTCACTGCCGTTTTCGGTGAGTATCTGCTGTATATCCTGCGGCAGGCTTTTGTAAAAATGCTTTGCACGCTCGTTGTTTAACAGCAAATCTGCCAGATCTCTGTATTCTCGTCCGAACATGATATCCTCTCCTTTCGATAGACTTAGGATGGACAGAAAAACAAAATTCCATACAAAAGCGGACTTGAGTGCGGACAGGGAAATATGTTAAAATAAAAGAAAAAATAACAGAAAAAAAGGTGACTTTATGCTGAAAAAATATAAAACCATACTGACGCAGGCGGAGGCGGAGATTGTGGAGAAGAAATCACGCTTTATCGCAACGGTGCGCCCTGTGAAAACCGAGGAGGAAGCAAAGGCGTTCATTGAGGAAATGAAAAAGAAATACTGGAATGCGACGCATAATGTGTTTGCATATCAGATTGGGGAGAGAAACGAATTACAGCGTTTCAGCGACGACGGCGAACCGCAGGGGACAGCGGGGATGCCTGTATTAAGCGTGCTGAAGGGGGAGGATATCAAAGATACGGCGATTGTGGTGACGCGTTATTTTGGCGGCACACTTCTGGGAACAGGCGGTCTGGTGCGTGCGTATGGTCATTCTGCGAAGGAGGGACTGCTTGCGGCAGGGATTGCGGAGCTGGTTTTGTATCGGAAATATTCCGTTCTGGCAGCATATTCCGATTCGGGAAAGGTGCAGTATGAAATTCTGCAGGATGGGCATGAGCTGTTTGATACGATTTATACGGAGCAGGTGGAATTTATCGTTCTGGTGGAAACAGATGCGGCAGATAGCTTTGAAAAGAAAATGACGGAAATCTTCCGCGGCGCACAGCCGTTTACGCTTCTGGAGGAGGTTTACGGCGTTTGGCAGGAGGGGGAGCTTTCTTTGCAGTCTAATGATTAAAATTCTTTAATAATCAGCCAAATAACGATAATGTTTTAAAAAAAGAACAATTTATACTGGAAAAATGTGCAAAAAACCAGTATAATTGTACTGTATTGTGGTGCAAATTGTGAGTAACAGAGATTAAAATAAAATCCTGTGCGAACAGCTTTTTACATTTTAAAAAGGGGTAATAAAGATGAAAAAGAGCTTAAGCAGGGGGAGGGAATGTGTATTATTGTGTGCAATACAGCTTTTGCTGTGTGCAGCTGTGTATAGATTCAACATTCCCAATCCCAATATTATATTATTTGTGTTTTTATCGGCGGTTCTGGTGCAGTGTGGCTATCTTGTGGGGACGCTGTGCGGCATCCTGACCTTGCTTTATTCTATGTTCTTTTTTTCCATAGACCATAGCTGGATTTATTTTGAACCAATCAACAGAGATAAGCTAATCGTTGTTCTGTTAGGCTTGATTGCCAATATCTGTGTTATCGGACATTTACAGCAGAGAAATAAAAATGCGATACAGGAGATTTCCAAGCTGGAGGCAGAAGGGAAGATTGCGGCAGCACGCGCGCAGATTCTGCATAATATGTCGCATGATATTCGCACGCCCATCAATGGGATTCTGGGAATGGCACACATCATCGAAAGCAACCCTGCGGATACTGCAAAGGTACTGGAAAATGTAGAAAAGATAGAGAAATCTGCATCGGCACTGCTTTCCCTTGCGAATAATGTGCTGGATATGAATGAGATGCAATCCGGTAATATACAGATGGAGAAGATTCCGTTTCGGCTTGTGGCACTTTGTAGAGAAACGATGGAAAACAGCAGAAATCTTTTTCCGGATAACGGTCTGGAGTTCTCCTTTCAGGCGCAGGCGGCATGTGAGCAGGAGCTGATTGGCAGCCCCTATCATATCAAGAAAATCCTTTTCAATCTTTACACCAATGCCATTCGCTATACGCAGGCAGGCGGCTTGGTTGCGACCCAAATTACGCTTCTGCGCGAAACAGAGACGCAGGTGGTTTTTCAAATCAAAATCTGTGATACCGGCGAGGGAATGTCGCAGGAATTCATTGATACGCAGCTATTTGAGCCTTTTACGCAGGAAAAGGAAAGTGTGCGCACAAAATATCAGGGCAGCGGCTTGGGCATGGCAATCGTAAAGGGCTTGGTTGACCGCATGGGCGGAACCATCACGGCGGAAAGCCAACTGCATAAGGGTTCCACTTTTACGCTGGAGCTGCCGTTTGAAAAGCCGAAGGTGGCAGCGCAGCAGAAGAAATTAGCAAGTCTTTCCGGTGTGAATATCCTTTTGGCAGATGATAATACGCTGAATCTTGAAATTGCGGAATATATACTGACGGAGGCAGGTGCAGTTGTCACCAAGGCAGAAAACGGAAAAGCCGCATTGGAGCTTTTCAAAAATGCGCCCGAAAACAGCTTTGATATCATTCTGATGGATGTAATGATGCCGGAGATGGATGGGATTGCAGCGATGGTGAAAATCCGTGAGACGAGCAATGTTCCGGTTATTTTACTGACAGCAAAAAGTGAGGATACGGATAAAGTGTTAGGGCTGACCGTCGGGGCGGACGATTATATCACCAAACCGTTTAATCCGATTGAAGTGCAGGCGCGCGTCAAATCACAGCTCAGACGCTATATGCAGCTCGGAGGCGGAGCTATCAGAAAAGATGTTCTCTCGATCGGCGGGATCGAACTTGACGACCGCAGCAAAGAGGTGTCGCTTGACGGCGAAAAGATTTCTCTGACACGCACGGAATACGATATTTTAAAACTTCTGATGGAGCATCCCGGAGAGGTGTTTTCCCCGAACCAGATTTACGAACAGGTATGGCAGGATAATCCCTACGGAACGGAGAATACGGTGGCGGTACATATCAGGCATCTGCGGGAAAAAGTGGAGTATAACCCGGCAGAACCGCGGTATTTGAAAGTTGTGTGGGGACGCGGTTATAAAATGGAAGGACAGGTGTGAGAAAAGTGAAAAATTGGAGAGGATCGACAGCGGCAAAGATCATTGCCTGGATCGCGCTCAGTGCCAGTGCACTGTGTTTTGTGTTCAGCGCGGTGGGTGTGATCTTTATGTTTGATGAAGGAATCTATAGAAATTCAAAGGATGAAACAAGAAAGCAGTGGTTTGAAAATGTTTCCTATGAATATGGTCTGTCCGCGGTGGATGATGTAAGGCGGGAACAGCCGGCAGGTTCTGTAGAAAGCAAATATTTTAAATATGGTATTATCAAAGCAGACAGTCTCGAGGGGATTGACCTGAATGATGAAAAATCGTATGCGGAACGCAACTTTTCGGATAAGATCAGTCTGGAAGATGTGTATACAAACAGTGTGGAATTATCGGACGAAGATCAGATTGTATACACAAATGGAAATTTCCTGACCGGCGGCGGTGTGGAACTTATGTATTCGGGGGAAGATTCATGGGTCAGCGTCTATGCGGACCGTATCTGTTATGATGAGGCAAAAGGTATTTTTGTTTATCTGGCGGGAAATGAGTATTATCCGGTGCAGACGATTGAGACGGACATAGACGGATATGGAAGCGCAGTTTTTACTTATGATACCGAGAGAAAAATGTATCTGTTTGAACACACAGACGAGACAGGAGATGCTGCTTCTGCGGAAAGAACGGTTACAGATGAGACATTGACCGATGCTGTTTCTGTGGAAAGAATGGCTGCAGATGTGGCATTGACCGATGCTGCGGACGGGGATACAGTAGCAGAATCAACGGAAGAGCCACTGACGGATGTCACAGACAGCGGCATGGATGATATTGCAAATGGAGAATACGTCACGTTTGACATGTTTGATGGCACGCGCATGGATGTAAATCACTGGGGAAATGTGTTATTAGACGGAGTCCGGGAGATATCCATGGATGAGATCGACCGGGTGGACTCATCTGAAAAAAACAAAGAAGATGCCAGCGTTTCGTATACAACACACGAGGATTATTATCTTGACAGCAACTATACACTCTGGGTAAACATGGGGAACACATCACCGAAAACCACTTATCAGATGGTTGTGATCCTGCCGCAGAATGTTGGGACAGACTGGAACAGTACGGACTTGTACGTACAGGCAAATACCCTGCTGAATTTTGTATACAGCATGCGTTACACGGCGCTAGTCACAATGTTTGTAAGTTTTATCATCGGAGCAGCAGCCTTTGTATTTCTGATGTGTGCGGCGGGGCACCGGAATGGAACGGATGAGATCGTTACGACTGTCTGGGATCATCTGTGGCTGGATGTTTTTGCAGTGGGGGCTGTGCTGGCAGAGGTATTTGTTTTCTATGTGGCAGCGATATTCCTGATAAATGTCGATGTTGCGTATCTGCCGTTTATCTTATTTGTTACTGCAGTTGCAACCCTTTGCATGGGATGGCTGTTGTTACTGTTTTTATTAAGTTTTTCCGTGCGGGTAAAATTGGGAAAATGGTGGAGACATACCCTGTGTTACCAGCTTTTCCGTAAAATCGGACAGTTCGCCCGGATGATCTGGGAAAATATCGGGTTTCTCTGGAAAGTGATCCTGGTCATGCTGGTACTTGCATTTTTTGAGGGCATAGGGGTATTGATGTTTTTTAATTCAGACATAGCCCTTTTACTCTGGCTGTTAGAAAAACTGGTTTTATATCCGCTGGTCCTGTGGTACTGTGTGCAGTTGAACCAGTTAAAGAACGGAACGGAAAAAATTGCAGGCGGTGAGCCGGGCTATCAGATCAGTACAAAGCGTATGACCGGTATATTTAAGGAACAGGGAGAACAGATCAACCATATCAGCGACGGCATGACACATGCGATCGAGGAGCGGATGAAGAGTGAGCGTTTCAAGACAGAACTGATCACAAATGTTTCCCATGATATCAAGACTCCGCTGACATCGATCATCAACTATGTGGATCTGCTGGAAAAAGAAGATCTGCACAACGAGACAGCGCAGGAGTATTTAG
>ERZ826051.2968-NODE-2968-length-12032-cov-4.759706_pt1 | contig 12032 bp, 7 predicted proteins | sample MGYA00519928_ERZ826051 | MGnify/ENA primary metagenome ERZ826051 (study PRJEB31778, sample SAMEA3449219) | human gut metagenome | biome: human gut; feature: human-associated habitat; material: faeces | place: United Kingdom | collected 2010/2012 ...
GAATCTTCTTTGAAAATCGGGTTGCAAAATAAGATTCTCTCTTTTTATATCTTTATATAAAGCTGATATTTTTCTATTACTAGGGGAAGTTGTGATCTGTTTACTCATTTCCGGTCTCCTTTTCTACCTTTAATATTTGTATGTATTCTTTCAAACTATTTATCGCATAATATTCTAAATAATTATAGCTTTTATAAACACCTGCGCTCACTTTATAATTTCCAACTTCACTTTTATCATATGAAATTGTATTAAAAAAATTAAACCAGTTTGTTTTTAAATCAATTCCTTCAATTTTGATTGGTAATAAATCCGGTCTCATCCAGCCTTTTGCCATATACTTCAAAAATTTAATATAATTCTTATACTCCCGTTCTACTAATCTTTCTCTAGAACGTTCTAAATCATACTGAAATTTCCGAATATATTTCAAATATCTATCGTACAGTTCCTCGCTAACAATCGCTACATCTATATCAGAATCATAATTAAATTCTGTTCCTTTTAAATAACTAAATCCCAATTTTCCTGAACCTACAATATATACTTGATAATAGTCAATGGAAAAATGTTTTCCAATTCTATTTCTAAATTCAAAAAATTCATCTTCACGACCATTAAAAACATAGGGGATTCCATGAATTATAAACTTTCGTGCAAAATCGAGAATATCCTCATCATTCCTGCAGCACATCAATAATGCATCAAATTCATCTTTTGTCATCATCAGCCTCTTTTATCTACAATCCAATATTGTGCTAGCACCACGTATTTATATCCGCTAAAGAAATATATCATTGCTTCCGTTACACAACATAAACTGCATTCTATTAAATCATTACCAGTATCACTTTTACAATCGACAACTTCTGTAAAATGAATATTCTAAACTCACTAAAGAGTAACAATGTGTATTTTAACAAAAAGCCGGGGCAGGCATTACCTACCCCTATGCTTCTCTTTCCTTTTCTGCTGTTTCAGTTCAAACTGCCGCTGTTTCTCTACTTCCCGTTTTTCCCGGCTCACAGTCTTACGTTCAGTTTTCAACTGCTCCTGCTGTAATTTCAAAGCCTGTTGCGACTTCGTGCCTATCCCGGTATTCTGTACCTGTTTTCGCACTTCTCTCTGTACCCGTTTCGGATTGCGACCAGCTTCTTTTACATCAGTTGCCACAGCCGGACTAAATTTCAGTCGATAGTAGTTTTTCAGAACAAACTCATATATCTCATAATCTTTCGGCTCCACTCCAAACGTAACCTTGCATACAGATAACTTTCCCTCCGATATGCGTTCAAAAACGCCTATCCAGAATGGTTCCTCAAAAAATACTATCAATCTACCCGATACTTTGTCCATGACAATTCCTCCTTAAATAAATTGATATGAACAAAGAACGGACGGCCCAAGGAGGGAGGGTTACTTACATCTGTTAATTTTAAGATGCGGCCGGACTACCTACCGGCTCTGGCAGAGTTTCTTCTGCGTTGTGTTTTTATCTTTGTTGTTTTTAACATTAATGTGTATATCCGTTTGGATGATTTTTATGCCAGTTCCATGCCGATGCAATAATTTCTTCAAGACTGTCATGCTCAGGCTTCCAACCAAGAACCTTTTTAGCCTTTTCGCTTGACGCAATGAGCTGTGCAGGATCTCCGGCACGTCTTTCCACATCTTTTACCGGTATAGGATGTCCCGTTACCTTTCTTGCTGTCTCGATAACCTCTCTTACCGAGAAGCCTACTCCGTTTCCGAGATTGAATATATCGCTGTTTCCGCCATTCATAAGATATTTGACTGCTAAAATATGTGCCTGTGCAAGGTCGGTAACGTGTATATAGTCTCTTATACATGTTCCGTCCTTTGTAGGATAATCGTTACCGAATATACTTACAAACTCTCTCTGTCCGTTAGGCACCTGGAGAATAATCGGTATAAGATGTGTTTCGGGATTATGTGCCTCGCCTATTTTTCCACTTTCATCTGCACCGCAGGCATTGAAATATCTGAGCGATACAAAACGAAGTCCATGAGCATTTGCTGTCCACTTAAACATTTTTTCCATAGACAATTTTGTTTCACCATAACAATTTGTCGGAAGTGTACGATCCGATTCCATAATAGGAATTCGCTCCGGTTCTCCATATGTTGCCGCCGTAGAAGAAAACACTATCTTATCTACGCTATGTGCAACCATGCTCTCCAACAGCACTTCTGTACCACAAAGATTATTACTATAATATTTCAATGGTTTTATCATACTTTCGCCCACTTGCGAATTAGCTGCAAAATGAATAACTCCATCAATATTTTCTTTATCAAATACAGAGTCAATAAAAGCCCGGTTACGAATATCTCCTTCATAAAACTTTGCTTCCGGATGAACCGCCGCTCGAAATCCTGTTTCAAGATTATCTACAACCACCACATCCTTTCCTGCCTCGATCAACTCATAAACAGTATGTGAGCCAATATATCCAGCTCCACCTAATACTAAAATGCTACCCATAACCATTCCTCCTTGTCTTTTTTGAGTATCTTACATCACTTGAATTCCACCATATTTGCGAATTTTAAGTACATCACAAGCACCATCTCCAAACACCTTTTCCATCTCTGTTTTATATAATGTAACAATATCATTTGGTACAAATGCCTGTATTGTTCCGGCAAAGCCACCACCATGCACCCTGTTTGCTCCCTGCACGCCTAAAATCATATCACTGACAGCCAATGCAATAGAAACATTCTGATGTTCCACATCATGGCACACATACACATTCTGCAAATACTTATAAGAAGAATCACCTGACTCTTTAACTAATCTTAAAAATTCTCCAAATCTATTCTCTCTCAATGCTGCCACTTCTTTTTGCACTCGCTCATTTTCACACACATAGTGAATTGCTCTAAGTGCTGCCCGATCTCCTGTCTGTTCTCTGATGCGAGGAAGATTAGTAAGTACTTCTTTTCTCGTAACCTGTCCAAGCACTTCTTTTCCCAAACAAGCTGCTGCTCTTTTCATTTCTTCCGGAATTGCTGCATAATCCGATGTCAAATCCGCATGTGAGCCTTTTGTATCGGTAATACAAAGACTATATCCGTATCCATCCAAGTCAAGCTCAATCCGCTCCACCAATGGTGCCGCCGGATTCTGAAAATCAATATGTGCCAAACTTCCAACGGAACACGCCATCTGATCCATCAATCCACATGGTTTCCCAAAATATACATTTTCTGCAAATTGCCCAATCATGGCTATTTCAATAGGCGAAATCTTTCCATCATTAAACAATTCTGACAGGATTGTTCCCATCAATGTTTCAAACGCTGCTGAAGAAGACAATCCAGCTCCTATCAGCACATCACTGGTAACAACAGCCTGAAAACCACCTATCTGATATCCATATTCTTTTGTTTTTGCCAACACCCCTCGAATTAATGCAGTTGTTGTTGCTTCCTCATCCTCTCTCCTACATAGATCATCCAGATATATCGTGATCATCTCATATCCTGCAGATATAACTCTGACACACGGTTCTTCCAAATTTTGTACAATAGCTATTGCATCATTGTTGATGGACGCCGCCAGCACCTCTCCACATTGATGATCTGTATGATTCCCACCAATTTCACTTCTGCCCGGTGCACTAAAGACAAAGACTTCTCCCTCTCCAAAATGTTCTGTATAACTCTCTATCGCCTTAATATAACGCTCTCTTTCATACGCTATTTTCTTCTCATCCACATAAATATCTTTCAATGTTTCATCATACATTCCATTTTTTATTTTTTTTATCAAATCATGTGTTACCACAAACCCATCTCCTTTTCTTTTTTGATCTTTACATTTGTCTCCTCCACATTCATTCTGGAAAGGATAAACATAATAAGTACATCAAAGATCAGTGGCAGCCAAAGATACATAAACTGCATCATATTCAACGCGGACTGTGGCTGAACAGCATGTGTTCCCACATAGCCACTAAGTTCTAAGAGCCATCCTACGACCGCCGTTCCAATACCTCCGCCAATCTTAACGCCAAGTGAAGTACAGGAATACATCGTACCCTCCACATGCTTTCCCTGTGTCAGGTAGGTATACTCGGAACAAGATGCGATCACTGCATTCATGTCTCCCTGCCAAGGTCCCTGTCCTAATGCTGCTAATGCTGTAAATGCCATCATCAAAGGAATACTTCCCATATATCCGGCAACAACAACAAGAGCTCTGCCAATCACAGCAAGGATGTAACCTCTCAAGTTCAGCTTATACATACCATTCCACTTTCCAACCAGTGTTGGTGTAAAGATTAATGCAATGATAAGAGGAATGTTTACCGCCCAGGCAAATTGTCCAAACAGATTTTTGTTTTTCAAAACCCAGGTCATATAATAAATACCGGCACCGATCATTGCACTGTATAACTGCTGCAAAATATAAGTACCACAGATCATCAGATAAAATTTATTCTTTACCAGCAGCTTGAATGCTTGAACCAGCCCATATTTTTCCTCTTCACCTGTTGTGTCTCCTTCATTTAATTCCTCTTCCGGAAGTTCTTTAACAGATAATGCGGAAATAGTATTCACAACTAATCCGATCACTGCATAAATAATTGCAACCATACGCCATGCGGCTGCATCTCCACCACATTTTGCAACGAATCCAACAGTAACTGCTTGAATCAGAAGACTGGTTGAAAAAGCAAAAATGAAACGGTAAGAACCCATCTGCACACGCTCTTTACTGTTCTTGGTAACAAGTGATGTCAGAGCAGAATAAGCAATGTTATTTGCCGTATAAAACACGCCATTCAACAGCGTATACGCAATAAAGAACCACGCATACTGTGCCGTCCTGCCAAGACTTGTTGGAACTGCAAAACAGGCTACCAATGTAATTGCACAACCAATGTAACCATACAGCATCCATGGTCTTGCCTTTCCCATCTTACTATGCGTCTTATCAATCATGGATCCAAAAAAGATGTCTGTAAATCCATCGAGTAATTTGGAAACGGCAATCAGTGTTCCCACTATACCGGATGCCAATCCAATCGTATCTGTCAGATATACCATCACAAATGATGTCAGGAATGCATACACTACATTTCCCGCAATATCACCAGATCCGTATCCTATCTTGTTGTACCATTTTAAGTATTTCTTTTCCTCCATAAGAATCGCTCCTTCACTATTTGTTATTTAGAAACAATTTTACCCTCTTACAAACGGAATTAATTCAAACTGAAACTGAAATGCTTCCTCATCAAACCGATATTTATCCATGACATCCGGTCCGCAGCTATTTGAACCAATTCCATTCATTGCATAATCCATACAGAATACGGTGCTATCCGATTCTTTCAATTCATAATTGTGCGATACCCGTTCCAACTCCTCCTGTGTATAAACAGAAGCGTTAAACGAAAATGGATTCTTTGAAACTGCTGCAATTCCACATTGGCCATTTGTAAGCTCTACATAATCACAGTCATAATGGCTTCCATTCTCCTGTGGACGAATATAATCTTCATGCATCTGAGCCACCTTCGAACGGAACAATCCATGACAGGAAGCCTGGTGTTTATCCCGGTAGCTTTCCTGTGGTCCCATTCCAAAATAAGTAATCTGATCCATTTTCTTATTCAAAAACATCCGAATTCCAAACCTTGGCAGATCCGGGAATTCTTTATCTTTTACTGCCTCTATAACCGCCTCTATTTTCCCGTCTTCATTGATCTTCCATGTCATTTCCACATCCAAAATCTTTTGTACGGTATCAGCTACTACTGCCAGATGCTCCATGATCAGCACACCGTGCTTGTTCTGAAGCACCTCTATACGGTATGCTCTGGTATAGGCAGCATCATAATGTGCCTTTTCCCATTCCAGTTTTATATACATATCGTTATCCGTCGGAGCCCGCCAAATATTCAATTCCATTGGATGGTTAATATAACTTCTTCCGGCAAACTGCATGTCCTCAAACAATCCGGTACGCTTATCTAAAACATAAGTAAAATCCTTTGCCTGTAACACGAGCTGCTTATCGTTTTCCTTAACAGCAATGGTTCCGATTACTTTTTCCTGCTCCAGCCACTTTACAGCCTGTCTGTTTCTATCATCCTCATTTGCAAGCTTCATTTCATCAAAACCTAATTCATACCCCTGTTCAAGCAACGGCATTTCCTTTTTCAACCGGTAAATAAGCTTCAGATAAATCTTACCGGTATTTGGAACCTGCAGCTTCAACTCCACTTCCGCATCGCTATGGGGTGATGCAACAACATTTGCCAGTTTTCCTTTTTCCACAGTCAAGCCATCCTGTGTCATTTCATAGAAAACATCCACATAATCCTTCAAATCATCAAAATCCATATAATTGTGAAGAACCATCTGTCCGTTTTCTTGGTCATAAGATACGATTCTCACCGGACGATAGACATTTTTATATTCCAGCAGTCCCGTATGCGGCGTACGATCCGGATAGACCAGCCCGTCCATACAGAAATTGCCATCATGAATGGTTTCTCCATGATCCCCTCCATAATAATATCTGGTCTTTCCATTTTCTGCCGTTCCATGTGCGATTGCATGATCACACCACTCCCAGACAAACCCGCCACACATCCGGTCATCCTTATGAATCATCTGAAAATAATCTTCAAAATCTCCCGGGCCGTTTCCCATACTATGGCAGTATTCTACCAGCAGAAACGGTTTGCTTCCGTCTTTTTTCAGATAATCCTCTATCTCCTGCAGTGACGGATACATCCGGCTGTAAAGATCCAAATTGTCATAATCATAGGTAATATCATAATTACGGTATCTTGCACTTTCGTACTGCGTGATCCTGTCCGGATCAAACTTCTTTGTCCATGCAAGCGCCTTTTCAAAATTACATCCATACGCACTTTCATTTCCCATAGACCACATTACAATGCTTGGACGGTTTTTGTCTCTCTGTACCATAAGCTGGACACGGTCCACAATTGCCTTTTCCCATGCCGGATCATCTGCAATCTTTTCATTCCAATGGTGAAAACGGTTCTGGTCTGTATCCTCCTTCCGGTACAGCATAAATGGTCCATGTGCCTCAATATCCGCCTCGTCAATCACCATAAATCCATATTCATCGCACATCTGATAAAAATATGGTGCATTTGGATAATGACTGGAACGAATAGCGTTAAAGTTATGCTGCTTCATCAGCATCAGATCCTTTTTGATCTGCTGGATACTGATTACAAACCCCGTCTCCGGATCAGAATCATGGCGGTTGACTCCACGGAATTTAATCTTTTCTCCGTTAAAATAAACAACTTTGTCCTTAATTTCAATCGTCCGGAAACCAATCCGATCAACGATCACTTCATCCGGCATTGTCAAAATAACCTGATACAAATAAGGATTCTCCGCATTCCATAAAACCGGATTTAACACGGTCAGTTCTAACACACCATTCTCTGCTGTTTCCCCTCTTGCTACGACTGCTCCATATTTATCTTCTATAGTAACTTTCGTTTCCACCGGTTCTGCAAAATGCATATCCAATTTCACAACAACGCTGTCTTTTTCTACATCTGTCGTAATGTAATAATCTCTGATTGTCGTTTCCGGTCTTTTCAGCAAATAAACATCTCTGAAAATGCCACTCATCCGAAACTTATCCTGATCCTCCAAATACGATCCATCACACCATTTGAGCACCAAAACTGCTAATGTATTTTCCCCTTCATTCAACAAGTCTGTTACATCAAATTCACTGGTAGCGTGAGGCACCTGACTGTATCCGGCATAAGCACCATTTACCCATACATAAAAACAGCTATCGACACCTTCAAAATTCAGAAATGCTTTTGATGCCTTTTTTTCTCTGTGATATTCAAAGTTATGAACATATGCTCCACATGGAATATCCTGTGGCACATATGGTGGATCGAATGGAAACGGGTAACGAATATTCGTGTACTGATGCGTGTCATAACCATCCATCTGCCATACACCCGGAACAGTTACCTGATCAAACCCGGAAACATCATAGCCTTTCTCATAAAATGATTCCGTTACGTCATAAATGCTGTTATAATACTGAAACTTCCACTCTCCGTTTAACAGCTGAAAACGATCCGATCTTTCCCGATGCTCCACTAGATCATTCATACGAACTGATGCCGGAATGTAATATGTCCTTGCCGGCATTGTCTTGTCGTGCATAACATTCAAATCTTCATAAAAGCGTGGTACGAGCATTGTGTAATCCTCCTTTAATATATATTTTTTTATTCACCGCATTAGGCAATCAATAAAATACCTTCTGTGTCTCATTATCTTCCGTCCTTGTATTACCTTGAAACCATCATACATTTTTGCAAAGAAAATGTCTATAAACAGAAATGGACAAAATATGCACAAAATGATACACTAAAGTGAATGCAGTTTTATCCACAGACCAATATTGACTGCTTGCAGTCAGACATTGGTCTGTGGATAAAACTATATGAGCGCAGCTCTCACCGAAAAAACCGCAGGTTTTGAGGTGGCATTCACTTTATAACTCCGGTTCACCATTGACTGCTTGCAGTCAGACATTTCACTTTCCAAAGGAGGACTCAAAATGTATATAAATTCCGGTTATCACAACCACTCCCTTATCGACTTCAAAGACAAAAGCCGACCACTTATTGTAGGAAGCTGTGGCACCTATCGCCTATCCTCACACCCAAAGCTTCCAACTTATCGTCCCAGAGGAAGACTTGACTTTCAAATCATCTATATAGCAGCCGGACGAGCTCATTTTCATTTTGACAACACAGATGACGATACTGTCGTTACCGCAGGAAACATAGTACTTTACCGCCCCAAGGAATTTCAGAAATATGAATACTATGGCATTGATAAAACAGAAGTTTACTGGGTGCATTTTACCGGAAGTGATGTAAAGAAGATTTTAAGAAATTATGGTTTTCCGGATGACCAGCATATCTTTCATGTAGGAACCTCTTTGGAATATGAGCGTGTTTTCAAACGAATTATTTTAGAATTACAAAGATGTCAGGAGGACTACGAAGAAATGCTGACACTACTGCTACGCCATTTACTGATTATTTTTCACCGGGAGCTTACGTGCGAACATGTACTAAAAAACGAATACCTCGATCATGAAATGGATACTGCAGCGTCCTATTTTAACGAAAACTATAACCGTGATATCAACATCGAAGAATATGCTGTTTCCAGAGGAATGAGTGTCAGTTGGTTTATTCGGAATTTTAAAAAATTTACCGGTACAACACCTATGCAGTTCATCACCTCCATCCGAATCACTAATGCTCAGATGTTATTGGAAACCACAAATTACGCCGTAAATGAAATTGCACGCATTGTCGGTTATGATAACCCACTGTATTTTAGCCGACTGTTTCATAAACAAAAAGGCTGTTCCCCATCTGAATATCGAAAACTTTTAAAATGAACCAATAAAAGAGGCTCTTTGAGTGAATGATTCTCATTAGAGTCTCTTTTAATCCTATCATGTTATTTACGGCACTCTACTTTCCCGCCATCTCCATCCACATCTTCTTTTTCTGCAGCACCCGTCCTTCCTCTATCTCCGGGCGGATGAGCAAGTATTTCATAATTCATATCGTCCGGATCGGTACATGAAAAGTCGTGCATTAATTTTCCAACTTCATCATCTCCCCGATATTTCCCGTTCACATATAGAATATGCGAACCGTCCCCAAACAATACTTTCTCTTCACCAATCGTAATATATCTCTCTACCGGATATATCGGCTGTTTTCCTTTCATTACATCGTTTTCTGTAATAAAAATCACATAGGTATCAGGAATATTTTCCGTATCTTCCCCTGGTTTTAGTATATGCGCATCCAACAAACTACTGTTATGCCTCGCTCTTTTTACTCCTGCTCCCTTATCTGACCTCTGAATTTCACAATCGAACTCTTTACCTGTATTGTCAACTGCATGAACATCTAAAATAGCAGAACGCCCTTGCAAATTTTTCATGGAATCCTGCACCCGAATCGATTTGATTGTAATATCCTCTTGCCCCAAAACAATTCGAAGTATAAGTTCTACAGCCTCATAATTATCTTCCAGACAGGCAGTCATAAAATCATCATCCATATATCGAAACAATTTCAGTCGCTCTAAATCCTGCTGATGTGTCTGTTCTGTTGTACTCAAACCTTCACCTTCTTTCGCTATTCTAATTATACATCAGTCATTCACTTTTGAAAACCAACTTTTTTAAAAATTTTAGTCCTACTATCTCGTAGCACCTGCAATCTCATGAAAGTTCGTATTAAACAACTGGTACAATTCACTGTCTTTTTTCATGGTGTTATCAAAGGGAACAATCTTATCCCCAAAACGGATGAGTCCCATTCCGGGGTCTGCACCATTGACACAGGCAAGCTGCTCCGCCGATATATCAAACAAATCTTCCACAGCTTCTTTATCCATCGTCCCCTGATCCAGTAAAAGCATAAATTCTGAGTTGGATACCATCGTTTTGGTGGAACGATTACGCTGTGCATCAATGAGGTTCTGACTCATACCGGTACAGATACCACCCCTCTTACGCACCTCACGCCACATCTTTTCCAGTGCATGAAGACTGTACTCCTCTCCCCATAACTCGTGCATTTCATCCACATACACCCAAGTCGCAACACCATCCGACTGGTTATACTTGATTTTGGCAGTAATACTCTCAATCATAACAAGCATTGCCATGGCTCTCATGCGCTTGCCAAGTTCTGAGAATCCATACACGGTAAATCGGTTTTCTTCCGAAATGGACTGCTCTCTTGCAAAAATATCTAGGGTTCCATCCGCAAACACTTCCAACTGCTCTACCAATTCTATTGCAGAATCATTTCCCTCACTTCTTTCCGCAATCCCATCACGCATGGTACGAATTGTTGGAGACTCCAGTCGTGTCTTCCGTTTTCTCCGTCTGTCATTTTTCTTTTGGAAATATTCCGAATACATGTCCCGTACCGCCTTGTCAATGACTGCTATATGGCGGCTGGTAAGGGGTGTTGGTTTGAGTGCCTGTTCGCAGATAGCGTAGGCAAATTCCGCTTTTTCTGCCACAAACCAGTCGATATCCGGAACCACATCCGGCACATGGAAGGGATTGACATAATATACATTTTCTGCAGACTGGGACAGATTGATATACTGTCCTCCCCATGCTGCCGCAATGTCTTTATACTCTGACATGGGGTCAATGACGATAATGTCATCCGTAGAAAAGCACAGGACTTGTCCCATCTCCGATTTTTCATTATAGGATTTTCCCGAGCCGGGAACACCAAACACCATCCCATTTCCATTCTTCAATAACTTCCGATTTCCAATGATAAGGTTTTTGGACACCTTATTAAATCCATAGCAGTATCCCTGGTTATCGTTAATCTCCTGCACATTAAACGGAATAAAAATAGAAAGTTCTTCGGATGTTATCGTCCGCATGGTATCCACAAATCTCGCTCCTGTCGGCAATGAAGTATTCAATGCATCCAACTGTTTATGGGAGTGTGGCACAATATCCATGTTGTGAGTCTGACCGATGATTTTAATCTTCTCGGTACGCTCCTCCAGTTCTTCCATGGAATCTGCCTTCACCACAATCGTAATTCCCACATACAAAAGACGCTCATCAAAGGAGGAAATCCGGTCTAACATCTCTTCCGTATCTCTTTGCTGCTTTCGCCGCTCATAATTGATATTGGTAGAATAATCACCATTTTCGTTTTTCATTTCCTGTTCCCGGTTAATGCTTCTCTCATTTGACATATATTTTTTCATGATCATCTGGTAAGCCACGTTGTTATCCAACGGCTCCACATCCATGGTATAAATAATCGGAAAATTCATATTGGTAAGTTCATTGAGGAACTGGTCGGTTAAACCATTCGGGTACTTTCTCACAAACATGACACACGCACAGGTTCCACCCTCCATCTCCAGATGTTCCGGTTTTTCCCTTAACG
>ERZ826051.2973-NODE-2973-length-12008-cov-2.992387_pt1 | contig 12008 bp, 9 predicted proteins | sample MGYA00519928_ERZ826051 | MGnify/ENA primary metagenome ERZ826051 (study PRJEB31778, sample SAMEA3449219) | human gut metagenome | biome: human gut; feature: human-associated habitat; material: faeces | place: United Kingdom | collected 2010/2012 ...
TGAGGTGCGTGTATGCAAGGGCATGAAGCGTATGCTGGAGGCCGGCGTTGATCCAAAACGAATGACGATTTCTTCTGATGGACAGGGAAGTCTGCCAATGTACAGTAAAGATGGAGAATTCCTTGGAATGGGAGTGGGTCAATCCAGCTGTCTTCTGAAGGAAGTAAAAGAATGTGTATTTAAGGCAGAAATCCCACTGGAAATCGCACTTTCCACGATCACATCAAATCCGGCAGAAATCCTTCATCTCAATGGCAAAGGTAAAATTGAGGAAGGATACGATGCGGATCTGTGTATTCTGGACCAGAGTCTGCAGCTTGTTGAGGTAATAGCCAGAGGAAAAACAGTATATACAAAGTAAATTAAGAGTCATAATTAAAATATCCGGTGCGGAACATATACGTTCTGAACCGGATATTTTTTTGCTTTAGAAATTAGTCTACAATGTTCTGATGAAGGCAGATTAAATCTATTCCTTTCTTTTTTTCTTAAGCTTGCGGTAAGTTCCGGCAGTCATGCCGCAGGATTTACGAAAACTCTGGGACAGATAACTCTGGGAAGAGAATCCTACAAGATGTGCAATGTCTGAAATTCCGTAATCGGTATTTTCCAGGAGTTCTTTACACACGTCAATTCGTTTTCGACTCAGATAATTCATGGGAGAGATTCCGTAATATTTTGTGAATTCATGACTTAGATAGTACTTGTTCAGATGACTGAGTGCAGACAGATGATCAAGGGTAATATTTTCACTATAATTAGAATCAAGATAACGTTTGATATAAGCACATTCCTTACTGGGGTGTTGTGCGGTGATCAGTTCAAAAGGAGAATCTGTAATTCGCTGAAGCTGCAGAATCAGAATGTGCAGCAGGTAGTTGCAGATTTTTTCGTATCCTTCGGACTGTTTATCCAGTTCCTGAAACAGGGAGTTAAAGTAAAAAAGCAGATCTGCCTCTTTTTTTCTGCAGTTGAAAATGCGATATTCTTTGATCATTAAAAGAGAAGCATACCCCTTCTACTCCTACGGTGAAATAGCTGAGAGGCGGTGTCCCTTTGGAAATCTCCGTGTGGTTGATGTGAGGATTGACAATGATCAGATCATCTTTGGAAATAGGATAGATCTTGTCCTCAAGCAGAAATTCACCTCGTCCATCCCGTACATAAAACAATTCAGTAAATGCATGAGAATGGGGAATGCTTGGCCAGTCGCCTTCGTAGCGGGAAGAAGATGCATTCAGAAGTGTGACATCCTGTGAATCGGTATCCTCAGGGCTGAAACGAAGAGAGTGTGAGCTCATAAAAGGTTCCTCCTTTCATCAAAAATCTTATGCTGATTTCCCAGTTTATTGTGCTCGTTGACAATTTAGTAATTTTGTTCGAAATAAAAATACAAATAAAAATATAATGATAATAACATATTTCGTGTTCAGATGAAAAATTGAGGTAAATGCACAAAAAATATAAAAAGATAAAATTATAATAGGATATTATGGCTAAAAATAGATTGCTTATAAAAATAATAATAACGTTTTTGGATATAATATCATAATCTTGTTCGAAGAGCAAGATTTCTAAAAAACAAAGCAAAAAGTGAATTGAAAAAGGAAGGTAAAGAACGTATTCTATAAACAGTGAAAAGAAACAGAAAGTTCTACTTAATTTTCCAGGAGGAGATAAAATGAAAAAAGGTCGTGTAACAATACCAACTAATTTAGATGTAGTACCGCAGACACTGGAAATGCTCGATGAGTGGGGAGCGGACGCGATCCGCGACTGTGATGGAACAGAGTTTCCACAGGAATTAAAAGAAACTGGTGCCAAGATATATGCAACTTATTATACAACCCGTAAGGATAATGTCTGGGCAAAGGCAAATCCGGAGGAAATCCAGCAGATGTATATCATGACATCTTTCCATACAGCTACATCGGATAAACTGGAGATTCATCTGATGGATCATCTGTATCCGGATATGCTGGCAGTAAATACGAGAGACGATATTTACAGATGGTGGGAAGTTATGGATCGAACCACCGGAGAAGCAGTGCCGACAACTCAGTGGAGCTATGTCGAAGAAACAGGTAATGTAGTACTCAGAGCTGCAAAGCCATTTCATGAATATACGGTAAGTTTCCTGGCATATATTATGTGGGATCCGGTACATATGTACAATGCAGTAGTAAATGACTGGAAAGACGTAGAACCGCAGATTACATTTGATGTGCGTCAGCCGAAAACAAGAGCACATTCTCTGGAACGTCTGCGCAGATTTCTGGATACTCATGAGTATGTAAATGTTGTAAGATTTACTACTTTTTTCCATCAGTTTACGCTTGTGTTTGATGAACTTGCAAGAGAGAAATATGTAGACTGGTTTGGTTATTCCGCTTCAGTCAGCCCATATATTCTGGAGCAGTTTGAGAAAGAAGTGGGCTATCCTTTCAGACCGGAATATATCATTGACCAGGGATACATGAACAATACCTATCGGATTCCCTCAAAAGAATTCAAAGATTTCCAGGCATTTCAGAGACGCGAAGTTGCGAAGCTTGCCAAAGAGATGGTAGATATCGTACATGAATACGGAAAAGAGGCCATGATGTTCATGGGAGATCACTGGATTGGCATGGAACCGTTTATGGACGAATTTGCATCTATCGGACTGGATGCTGTAGTTGGAAGTGTTGGAAATGGTGCGACTCTGCGTCTGTTCAGTGATATTAAGAATGTAAAATATACAGAAGGACGATTTTTGCCATACTTTTTCCCGGATACGTTCCATGAAGGCGGCGATCCTGTAAAGGAGGCAAAAGTGAACTGGGTAACAGCAAGAAGAGCAATCCTTCGAAGCCCGATCCAGAGAATCGGATACGGCGGATATCTGAAACTTGCCCTGAAATTCCCGGATTTTGTACAGTATATCAAAGAAGTCTGCGAAGAGTTCCGCACTTTATATGATAACATTCAGGGAACGACTCCTTATTGCGTAAAACGGGTAGCAGTCCTGAACTGTTGGGGAAAGATGCGCTCATGGGGTAACCATATGGTACATCACGCCATCTATTACAAGCAGAATTATTCTTATTTCGGAATTATCGAAGCATTAAGCGGCGCACCGTTTGATGTATCATTTATCAGCTTTGACGATATCAAAGCAGACAAAGATCTTCTGAAGAAATTTGACGTAGTGATCAATGTAGGAGATGCGGACACTGCACAGTCAGGCGGCGAGAACTGGATCGACGAAACAATCATCACAGCAGTCAGAGAATTTGTATATAATGGCGGTGGATTTATCGGTGTAGGAGAACCGGCAGCACATCAGTGGCAGGGCAGATTCATTCAGTTAGATGATGTACTTGGAGTAGAAGAAGAACATGGATTTAACCTGAATACCGATAAATATAACTGGGAAGAACACAGAGACCATTTCATCCTTAAAGATGCAGAAGGCGAGGTTGATTTCGGTGAAGGTAAGAAGAACATTTATGCCTTACCGGAAACAGAAATCTTAATCCAGAAAGACCAGGAAGTGCAGATGGCTGTAAAGACTTTCGGTAAAGGAAGAGGCGTTTATATCAGCGGACTTCCATACAGTTTCAAGAACAGCCGCGTGCTTTATCGTGCAGTCCTTTGGTCAGCATCCGCAGAGGAAGAACTTCACTGCTGGTATTCAACCAACTACAATGTAGAAGTACATGCTTACGTAAAAAATGGAAAATACTGCGTAGTCAACAACACTTACGAACCACAGGATACAGTAGTTTACAGAGGTGATGGAAGCAGCTTCCGGTTACATATGGAGGCAAATGAGATCAAATGGTATCAGATATGAAAGATATCGGATAGATTTTATCTGTAAAATAGATTGAAAAGAAAGTCAGTGAAGAAATAACAGAACAGGTTCAGACGTGAGCAGAATGCTTTTGCCTGAACCTGTTTTGATGTGTCAATAAGTTGATTTTTGAACAATCTTGCGTTTGAATTTCTTATTTACGCATTGTTGTCGGTCGCTGTAGCCACCGGCATATAATTATTTGATTAAGCTGTTATCATCAAAGTAGTTGATCTGCATTGCTGAACGAACATCATGAAGTGTCTGTGCAGCTTTTGCTTCAGCAACCTTGCTTCCCTCTTTGAGGATATCATATACATCATCAAGATGCTGTTCCCAGTATTTACGTCTCTCGCGGATTGGAGAAAGCTCTGCCTGGAGTACTTTATTCAGGAATTTCTTAACCTTGACATCACCCAGACCGCCGCGTGTATAATGAGCTTTCAGTTCATCCAGATTCTGATATTCAGGCAGGAACTCTGCAAAATATTCCGGTTTGCAGAATGCGTCCAGATAAATAAATACAGGGTTTCCTTCCACACGTCCCGGATCTTCCACACGAAGATGATTCGGGTCTGTGAACATGGACATAACCTTCTTCTTAACATCAGCTTCTTCATCTGAAAGGTAGATGCAGTTTCCGAGAGATTTGCTCATTTTTGCTTTTCCGTCAATACCTGGCAGACGTAAGCATGCTTTATTGGATGGCAGAATAATCTCAGGCTCTGTCAGAGTTTCGCCATAAACAGTATTAAATTTGTGGACGATCTCCTTGCACTGCTCGAGCATTGGAAGCTGATCTTCGCCAACCGGAACAGTAGTAGCGCGGAATGCAGTGATGTCTGCAGCCTGGCTGATCGGATAGCAGAAGAAACCGACAGGGATGCTTGCCTCGAAATTACGCATCTGGATCTCGGATTTAACTGTAGGGTTACGCTGTACACGTGCTACCGTTACAAGGTTCATATAATAAAAAGTAAGCTCTGTAAGCTCCGGAACCATAGACTGGATAAAGATAGTGGACTTCTCAGGATCAATGCCGCATGCAAGATAATCCAGGGCAACCTGAAGGATGTTCTGGCGAACTTTCTCAGGGTGTTCAGCGTTATCTGTTAATGCCTGTGCATCTGCGATCATAATATAAATTTCATCATATAAGCCGGAGTTCTGTAAACGAACACGCTCGGATAATGAACCAACATAATGTCCAACATGAAGGCGGCCTGTTGGGCGGTCACCGGTTAAAATAATTTTGCTCATTTTGCTCTCCTAAAAGTAAATTTCGATTTTCCAGAGAGTTTCTGGAAATTCTCAGTTATCTCTATTATAAAGCCTGCGGATGTTACCGTCAATGATTTTGGGGGAATAAATCAGGATATAATTTATTGAATATTTATGCAATAAATACATTTACAGAATTGATTAAAAGAAAAGATTCTGCTAGAATAATAAATAGCTTCCGACAGGATTGCAGAGATGTGTAATAGAAATATGTCATGCATTGCATGATAAGATAAAAGGAGTATTTACCATGCCAGTATTTGATTTCAGCGGTGCTTCAGACAAGCAAACAGGCGTACAGTCTGAATGTACCTACACTACGTTCCAGTCCAATGAAAAGGAGACTTCCCCTGAGAAACCGATCATGATCCTGGATAACAGCAGCCGTCAGTGGAAACATCATTCCTGCGGTATTTTTACTAATCCGATCAAACGTACATCCTTTGAATTTAAAGAGGATGACGGCGTTTTCAGTGCAGATATTATCAGTATTGATTCAAGATTTGTAAGTCTTCTGAAATGGCTTGGGGAGAATCATATCAATGTGCGCCTTTCAGGAGAGAATAAAGAGAATGGTTATGCAGTTTATAAGATTCGTGAGACTGCTTTTGGTGGCGGCACGAAACTTTCCGCAGAGGACGGATTTCTTCAGTTTATGATAGAGAGACTTCTTGCAAGCAGTGCACCTGCAGAGATTGTTGAGGATGAAGATGAGGAAGAAACAGGGGACGAGATGAAGCTGACAAGCATTCAGAGCATCACTGATTTTATGACCTGCGCAGGCAGAACCCTGCCGGATAATATCCGTCTCTGGGCGAGAAGAAACCTTGCAGTTGCCCGTTCACACGAAGTATCTCCGGAGGAGAGACGTCATGCTCAGAGAGCACTTTCCATCATGATGAATGTACAGTGGAAGAGCAATTATTTTGAAGCAATCGATCCTCAGGAAGCCCGCAGGATCCTTGATGAGGAACTCTACGGAATGGAATCTGTAAAGCAGCGTATCATTGAAACAATCATACAGATCAACCGTACCCATACACTTCCTGCATACGGACTTCTCCTTGTAGGTCCTGCAGGTACAGGCAAATCCCAGATTGCCTATGCAGTTGCCCGTATTCTGAAACTGCCTTGGACAACTCTGGACATGAGTTCCATCAATGATCCGGAACAGCTTACAGGAAGTTCCAGAATCTATGCAAACGCAAAGCCCGGAATCATCATGGAAGCTTTCTCGGCAGCAGGAGAATCCAACCTTGTATTTATTATCAACGAGCTTGATAAAGCAGCGTCAGGTAAGGGCAACGGAAATCCTGCAGACGTACTTCTTACTCTGCTTGACAACCTTGGATTTACAGATAACTATATGGAATGTATGGTGCCCACAGTGGGCGTTTATCCTATTGCTACGGCAAACGATAAATTCCAGATCAGCGCACCTCTGATGTCCCGTTTCGCGGTGATCGATATCCCGGATTATACATCAGAAGAGAAGAAGATCATCTTCTCCAAATACGTTCTTCCGAAAGTTCTGAAACGCATGAGCCTGAAAGCAGAAGAATGTGTAGTAACAGAAGACGGTCTGGATGCCATCGTTGAATTGCATAAAAATACAAGCGGTATTCGTGATCTGGAACAGGCAGCAGAGCATATCGCAGCCAATGCCCTGTATCAGATTGAAGTAGATCACCTGACAGGTGTGACATTCAATGCAGAGATGGTAAGAGAATTACTTTCCTGAAAAACTGAAATTATATGTCTGAAAAAATCTTGACATAAATAAAAATTAAGAGTATACTTTCAGACATCAACAGGATAAAATTTAGAAATTGCTGATAAAAATAAAATAAGATCTTCAGGGCAGGGTGCAATTCCCTACCGGTGGTAAAGCCCACGAGCCGTAAGGCATGATTCGGTGTAATTCCGAAGCCGACAGTACAGTCTGGATGAAAGAAGATAACAGTAGAGATACAGAAGAATTAACTGATCTGTGAAAGCGACTGCTCTGGAATAATAAATTTATTCCAGAGCTTTTTAATATCATCAAAGCAGTTTTAATGATGAAGCAAAAAGTCAGATTCACACGAAGATAATTCAAGCAGATATTAATTTACAGGCCCTGGATGTTGAAAGACACCGGGGCTTTTTTGGTATCATCAGTACCATCAGAAGAACAGGAGATGAGGGATTGAAAGATATAACGGATATGGAAAAAGACAGGCAATATATGAAAATGGCGTTAGAACTGGCGCAAAAAGGAATGGGATTTACAGCACCTAACCCAATGGTAGGTGCCGTGATCGTCAAAAGCGGAAAAGTCATTGGCCAGGGATATCACAGAAAATACGGTGAACTTCATGCAGAAAGGGAAGCTCTGGCATCATGTACAGAACAGCCAGAAGGTGCCTCCATATATGTTACTCTGGAACCTTGCTGCCATTACGGGAAACAGCCTCCGTGTGTCAATGCAATCCTGGAATCGGGGATCAGACGTGTGATTATTGGTTCCTCGGACCCTAATCCCCTGGTTTCAGGAAAAGGAATCCGGATTCTGAAAGAGCATGGGATCGAAGTAACGGAAAACGTTTTAAAAGAAGAGTGCGATAAACTCAATGAAGCATTTTTCTATTACATACAGAATCAAAAACCATATGTAGTCATGAAATATGCGATGACCATGGATGGAAAAATTGCCACTTATACAGGCGCATCCAGATGGGTGACAGGCGAAGCTGCCAGAATGCATGTGCAGAAACAGAGATTGAAATATACAGGGATTATGGCTGGAGTGGGAACTGTGCTGGCAGATGATCCGATGCTTACATGCAGACTGGAAAACGGCAGAAATCCTGTGCGTATTATCTGTGACTCCCACTTGCGGACACCACTGAATTCCAGAATTGTGAAAACGGCATCAACAATTCCAACAATCTTTGCAACCAGCAGTAAAGACCAGCAGAAGATAAAGAATTATGAAGATATGGGATGTAAAGTTCTGGATGTCCCGGAAAAAAACGGACACATAGATTTAAACAGACTAATGGAACTTCTGGGAGCTGCAAAGATAGACAGTATCTTACTGGAAGGAGGAGGCACTTTAAACTGGTCAGCACTCGAAAGCGGTATTGTTCAGAAAGTCCAGACCTATATAGCACCCAAACTTTTTGGGGGAGAAAGTGCAAAGACACCGATAGAAGGAAAAGGATTTCCTGATCCTGCCAGCGCAATATTATTAAAAAACAGCGAAATAATCAGAATAGGAGATGATTTTCTTATAGAGAGTGAGGTGAAGAGTAATGTTCACGGGAATTGTTGAAGAACTGGGAACTGTGAAAAAAATAAAAAAAGGAGCAAATTCAGCAGTATTTACGATACGGGCAGAGAAAATTCTGGATGATCTGAAAACAGGGGACAGTGTAGCTGTAAATGGAATCTGCCTCACTGTAACTGCATGTCTGGAAGATGGTTTTACAGCAGATGTGATGCATGAGACATTGAATCGTTCTGCGCTGATTCAGCTTTCTTTGGGACAGCATGTAAATCTGGAAAGGGCAATGCCTGCAAATGGAAGATTTGGAGGACACATTGTTGCCGGGCATGTGGATGGAACAGGAAAAATCACGGAAATTCGCAGAGATGATAATGCTGTCTGGTACACCATTCAGGCTTCACCACAAATTATGAAATATATTGTGACAAAAGGTTCTGTAACAGTTGATGGAATCAGTCTTACAGTGGCAAAAGTCTCAGAAACAGACTTTTCCATTTCTGCAATTCCTCATACAGTAAAGATTACAGTCCTCGGAGAACGCAAAGAAGGAGATATCGTCAATCTGGAGACAGACATAATTGGAAAATACGTGGAAAAATTAATAACGCCTGTGAAAGAACAGCCGATAAAAAGTAATATTACACGGGATTTTCTGAACAAGTATGGCTTTTGACAGAATTAACCACAAAGCGGTTATTCGATTGATGCAGAACTGTACAGTGGATGTTTTATCTGCCTGACACGAACCAGATAAGCAGCCAATACGAATGATTTTGCCCTCTTAACAACAGAAAAATATATTGTATCAGAAAAATACATTGCATAAGGAGAGAAAAAATGAACGGATTTGATTCAGTAGAAGAAGCTCTGGAAGAACTTCGGAATGGAAAAATTATTCTGGTAACGGATGATCCGGACAGAGAGAATGAAGGAGATTTTATCTGTGCAGCAGAGTTTGCCACAACAGAAAATATTAACTTTATGGCAACTCACGGAAAAGGACTTATCTGTATGCCAATGTCTGAGGAATATGTAAGAAAACTGCAGTTCCCGCAGATGGTAGCAGAAAATTCAGATAATCACGAAACTGCTTTTACTGTTTCCGTAGACCATATCAGCACCACTACAGGAATCTCTGCGGCAGAACGTTCTGTTACTGCCATGAAATGTGTGGATGAGAATGCAAAACCCGAAGATTTCAGACGCCCCGGACATATGTTTCCACTTCTGGCGAAGAAGAACGGTGTTCTGGAAAGAAACGGACATACAGAGGCAACTGTAGACCTGTGCAGACTTGCAGGGTTAAAACAGTGCGGGCTGTGCTGTGAAATTATGAGAGAAGACGGCACTATGATGCGGACTTCTGAGTTACGGGAACTTGCCGGAAAGTGGAATCTTAAATTCATAACAATTAAAGATATTCAGAATTACCGTAAATGCCATGATATTCTGGTGGATCGCGTGACGACCACAAAAATGCCGACCAGATACGGAGAGTTTATGGCGTATGGATTTGTAAACCGCCTGAATGGGGAACATCATGTAGCACTGGTAAAAGGTGAAATCGGAGCTGGAGAAAACGTCCTGTGCCGTGTGCATTCAGAGTGCCTGACAGGAGACGTTTTTGGATCACAGCGTTGTGACTGCGGACAGCAGTTTGCAGCGGCGATGGCCCAGATTGAGGAAGAAGGCAGAGGGATACTCCTTTATATGAGACAGGAAGGAAGAGGAATCGGACTGATCAATAAACTTCGTGCCTATGAACTTCAGGAACAGGGAATGGATACACTCGAAGCGAATCTGGCACTTGGATTTGCCGGAGACGAAAGAGAATACTACATTGGTGCGCAGATTCTGAGAAATCTTGGGGTAAAAGAGCTGCGGCTGCTGACAAATAACCCGGATAAAGTTTATCAGTTGGAAGAATTTGGCATCAGGATCAAACAGAGAGTTCCGATACAGATGAATGCCACAGCGTATGATCTGCGTTATCTTAAGACAAAACAATTACGAATGGGACATATTCTGAAGTATTAAATACAGCGGGGATTTTCATATATAACGATAACGTTCCCGAAAATAAAATTTACCGTATATAAAAACCTGTACAGGTTAAAAAATATAAATTTACAGATGAAAGGACCAGAAAAAATGAAAACATTAGAAGGAAAATTAGTATCAGATGGAATGAAAGTAGGAATTGTAGCAGCCCGCTTCAATGAATTTATAACTTCCAAGCTGGTAAGTGGTGCCATGGATGGACTGACACGTCACAATGTAAAAGAAGAGGACATCCAGGTAGCGTGGGTACCAGGTGCTTTTGAAATCCCACTGATCGCGTCTAAAATGGCAAAAAGTGGAAAGTATGATGCGGTTATCTGCGTAGGTGCTGTGATTCGTGGAAATACCAGTCATTATGATTATGTATGCAATGAGGTTTCCAAAGGGATTGCATCAGTATCACTGGAAACAGGAGTTCCGGTATTATTCGGAGTACTTACCACAGAAAACATCGAGCAGGCAATTGAACGCGCAGGTACAAAAGCAGGAAATAAAGGCTATGACTGTGCACTCAGTGCCATTGAAATGGTAAATCTGATCAAAGAACTTGAAGCTTAAATAGACAACAGGTCAGACCCTGAAAGTGAAACCAGTTCACGAAAATCGAAAGGTAATGGTGCTTCCAGAAGGAGCATTTCATCTCTGAAAGGATGCTGAAAAGAAACTTTCCATGCATGAAGGGCTGCCCTGGAAAAGGAAGCACAGGAAGATATTTTATCGTCTGAATGATAAAGAGTATCTCCAAGCAAAGGATGTCCTGTGGATGCCATATGGACACGGATCTGGTGGGTACGTCCGGTATCCAGCTTAAGTGTGATAAGCGACCAGTCCTGACTGGAAAAAAGAGTATGATAATGAGTAACTGCTGTTTTGATTTTTCCCGATAATGCAGATGAATGTAAGGAAAGATCAGCAGCAGTTTTCATTTTCAGATGATTCTCCGGGTCCTGCATCAGCGGTAAATCTAAGGTATGCCAGACACCAGGCATATCTACAGGCAAAGTATCGGATACAGCGGCAAGATATTGCTTGTGAATTTTGCATGGAGATTTTACAGATTGAAGCCTTGAAGCTGCTACCTGATTTTTGGCAAAAACCACAATCCCGGAAGTCTCCTGATCCAGCCGCCCCACCGGGCGGACACAGACCTGTTCATTTTTCTCTCGAAAGTAACCGGCAACAAGATTGGAGAGGCTGTCTGTATAATGCATTCCCGTTGGATGCGTAACCATTCCTGCCGGTTTATCAACCGCCAGAATATCCGTATCTTCATATAAAATATTCAGAGAAAAAGAAGTTTCGGAAACTGGAGCTGAAGCTCTGTTGGAATGGAAATCCGACAAATCCTTACTTCTGATTCCGTCATTATAATTTTCAAGATGCGCAGAAGCAGTCCCGGCTTCCTCCAGACAAACGCGGATCACATCGCCTGGATATATTGTCTCAGTTACACGACAGCGAACTCCGTTTCTGGTAATCCCGTCCGGTCGAAACTTCGCCTGGCTGATCTGCTTTTTTGTAAGTGTATTCTGGGAGCTGATCGTCGCCCAGCGACTG
>ERZ826051.2977-NODE-2977-length-11988-cov-2.889131_pt1 | contig 11988 bp, 10 predicted proteins | sample MGYA00519928_ERZ826051 | MGnify/ENA primary metagenome ERZ826051 (study PRJEB31778, sample SAMEA3449219) | human gut metagenome | biome: human gut; feature: human-associated habitat; material: faeces | place: United Kingdom | collected 2010/2012 ...
ACCTATGAGCAAGCTCATGTGGGCTTAGACCTTTTGACCCTGGCATCATTATATAGAACGTAACACAATCCGGCGAAATACGCAAGGAAAGTTCCTCGCGGAAAGGAGCGGCATATGGCAGGAACGGTAATAGAATATTTGCAAAAATACGGAGACATTTCTTTTCGGGAAAAACCTCTGAATGATGTGGACAGTCTGGCATTGTGCCAGCTCTCTTATCTGAAATTCGACGGGATGGTCAGCGATGTGCGGCACAATGGCCCTTCCGTGACCCTGCGGGAGATTGCAGAGCGTCCGGACGTGGACAAACTGTTCGGGGATGTCCGTTTTGAGAAGGAGAACCGGGCGCTGTTCGAAGGAATGTTAAGCGGCAGACGTTTCCGGGATATGAAGCTGAACTGCTATATCAATCTGGTGGAAAAGGAATGGGAGACCCAGTTCTCCGCCATCACTTTTATTCTGGATGACGGAACCCTGTTTCTGGCATTCCGGGGGACGGATGAGACTATCATAGGCTGGAAGGAAGATTTCAACATGGCATTTCTGTCACCGGTGCCGGGGCAGGAGTACAGTGTAAAATATGTAAATATGGTCACCGGATGGCTACACCAGCCCTTTTATATCGGAGGGCATTCCAAGGGCGGCAATCTGGCAGTCTACAGTGGCATGAAATGCGCCCCTTTTGTGCAGAAACGGATCCAGAAGATCTACAGTCTGGATGGGCCTGGATTCCGGCCGGAAGTGCTGAAGGAGTGTCACTATAATGCCATCGAAGGCAAGGTGGTGAAGCTGTTGCCACATTCTTCCATGATCGGTATGATTTTCGAGCGGGATATTCATTACCGCGTGGTGGAGAGCAACAGCCATGGGCTTTTGCAGCACGATCCTTTTTCCTGGTTGGTGGAGGAGGACCATTTCGTGGATGTGGGTGACATTTATGAGAGCCAGAAGATCATAAATGAAGTACTGAACGAATGGATACTGTCCTTAAATGAAGAACAGGTCCGCACCTTCGTGGAAACACTCTATCAGGTCATCTCCGCATCCCAGGCGGATGATCTGATCACGTTTACCGCTGACTGGAAAAAGAGTATGAATGCGGTGGTTACTGCACTGAAGGAAGTGGACGACCAGACCGCGGAGATGCTGCGGGGAATCATCCGCTCCCTGTTCGAAATCGCCAAAGTCAAGGTCAGAGAGGAGCTGGCCCCGGCGAAAAAGCCCGGGCGCAGATTCAGAAATAAGAAGAAAGAAGAGAAAGCAGAGGCTCACCGGCCTGTTCCGGAAGACGCTCCGGATGCCACTGCAGCCCAAGGATCGGCAGCTCGTCATGCTCCAAGGCTTCGGGGCAGCCGTCATCGGGGCAGCGCTGAATGATCTTCAGATGCTGACCTAAGCGGTCGATCCTCTGATGGTGGGCGCTGTTGACGTGCATTTTGACAGGAAAATACTTGAAAAGACGGGAATCTTCCGTCATAATGGACGTATGGAATGCATCACCGGAAGGGATACTGTGCAGGGAATCTCCCGACATATCCTGCAAAATAGTGCCACCGAAGGCAACATTGATGACCTGCATGCCCTTGCAGATCCCGATCACGGGGATCCTGGCGGCAATGGCTGTGTCAAGGGCCTGAAATTGCAGGATGTCCAGTTCGGTGTCAACAGTACGGGAACCTTTGTTTTTTTCTCCGAAGAAAGCCGGAGTGATATCTCCGCCGCCCGGCAGAATCAGGGCATCACAGGAGGTGACTTCCCCAGGGACCAGTGTGGTTACGGTTCTGGCGGGAAGTTTCGAAAAAAACGTCTCATAATTGCCCGTCTGGGATTTGCGTCCCAAAATGACTAATTTTGTCATATGATTTTCTGATACCTCATTTTTTATAGTTAATATATGCCATAACTTTTCATTTTTGCATGGAACAAATTAGCAAAAATGTATCTTACGTTTTTCAATAAATAGGAGTAAAATAGCAACGACCGTGAGGGAGTGAAAGCTCTTTCAAGGATGTTCACGGAAAGGAAGTGGTATTATGGAGGAATTGGCATCAGAACTGCTCAAGGAACTGAATTGTGACACGGCTTTTTCTATTAAGCTTCCGGCAGGTCTACCCCTGATCGGTGGAGTACAACTGGACATTGCGGAATCGGTCGTTATCACCTGGGTGGTCATGGCAGTCATTCTGATCTTGTCGATTATCCTTACAAGCAACCTCAAAGTACACAATGTCAGCAGACGACAGCTGGTGGCAGAGACGATCGTGACAAAGCTGGAAGGCATTGTTACGGGAATGATCGGAGAAGAAGGCAAACGGTATGTACCGTATCTGGTTAGCGTACTGTTGTATCTGGGTATATCCAATATCATTGGATTGTTCGGTATGAAGCCCCCTACCAAGGATCTGAACGTAACGGCGGCACTGGCCCTGATGAGTATCGTTCTGGTGGAAGCCGCAGGTATCCGCAAAAAAGGTGTGGGCGGATGGATCAAGAGCTTTACCGAACCCATCGCGATCGTAACACCTATCAATATCCTGGAGGTGTTCATCAAGCCCCTGTCCCTGTGTATGCGATTGTTTGGTAACGTTTTGGGAGCATTCGTTATCATGGAGCTGTTGAAGCTTCTGGTTCCGGTAGCATTGCCGGTACCTTTCAGCTTTTACTTTGATATTTTTGATGGATTGATTCAGGCATATGTATTTGTATTCCTGACATCCATGTACATTAAGGAAGCCATTGAGTAACTGGATAACTATTCAGAGCTATTTTGCGAATGCGATTATGAATAGTTATGAAACACTAATTCACACAAAAACGGAGGAAAAGAATTATGATAGCTATTGGAGCAGGTATTGCAGCACTGGCATGTATCGGAGCAGGTATCGGTATCGGTATCGCAACAAGTAAAGCAGCAGAGGCAGTCGCAAGACAGCCGGAAGCAGAGAGCAAGATCACCAAGATCTTACTGTTAGGTGGTGCGCTGGCAGAGGCAACCGCTATTTACGGATTCGTTATCGGTATCCTGATCATTCTGTTCATGGCATAACTATCCGAAGTCGGATGCGTCACAGACAAGCGTCAAATGCCTGCATTTGTAAGCTGTTTTGTGACGATTTACGATGACTAAAACTTCATGAGCAAAAAGAAAGCTCTGAAAGAGCGTTTTGCGAATGGAAGTTTCGGATAGTTATAAGGAAATTAGAAAGCGAAACGTAAGAAAGGATGAAAGCACATGCTGAGATTAGATATTAATATTGTATGGACCATCCTGAATCTGTTGATCATCTTTGCCATTGTGAAGATCTTCCTGATCAAGCCCATCCACAAGATCCTGGATGCAAGACAGGCAGAGATCGATAAGCAATATGCAGATGCAAAAGCTGCACAGGACAGTGCCAATGAACTGAAAGGCCAGTACGAGGCATCCTTAAGCGGTGTTCAGGCAGAAAAAGAAAGCATTCTGAACGAGGCAAGAGGCAAGGCCAGCAACGAATATGACCGCATCGTGGCAGATGCCCAGACAGAAGCGAAAAAGATCATGGACAATGCCAGTAAGAATGCCACACTGGAAGAGCAGAAGCGCATCGAGCAGGCACAGGAACAGATCGCCGGCTTGGTAGTGGAAGCTACTGCAAAACTGGTAGCTGCCAAGCAGAACGCAGATTCAGACAGAGAACTTTACAACCAATTTATAGCAAAGACAGGTGAAAAGATTGATTAGTACAGCTTTAGAATACGCAAAAAGATTGCGTGAACTGAATATCCCCGGAGACATTGTAGGTCAGACAGGCGATATCTTCAAAGCCGTACCGCAGGTGAAGCTGGATTTCGAATCCCCTGCTGTGTCGCTGTCTGCCAAGCACAATGTAATAGAAAAAGTATTCCCCTTACAGATCAGAGATTTTCTGAAAGTCCTGTGTGACAACGGAGACGTCTATCTGTGGGATGATATCTGCACCGCATACAGAGAAGTCTCTCCCGAGAAAAAGGAAGAGTTCGTTGTAACCCTGTCCTATGTGACAGCGCCCACCGATGAGCAGCTGCAGAATATCCGTAATTTTGTCCAGAAGAAATACAACAGAGAGGATATGGTCTTTGAGACCAAAGAAGATCCTTCCCTTGGCGGCGGTTTCATCATCCGTGCCGGTAACGAGGTCTATGACTGGAGTACCAATGGACGTATGAAGCAGTTCGCAGACAAGCTTTCCCAGGTAGGAAAGACCGCCAGTGAGCAGGGCATTATTTCCATTCTGAAAGGTGAGATCGAGGATTTCAACTTACAGGCACAGGAAAATGAGATCGGTTCTGTCAGCTGGGTAGGTGACGGTATCGCCAACGTCAATGGTATCGACCATGCAGAGTACGGCGAGATCGTTATCTTTGATTCCGGTGTCAAAGGTATGGTACAGGATGTCCGCAGAGATGAGATCGGATGTATCCTGTTCGGTCATGATACCGAGATCCGCGAAGGCACCAGAGTCGTTCGTACCGGTAAGAGAGCCGGTATTCCTGTAGGTGACGGATTCAAAGGCAGAATCGTGGATGCTCTGGGAGCACCCATTGACGGTGCAGGTCCTATTAAGGAAGAAGGCTATCGTCCCATCGAGCAGCCGGCACCTTCCATCGTGGACAGACAGTCCGTAGGCGTGCCTATGGAGACTGGTATTCTGGCTATCGATTCCATGTTCCCCATCGGTCGTGGACAGCGTGAGCTGATCATCGGTGACCGTCAGACCGGTAAGACTTCCATTGCCATCGATGCAATTTTGAACCAGAAGGGCAAGGATGTGGTATGTATCTATGTGGCTATCGGCCAGAAGGCATCCACCATTGCAAAACTGGTAGGAACCCTGAAAAAGAACGATGCCATGGATTACACCATTATCGTATCTGCAACCGCCAGCGATCCTGCACCTCTGCAGTACATTGCACCTTATTCCGGTACCGCACTGGCTGAGTACTTTATGTATCAGGGCAAGGATGTCCTCATCGTATACGATGATCTGTCCAAGCATGCGGTAGCTTATCGTGCACTGTCCCTGCTGCTGGAACGTTCTCCCGGACGTGAGGCATATCCCGGAGATGTATTCTATCTGCATTCCAGACTGCTGGAGCGTTCCGCAAGACTGAGTGCCGATAAGGGCGGCGGCTCCATCACCGCACTGCCGATCATTGAGACCCAGGCAGGCGATGTATCCGCCTACATTCCGACCAACGTTATCTCCATCACCGATGGTCAGATCTTCCTGGAGAGTGATCTGTTTTTCTCCGGCATGAGACCTGCAGTCAATGTCGGTCTGTCCGTATCCCGTGTCGGCGGTGCTGCACAGACCAAGGCAATGAAGAAAGCAGCCGGAAGTATCCGTATCGACCTGGCACAGTTCCGCGAGATGGAAGTGTTCACCCAGTTCGCATCTGATCTGGATAACGCCACAAAGGAACAGTTACAGCACGGACATGTACTGATGGAACTGTTGAAGCAGCCTCTGTGCAGACCTTTGAGCATGGCAGAGCAGGTTATGACCCTGTGTGCAGCCAACGGCAGAGTGATGCTGGATGTGCCTGTAAATCAGGTAAAGGATTTCCAGATGAAGTACTTAGACTACATGAAGGAACAGCACAGCGACATCGTTCGTCAGTTAGAGACCACCAAGGCTCTGGATGACGAGCTGAACAAGCAGATCTGTGATGCTGCAACAGAATTTAAAAAGGAATTTTTACAGAAATAATGTAACTATTCAGAAACCCATTCGCAAAACCGCTCTTTCAGGGCTTTACTTTTGCTTATGTGGTTACTTCGCCCATTGGCTCTGAATAGTTACAAATAACAGGAGGTTAACATGGCAAATACGAGAGAAATACAAAGTCGTATGAAAAGCATTCAGGATACCATGAAGATCACCAATGCCATGTATATGATCTCTTCCACAAAGCTTCGGAAAGCTAAGAAGAATCTGGAAGAGACAGAGCCTTACTTCTATACTCTGCAGACGATGGTCAGCAGAATTGTCCGTCATTTACCGGAGATCGATAATAAATATTTCGATGAACGGAAGGACAAACCGGCTGGGGAGAAGACTACGGGACTGATAGTAGTCACCGCGGATAAGGGACTGGCCGGAGCCTATAACCATAATGTACTGAAAATGGCAGAAGAACAGATGCAGAAAGCCGGACAGACAGGAAGCTACAAGCTGTTTGTCGTGGGTGAGCTGGGACGTCAGTATTTCGGACACAGAGGAATCAAGGTGGCTGAGCAGTTCCATTATACAGCACAGAACCCGACCCTGCATCGTGCCAGGATCATCACAGAGACGATCCTGGAGCAGTTCGAAGAAGAGCAGCTGGATGAGGTATATATTATTTATACCAATATGGTAAACAGCGTGACGACGGAACCGCAGATGCTGCGTCTGCTACCTATCGTAAAAGAACGGTTTATTACCAAAGACGGACAGGATCTGAGTATGTATCAGGATCCGCTTGTCATGACCCCGTCCCCGAAAGCAGTGCTTGATAACATTGTTCCGGATTTTGTCATGGGATATGTATACGGTGCACTGGTAGAATCGTTCTGCAGTGAACAGAACGCCAGGATGATGGCCATGGAGGCAGCAAATAAGAATGCTTCCGCCATGATCCATGATCTGTCCATTCAGTACAACCGGGTACGTCAGGCTATGATCACACAGGAGATCACTGAGGTCATTGCCGGTGCCAAGGCTCAGAAAAAGAAGAAAAAGGCAAGAAAGGAGGTCCTGAACAATTGAGTAACGTAAAGGAAAAAAATCATGGTAAGATCGTCCAGGTCATGGGACCTGTTGTAGACGTAGAGTTCGAGAACAATGATCTTCCCTTTATCAAGGATGCCCTGGAAGTATACAGTGAAGGCAAGCGTCTGGTCATGGAAGTGGCACAGCATATTGGCAACAATACCGTTCGCTGCATCATGCTGGGTGCCAGTGAAGGACTTTGCAAGGATATGGATGTCATTGCTACCGGAAAAGGAATTCAGGTGCCGGTAGGTAATAAGACACTGGGTAGATTGTTCAACGTATTGGGAGAGACCATCGACGGTGGAGAATCCCTGGAAGGAGAGGAGCATTGGGTCATCCACAGAGATCCACCTTCCTTCGAAGAGCAGAGTCCTGTAGTAGAGATGCTGGAGACCGGTATCAAGGTTATCGATCTGCTGGCTCCCTATGCAAAAGGTGGTAAGATCGGTCTGTTCGGCGGTGCCGGTGTAGGTAAGACCGTGCTGATTCAGGAGCTGATTCGTAATATTGCTACCGAGCACGGTGGATATTCTATTTTCACTGGTGTCGGAGAGCGTTCCCGTGAGGGTAACGATCTGTGGAGTGAGATGAAGGAGTCTGGAGTTCTGGAGAAGACTGCGCTAGTTTTCGGTCAGATGAACGAGCCCCCCGGAGCACGTATGCGTGTAGCCGAGACCGGACTGACCATGGCAGAGTACTTCCGTGATGAAGAGCACCAGAACGTGCTGCTGTTCATTGATAACATTTTCCGTTTCGTACAGGCAGGTAGTGAGGTATCCGCATTGTTAGGCCGTATGCCTTCCGCAGTAGGATATCAGCCCACTCTGGCTACCGAAGTCGGTGAATTGCAGGAGCGAATTGCTTCTACGAATAAGGGTAGTGTTACTTCCGTACAGGCTGTCTATGTGCCTGCGGATGACCTGACAGACCCTGCACCCGCAACTACATTCGCTCATCTGGATGCCACCACCGTTCTGTCCCGTAAGATCGTAGAACAGGGTATCTACCCCGCCGTGGATCCGCTGGATTCCACCAGCCGCATCCTGGAAGCAGACATTGTGGGCGAGGAGCATTATCGCGTGGCCCGCAAGGTACAGGCTACCTTGCAGCGCTACCAGGAACTGCAGGACATTATCGCCATCCTTGGCATGGACGAACTGGACGACAACGATAAGCTGACCGTTGCCCGCGCCCGCAAAATCCAGAAATTCCTGTCCCAGCCGTTCTTCGTTGCCGAAAACTTTACCGGCCTGCCGGGCAAATATGTGCCCCTGGCCGAAACTGTCAAGGGCTTTGCCGCCATCGTGGACGGTCAGGTCGACGATCTGCCCGAATGGGCGTTCTTCAACGTGGGCACGCTGGACGATGCTCGCAAGAAGGCTGCCGAAAAGGGCGGTGTGGCCTGATGGAAAAGTTCATTCTGAACATCACGGCCAGCAGCGGCGAGTTTTTCCAGGGCGAGTGCGAAAGCCTGACCCTGCCCACCGCCGACGGCCAGTACGGTGTACAGGCCGGGCACAGCCCGGTGCTGGTTGCCCTGGAAATGGGCATCATGCAGTTCACCGTGAACGGCGAAACCCGCAACGTACTGGTGGGCGATGGCATTGCCGAAGTAACCCCCGCTTACGTTATGCTGCTGGTCGACAGCGCCGAGCGCCCGGAGGATATCGATAAGAACCGTGCCGAGGCCGCCCGCATCCGCGCCGAGGAACGCTTGCAGCACAAGCAGAGCATGCACGAGTATTACCAGAGCAAGATTGCCCTGAACCGTGCCATGCAGCGCCTGCAGGCTACTGCAAAATACAACCGCTGATTACCTTCCAACAAAATTGCCACCCGTTTTGTGCAGGGGATCCCTGCGCAGAGCGGGTGGCTTTGTTTTATCCTGTATCTGCTTTTCGTCTTAATTTGTCTTACTTATTATAGTAATTTTATATCAAAATTAAGATTCAGTCTTTTTCTCGTTGACAAAGCAGCCCAAACTGTGTACAATCAGCAGTAAGGGAATGTCTTTCCCCCTCCCGGCCCATACTATGGTGTAGATACGCCATAACCATGTCCGGCAAACAGCAGCGGAACACGCTGCTTTACAGTCATAATTAAAGGAGGGAACCTTTTTATGGTTACCAAAATCAGCAATAATGATCTTTCCCAGGCCAAAGCACAGGGCGTGGCCGTTCTGGATTTTTCTGCAACCTGGTGCGGTCCCTGCCAGATGCTTGCCCCGGTCCTGCATGAGCTTGCCGATGAAGTTGGCAACAAAGCCGCATTTTACAGCATTGATGTGGACGAAAACCGCCAGCTTGCCACCGAATACGGCATTTCCAGCATCCCCTGCCTGGTCGTACTGAAAAACGGCCAGGAATCCGCCCGCAGCGTCGGTTTCCTGCCCAAGCAGGCTTTGCAGGATATGTTGGATAAGTATATTTGAGAGATACGCACGGCCTAAAAAGGAGCAGTTCCCCTTCAGCGCAGCGAGCGCACATTGTGCGCCCCTACGGGTGGGGGTGCACCATAAATATTGCCGCACATTATAAAATGCACTGTAGGGAACGGTCTTGAACGTTCCGAAAGCATGAGGAGAATACCATTCTTACTTTTGCTGCTACCTACAACACGATTTGGCTTCCCTTGAGGGAAGCTGTCCGCGCCGCGGACTGAAGGGTGGTTCCTTAAGCAGGGCCTAAATATTTACATTGTCCGCCACCCCGGCGGCCAGAGGGCTCTGTGTCCGCAGATGCATTTCGGAGGCCTCGCCCTACCGTGTAATTACCAACAAATGCTCAGTAAATTTTACGCCCGTCCGGGGCGTCGGAGACGCCGCCCCCTACAAGCGTTTATTGCTTCGTTGCAAATTTCCAATGCTCAACGTTGCAATGTTCCCGGCGGGGTCGGGTGACCCCGCCCTACCGGTTATTTTATGTCCGCAATGCATAATAAATTGCACTGTAGGGAACGGTCTTGACCATTCTGGCACCACAAAACATCTGCTCAAACCAACCTCGCCGCTCCCTTTCCCCACCTCCAATTCCTAATTCCACATTACCTCCTCACTCCTACTTCCTAACTCCTAACTAAAAAACGCCATGCTTTCTCCGGAAAGCATGGCGTTTTTCTTATTTCACTTTTTCCTCAATTGCGCAGGCATCATAGGGTTTCAGCTCCATGCTGCCCAAAACGTTTTTGCCGCTCAACAGGTCTGCACCGGATTCCACCTGCACCTTAACTGCGCTCTGGGTGGTGTTGATGTAGAAATGGTAGCGCGCGTTCTCGCTTTCGCGGCAGTGGTATTCCACACCCTGCGGCAGGTCACGCAGGTGCACCTTGGCATCGGCCAAAGCTGCACGCAGCACAGCGGCGTTGCCGGCATCATCCAGGCGCGCACCTATGTAATAAGTGTGCCCCTTGCCGAACACATGGTGGGTCACAGCCGCATGGCCGGAATAGAAATCCTGTCCATACACAGCCACCACCTCGGTACCCTCGGCAGGCTGCAACAGTTCGCAGTAATCCTTGATGCTGCTCTGCTGGCTGCTCTTGACCCAGATGGCACGGTTGCCCTCGCCAGGGTACAGGGTGTCCAGTTCGCTTGCGGTCACGCCAAACACTTCGCGCAGGCCGTCACCGGGGAACCCGCCCAGCCAACACAGGGTGCTTTCATCCACATAGCCCAGCAGATAGGTGGCCACAACGGTGCCGCCGTTTTCCACATATTCGCGGATCTTTTGTGCAAAACCAGGCTTGGTCATAAACAGCATGGGCAGCACCACCAGCTTATAGCGGTTCAGGTCTGCATCCACGCCCACAACGTCGGTTTCCACACCGCAGTGGTTCAGCTGGGCGTACAGCTGGCAGCAGGTTTCGCGCAGATTCTTCTGCTTGATCTGCATGCCCCAGGCGTCATCCAGCGCCCAGCGGTTGTCCCAGTCAAAGATCATGGCCGCGTCCGCTTTGGGCAGGCTGCCGCACACCGGGGTCAGGGCGGCCAGGGCTTCGTTGGTGGCGGTCACTTCGTTGAACACGCGGGTATCATCGCGGCCATCGTGGTCCACAACCGCGCCGTGGAACTGCTCAGAGCCGCCGCGGCCCTTGCGCCACTGGAAGTACTGCACGCCGTCCGCACCACAGGCCACTGTCTGGATAGCGCTCATCCGGTTCACGCCGGGGCGCTTGAGCTTATTATACTCATGCCAGTTCACCAGGCTGGGGGTGCTTTCCATCAGCAGGAACGGCTTGTCCGGCTTGCAGCCGCGGATCAGCGCATGATCAAACGCCGTCATGCCCGCCGTCACGGTGATGCTGCGGTCGGGGCGCCCCCAATGGGGGTAACTGTCCCAGCAGACAAAATCCAGCTCTCTTTGCAGCTTGTGGTAGTCCAATCCGGGGAAGTACTCCATCAGGTTCGTGGTAATGGGCACATTGGGGGTTCGCTTGCGCAGGATCGCCGTTTCGCTGTGTACATAGTCCATCATGTTCCAGGTGGTAAAGCGCCGCCAGTCCAGCTTCAGGCCGTTCAGGCTCTGCTCCCCGTTATCAAACGGCGGCTCCACCTCGTCAAAGCTGTCGTAGTGGTGGCTCCAGAAGCTAGTCCACCAGGCATGGTTCAGGGCATCAATGGTATGATACTTTTCTTTCAGCCAGCCGCGGAAGCGCTCTTGGCACAGCGGGCAGTAGCATTCGCCGCCCAGCTCATTGGAAATGTGCCACAAGATCAGGCCGGGGTGGTCGCCCACAGCGTCGATCATGTGGTTCAGCAGCTCCTCTACCTTCTGGCGGTAGATGGGGCTGGTCAGGCAGTGGTTGTGGCGCATGCCCTGGTGGTCCCGCACACCGTTGGACTGCACGCGCAGCACTTCGGGGTATTTGCGTGCCAGCCAGTTGGGCTTTGCACCAGTGGGCGTTGCCAGCTCGGTATAAATGCCCTGGTCATACAGTCGATCCATGATCTCGCGCAGCCAGGTAAAGTTATATTCCCCCTCGCGCGGCTCATATGCTGCCCAGGCAAACACACCCAGCGTAACGCTGTTCATTCCGGCCTTTTTCATCATGCGGATGTCCGCTTCAAGAATATCCGGGCGGTCCAGCCATTGATCCGGGTTATAATCTCCGCCGCACAGCATCACAGGGGCTTTGGTGATAAAGTTCATAGTGGATTCCCTTTCCTCTACACTGTAAAGCATAAAACAAAAATTAGGAATCGGAAACCCGAAAG
>ERZ826051.2979-NODE-2979-length-11986-cov-2.804543_pt1 | contig 11986 bp, 9 predicted proteins | sample MGYA00519928_ERZ826051 | MGnify/ENA primary metagenome ERZ826051 (study PRJEB31778, sample SAMEA3449219) | human gut metagenome | biome: human gut; feature: human-associated habitat; material: faeces | place: United Kingdom | collected 2010/2012 ...
TATACTTATGTCCTACCTCATTGACAGCTTCCTGAAGATATCCGATTCTAACTAGCCAACTTGTAACAGCTGTTGCAGACAGCGGCTTCATATTTTCGGGTATCACCTTATTGATTTCTTTAACGAATATAGATATGCCTGTTCTATCTGAAATATACACCTTTGCGGCATCTTCTTGACTCAGTTTGAAGTCCAGATCATAGTCTTTACCTGAGCCGGATTTTCTTTTCCCTACTGAGTCCAATACCTCACATACATAAAACAGACAGCGCGAAATATGTACATTATTACCAATATCCTTGTCATCCAATGCAGTTCCATCAAGAGGGTTATATCCATTTGCAAGAGCGTTCATCCACTCTTTTGCAATTTTCACTTTTTCAAGGTCGATCATATAGTTATTCGTTTTATTTCTCTGATTTATTTGTCTCCTAATATTCTTTTCCGAACTGGTCACTATCACTCTCAAGGCAGTCATTTAGGTTGACCATTCTACCGCAGCCATTCCCGGACTTATTATAGTTGGTACAACCGAGGAAATATCCCCTCTGTCCTTTCTTCACAACCAAATATCCATCCTTGCACCAATCGCACTTCCGAATAGATAATGAGCCGCCTTTGAGGTCGTTGGTCATGTACCCACACATTTCCTGGTCATTAGTGCATATCCAGAGTCTCAGACCGTGGTTCTTATGGTAACGCTTCTGAAGAGGATAGCCGCATTTCGGGCAGCGATTCTTTACATGGTCAACCGGACGCAAGTCAGATGTTATATCACCACGAAGCGCGACATTTGGATAATCTTTCTGATTGCTGAGCAATTCTTTGATGAACACTGACGGCCTATTCTGCGGAGTAATAATGTAGACACGGTTCTTTGTACGGGTCAAAGCGACATAGAATAGTCGGCGTTCTTCCGCATAATCGTAAGAGTCATCGTTGTTTACAACTAGCTTCAACACCGGATCATCTGCAATCTTTGATGGAAATATTACAACACTGATCGCAGCCTTTGTGCTGATGTGGCTTGGTTCAGGTACTGTTAAGGGATTTGCTTATACACTTGCCCTTGGTATCGTGATCTCCATGTTTACAGCACTGGTTGTATCCAGACTGATTGTAAATGCACTTTATGCAGTTGGTGTACGTGATCCGAAATTCTACGGATCTGCAAAAGAACGTAAGGCAGTTGATTTCCTTGGAAAGAAGAAAGTATTTTTTGCTATTTCCATTATCCTGATCCTCTGCGGTCCGGCAGCGATGTTTGCTAATTCGCATGCAGGAAACAAAGCGTTAAATTACAGCCTTGAGTTCTCAGGCGGTACTTCTACAACTGTTACATTTAATGAAGATATGGATATTAAGACCATTGATTCTGAAGTAACTCCTGTTGTAGAAGAGGTGACAGGAGATAAAAATGTTCAGCCTACAAAGGTAGTCGGAACAAATCAGGTTGTGATCAAGACACGTTCTCTGAATCAGAGCGAACGTGAAGCTCTGCAGAGTGCACTGGTTGAGAAATTTGGTGTAGATGACAGCACGATTTCCACAGAAAGTATTTCTTCTACAGTAAGTAGTGAAATGCGTCGTGATGCGATCGTAGCCGTTATAGTAGCTACAATCTGTATGCTTCTTTATATCTGGTTCAGATTTAAAGACATCCGTTTTGCAAGCAGTGCGGTATTGGCGCTTCTGCATGATGTTCTGGTTGTACTTGCATTCTATGCTATTGCCAGAGTATCTGTCGGTAATACATTTATTGCCTGCATGCTTACGATCGTAGGTTATTCTATCAATGCTACAATCGTTATTTTTGACCGTATACGTGAGAACCTTCACAGTGGTTCCAGAGAAAAACTGGCAGAAATTGTAAACACAAGTATCACTCAGACTCTTACAAGAAGTATTTATACCTCTTTTACAACTTTTGTTATGGTAGCTGTTCTTTATATCATGGGTGTTTCTTCTATCCGTGAATTTGCAGCACCTCTGATGGTTGGTGTTCTTGTCGGTGCATATTCTTCTGTATGTATTACAGGTGCGTTGTGGTATGTGATGAAAAAGAAATTTGCAGGAAAAGGACAGCCGGCAATTGCTGCAGCTTCCGCATCTGCAAAGTCCTCTTCAAAGCCGAAGAAAGCACGTGATGTATCACAGAAAGATCCGACTCAGCCAAAGAAGAAAAACAGAAAAAGAGTAGCTGAACGGCTGGCTGCCGAAGAAGCAGCTAAAAAACAGCAGAATGATGATGCTGAATAAAACAATAATTGTCTGAAAAACAGGCAGACAGAAATATCCCGGGGTAAAACTCCGGGATATTTTTATGAGGAGAGAAAATATATGGAGAAATGGGTAATAGCAGCAAAAAGAGCAGATTTTAACCAGATCGGTCAACAGTTTCATATTGATCCGGTGATTGCGAGACTGATCAGGAACAGAAATGTGATCGGAGAAGATAAGATAAGAGAGTATCTGTCAGGAACAGTACAAGAGCTTCCTTCTCCCTGGCTGATGAAGGATATGGAAAAAGCTGTAGATATCCTGGAGAAAAAAATATCGCAGAAAGCAAAAGTCCGTATTATTGGTGATTATGATATTGATGGTGTGACCTCTACATACATTTTAATGAAAGGCCTTGCGAGGATCGGAGCAGATGTGGATACTTATATTCCGGACAGAGTTGCAGACGGATATGGGATTCATGCACATCTTATAGAAAGAGCGGAAACGGACCGGATCGATACGATCGTGACCTGTGATAATGGAATTGCTGCGGCTGCTGAAATCCAGATGGCAAAGGATAAGGGAATGACAGTGATTATTACAGATCATCATGAGGTTCCTTACAGGGAGGAAAAGGGAGAACGCCAGATGGTGCTTCCGCCGGCAGATGCGATTTTGAATCCGAAACAATATGATTGTCCATACCCGAATAAAAACCTGTGTGGGGCAGTGGTGGCCTTTAAATATATTGCAGCACTTTACGAGAGATTTGGTGTTCCGGCAGAGGAGCTGGAAGATTATTATGAACTGGCGGCTATTGCAACAGTAGGAGATGTTATGGATCTTCAGGGAGAGAACAGGATTCTGGTAAAAGAAGGACTGTACCGTCTGAAAAATACCAAAAATCAAGGATTGCAGGAACTGATCCGAGCAAATTCTCTGGAAGATGCTAAAATCACAGCTTATCATATCGGATTTGTGCTGGGACCATGTATCAATGCCAGTGGCAGACTGGATACAGCTGCCCGTTCTCTTGCACTTCTCAATGCAAAAACAAAGGAAGAAGCAGCAAGGCTTGCCGGAGATCTTACAGCTCTTAATCAGAGCCGAAAAGCGCTCACTGAGAAAGGAAAAGAAGAGGCAATCCGGATCATAGAGACTACAGAGCTGAAAAATGACAGAGTACTGGTAGTTTATCTTCCAGATTGTCATGAAAGTCTTGCCGGTATTATAGCAGGCAGGATCAGGGAAAAATATCACAGGCCTGCCTTTGTATTGACGGGCGGTGAGACAAGTACAAAAGGAAGCGGAAGATCAATAGAAAGTTACTCTATGTATGAAGAACTGGTAAAATGTGCAGACCTGATGATACAGTTTGGAGGTCATCCGATGGCAGCAGGTCTTTCTATAGAAGAAAAAAATATAGAAGAATTCCGGAGACGTCTCAATGTAAACTGTACGTTGACGGACGAAGAATTGCGTCCTAAGATCGTGATTGACGTGCCGATGCCTGTGTCTTATATTACAAAAGAACTGGTAGAACAGATTTCGCTTTTGGAGCCCTTTGGAAAAGGGAATACAAAACCGGTCTTTGCGCAGAAAAATCTCAGAGTGCTTGATCACAGTATTATCGGGAAAAATTAAAACTTCTCGATCCGCAGGGGATTTCAGTGGAAGGCATTTATTTCGGAGAAGCAGAGGATTTTGTGAACTTTATCAGGGAAAAAGACAGTATTTCTGTTACTTATTATCCGGAGATCAACAGATTCAGGGGACGAGAGAGTCTTCAGATCATTATTCAGAATTACTGTTAATATTACCGCTTGGTTTGTAACCGCCGGTAAGCCTGGAAATACAAATGTCAGGGCTTAACAGTAACTTGATTCTGAAATAAAAAGGTGATATACTATAAAATATTTATGAGCGAACAGCAATATAACACACACTGGAGGAGAAATAAAATGAAGAAAATTGAAGATTATGTATTAAGTATACCGGATTTTCCTGAACCGGGGATTATTTTCAGAGATATTACAAGTGTTCTGCAGGATGCGGATGGCCTGCAGTTGGCCATCGACTCCATGCAGGACTGCCTTAAGGATATAGATGTGGACGTGATTGCAGGAACAGAGTCCAGAGGCTTTATCTTTGGTGTACCGATCGCATATAATCTTCATAAACCATTTGTACCGATTCGTAAAAAAGGCAAACTTCCCCGCGAAACAGTATCTGTAAGCTATGATCTGGAATATGGCAGTGCAGAGATTGAAATGCATAAAGATTCCATAAAACCAGGTCAGAAAGTGGTTATCGTTGATGATCTGATCGCAACAGGCGGTACGATCGAAGCAGCGATCAAGCTGGTGGAACAGCTTGGCGGTGAGGTTGTCAAGGTTGTATTTCTCATGGAACTTGCAGGTTTAAAGGGACGCGAAAGACTGAATGGGTATGATGTAGCGTCCGTAATTTGTTATGATGGTAAATAGGCACAGCTGATTGTGCAGGACAGGCAGGTGGGAGCATATGACAGAGATAACAAAAAGTACAGAAGCAAAAAAAGATGAAATGCAGGTTGAAAAAGAGAAGCTGGAATCTGTAAAGAGAGCAGATGCGGCAGTAAAGACCATGCATGATTTTACAAGTCCGGAGGTGCTTTATAAAGAACTGATAAACAGTGTTCTGAAGTATCATCCATCAACAGATATTTCCATGATAGAGAAGGCATATAAGGTTGCAAGTGAAGCTCATGAAGGACAGAAGAGAAAGTCTGGAGAGCCATATATCATTCATCCTTTGTGTGTTGCCATCATTCTGGCAGATCTGGAACTTGACAAAGAAACGATAGTTGCAGGTCTTCTTCATGATGCAGTTGAAGATACCTGGATGACCTATGAGGAAGTGGAGAAGGAATTTGGTTCAGAGGTTGCACTTCTTGTGGATGGTGTTACCAAGCTGGGACAGTTATCTTATTCTGCGGATAAAGTAGAAGTTCAGGCAGAGAACCTCAGAAAGATGTTTCTTGCCATGGCTAAAGATATCAGAGTTATTCTGATCAAGCTTGCAGACCGTCTTCATAATATGCGTACCTTACAGTATATGCGTCCTGAAAAGCAGCAGGAAAAGGCCAGAGAGACCATGGATATTTATGCTCCTATTGCCATGCGTCTGGGTATTTCCAAGATAAAGGTAGAGCTGGATGACCTGTCGCTGAAATACCTTAAGCCGGATGTATATTATGACCTGGTGCATAAGGTTGCCCTGCGTAAAAGCGAGAGAGAACAGTTTGTAGGTGCGATTGTAAAAGAAGTTAAGAAACATATGGATGATGCCAATATTAAGGCGCAGGTGGACGGACGTGTAAAACACTTTTTCAGCATCTACAAGAAGATGGTAAATCAGGATAAGACTATTGATCAGATTTATGATTTATTTGCTGTCCGTATTCTTGTAGATACAGTGAAGGATTGTTATGCTGCCCTTGGTGTGATCCATGAGATGTATAAGCCAATTCCGGGACGGTTTAAAGATTATATTGCCATGCCGAAACCCAATATGTATCAGTCATTGCATACCACATTGATCGGACCCAACGGACAGCCCTTTGAAATCCAGATCCGTACTTATGAAATGCACAGAACTGCAGAATATGGTATCGCTGCACACTGGAAATATAAGGAGTCGTCTGACGGAAAGGCTCCTGTAGGTAAGAGTGAGGAAGAGAAACTGAACTGGCTGCGTCAGATTCTGGAATGGCAGAGAGACATGTCTGATAACAAAGAATTCATGAGTCTTCTGAAGAATGACCTGGATCTTTTTGCGGACAGTGTTTACTGTTTCACTCCACAGGGAGATGTTAAAACACTTCCAAGCGGTTCTACACCGGTGGATTTTGCGTACAGTGTTCACAGTGCAGTCGGAAATAAGATGGTAGGTGCCAGAGTTAACGGTAAGCTGGTTCCGATTGAATATGAGATCAAAAACGGCGACCGTATTGAAATCATTACTTCACAGAATTCTCAGGGACCAAGCCGCGACTGGTTGAAACTGGTTAAGAGTACTCAGGCAAAGAACAAGATTAACCAGTGGTTCAAGAAGGAATTAAAAGAAGATAATATCCTTAAGGGCAAGGAGATGCTTGCGCAGTATGCGCGTACAAAGGGATTTAAGATCGCAAATTATACAAAAACCCAGTATCTGGAGGCTGTTTTGCGTAAATATGGTTTCAGGGACTGGGATTCAGTACTTGCTGCAATTGGTCATGGCGGATTGAAAGAAGGTCAGGTTTTCAATAAGCTGGTGGAGGCATATGATAAGGAAAATAAGAAGAATCTGACAGACGAGCAGGTTCTTGAGGCTGCTTCTGAGACACAGGAAAAGCTTCACATTGCCAAGAGTAAGAGCGGCATTGTGGTAAAAGGAATCCATGATGTGGCAGTCCGTTTTTCCAAGTGCTGTAATCCAATCCCGGGTGATGAGATTGTAGGTTTTGTTACAAGAGGACGTGGGATCACAATTCATCGTACAGATTGTGTCAATGTGCTGAATATGTCTGAGACAGACAGGACACGACTGATTGAGGCAGAGTGGCAGCAGCCTGATACCAAGGAAAAAGAGAAGTATACGGCTGAGATTCAGGTTTATGCAAATAACCGTACAGGGCTTCTTGTGGATCTTTCTAAAATATTTACAGAACGTAAGATCGACCTGCGAAGTATCAACAGCCGTACAAGCAAGCAGGAGAAGGCAACTATTTCCATGAGTTTTGAGATTGGAAGCAAAGAGGAACTGCGTTCCCTGATCGAGAAGATCCGTCAGGTAGAGAGTGTCATTGACGTAGAGAGAACTACAGGCTGATTATGGAAAAATCTGCTGGAACATTATTTTATGGAACTGCTGCAGATTGACAGAAAGGAATAACATGAAGAATTTAGAATTACAGAAATGTATATTAGGACCTGTATATACAAATTGCTATCTCCTTAAGAATAAAGAAACCGGAGAACTGATCATTGTTGATCCCGCAGATTGTCCGGAGAAGATTGAAATGAAGATTTCCCGGATGAATGGAAAACCGGTGGCGATTCTTCTTACCCATGGACATTTTGACCACATTCTGGCTGCACAGGCAGTAAAGGAGAAATATAATATTCCGATTTATGCCTGTCGTCAGGAAGAGGAGATGCTCCGCGAACCTTCGATCAATATGACTGTACATTATGGACAGGGATGTTCTATTGTGCCGGATGTATTTCTGGAGGATCTGGATGTTATCAGACTGGCGGGATTTTCCGTTCAGATGATCCATACACCGGGACATACCAAAGGAAGCTGCTGTTATTATCTGAAAGATGAAGGTGTATTGTTCAGCGGTGATACAGTGTTCTATGGCTCTGTTGGAAGAACGGATTTTCCGGGTGGAAGTACAGCAGAAATTGTGAGAAGTCTCCATAAACTGGTAGATTCGCTTCCTGAAGAGACCGAGGTTTTCCCCGGACATGATGCATCTACCACTATTGGTTATGAAAAGAGGTATAATCCATTTGTGTAAAATAGGCATTCTGTTTGAGAACAGAGATTTTGAACATGATGTTTATGAACTGATCAAAGCGTTTTATCCCGAAGCGGAGATACATACTCTTTATGAAAATACTGAAGCAGAGTATGACCTCCGCTTCAGTGTGGAACGGGATAATGACAGTTATATCATAAAATACGAAAGGACAGAGAATCTGTCGAAACAGGAAACAGAGCAAAAAGGGGTAATTTCCGCAGACATACTTTCTAAAGAGAATGCAGGCTGTGGAATACAGGATGCTCATGCTCTGAGAAAAGAGAATAAAGATAATATCAAATATGCTCTGTATCAGTTGTTGGTAAAACTGACGGGCAGAACTCTTCCATGGGGAAATCTGACAGGAATACGTCCTGCCAAACTGGCAATGGGAATGATCGAATCCGGAATGAAAAATACGGAAGCAGCCCGGGAGATGCGTGAGAGATATCTGGTAAGTCCGCAGAAAACAGCGCTTGCCATCACTATTGCAAACAGGGAAAGAGAGATTCTGAAGGATATTGACTATGAAAATGGATACAGCCTTTATATTGGAATCCCGTTTTGCCCAAGTATCTGTCTGTATTGTTCCTTCAGCTCCTATCCGCTGAAAGTGTGGGAGAAGAGAACAGATGAATATGTGGAAGCTCTCTGCCGGGAGGTAAGAGAGACTGCTCTTATGATGAAGGGAAGAAAACTGGACACCATCTATATTGGCGGCGGTACCCCGACTACACTGCTTCCACATCAGATCCGTAAGCTCCTGGATACAGTGGGAGAAGCTTTTGGCTATGAAGGACTGGCAGAGTTTACTGTGGAAGCCGGCAGACCGGACAGTATTACACGTGAAAAGCTGATGGCGATCAGGGAGTATCCGGTAACAAGAATTTCCGTAAATCCACAGACTATGAATCAGGAAACCCTGGATATTATCGGCCGCAGACATACTGTGGAGCAGACAAAAGAAGCGTTTCATCTGGCACGAGAGCTGGGATACGATAACATTAACATGGATCTGATCGTAGGTCTTCCGGGTGAGGATATTCACATGGTAGAGCGGACTCTTGAACAGGTTCGTGAACTGGCACCGGACAGTATTACCGTACATTCACTGGCAGTGAAACGTGCAGCAAGGCTGAATATTTTTAAAGAGAAATATCAGGAAATGTCTTTTGAGAATAATCAGGAAATTATGGATCTGACCATGAAAACTGCGTATGAAATGGGAATGGGTCCTTATTATCTGTACAGACAGAAGAATATGAAGGGAAATTTTGAAAATGTTGGCTATGCAAAGGTTGACAAAGCGGGAATTTACAATATACTGATTATGGAGGAAAAACAGCCTATCATCGCACTGGGGGCAGGCGGTTCTTCCAAGCTGGTCTTTGACCATGGACAGAGAATTGAACGTGTGGAGAATGTAAAAGACGTTTCTAATTATATTTCCCGCATTGATGAGATGATCGAGAGAAAACGGACAGCAATAGCTACCTGGCTGTAGGATGTGGAGGTAACATTTTGGACACAGTACAAAAGACAGCGGCAGGTTCACAGCAGAGGATCCTGGAATTTGACCTTGCTTCTGAACTGCATCATGGAATGCTGGTAAGTAATCTGGCTTATGCGGTTGCAGAGGAGATGGGACTGCCGCATGAACAGTGCTATGAGCTTGCAATAGCAGGAATGCTCCATGATATAGGAAAGCTGAAGCTGACAAGTTATATTAACGGACAGGAGCAGGATCCTCTGGTGATCGAGGAACTGAAGTATGTCCGGATGCATTCTACATTGGGATATGAGGAACTTAAAGGGCAGGGATATTCGGATTTTGTATTGGAGAGTATCCTGTACCATCATGAGAATTATGATGGCAGTGGATATCCGTCCAATAAAGCAGGTGATGACATACCCATAGGTGCCCGGATACTCAGAGTCTGCGATGTATATGCAGCATTGATCTCTGACAGACCATACAGAAGAGGATTTGATATTTCTTCAGTTATGGAGTTGATGATCGATGAAGTAAAAAATTTTGATATGCAGGTTTTTCTTGCGTTTCAGAGAGTGGTTCATAATGGAGACGGGCAGAATTTTTATAAAAGAGGAGGACCACATGGCATTAAAGAAGAAACCGGTAACCGGTATGAAGGACATTTTACCAAAAGAGATGGAAATCCGTAATTATGTGATGAACATGATTCGTGAAACATACGGAACATTTGGCTTTTCATCTATAGAGACACCATGTGTGGAGCATATTGAAAATCTTTCCAGTAAACAGGGCGGAGAGAATGAGAAACTTATTTTCAAGATCCTGAAACGTGGGGAGAAACTGAAACTTGCGGAAGCAGAGAAAGAAAGTGATCTGGTTGACTCCGGACTTCGCTACGATCTGACTGTGCCGCTTTCCAGATATTATTCCAACAACGCAAATGAGCTTCCGGCTCCTTTTAAGGCACTTCAGATGGGCAATGTGTGGAGAGCAGACAGACCGCAGAGAGGACGTTTCCGTCAGTTTATGCAGTGTGATATTGATATTCTGGGTGAGTCTACTTATCTGGCTGAGATCGAACTGGTTCTTGCTACCACAACGTTGCTCGGAAAGCTGGATTTCCATAACTTTACGATTCGCATCAATGACAGAAAAATCTTAAAAGCGATGGCGCAGTACAGTGGATTCCCACAGGAAAGCTTTGACACTGTGTTTATCATTCTGGACAAGATGGACAAGATTGGTTTGGAAGGTGTTGCAGAAGAACTGGAGAAGGAAGGATTTGCAAAAGAGAGCATTGATACCTACCTTGGACTTTTCAAAGAGATCACTTCTGACATTGAGGGTGTTCGTTACTGCAAAGAGAAATTAAAAGATGTTCTGGATCCAAAGGTTGCTGAGGACCTTGAAACAATCATTTCTACTGTAGATTCTGTTAAGACAGCAGATTTTAAGATGTCTTTCGATCCGACTTTGGTACGTGGAATGTCTTATTATACAGGACCGATTTTTGAAATCTCTATGGATGAGTTTGGCGGCAGCGTAGGCGGCGGTGGACGCTATGATGAGATGATCGGTAAATTTACAGGAAACAATACATCTGCCTGCGGATTTTCAATTGGATTCGAGAGAATCGTAATGCTTCTTCTTGAGAGAAATTATGAAATCCCGACAAAGAATGGTAAGAAAGCATATCTTATCGAGAAGAATATGCCGGCAGACAAGATGCTGACGATTCTGAAACAGGCTCAGGAAGAGCGTAATGCCGGAACACAGATCAATATTTCTATTATGAAGAAGAATAAGAAATTCCAGAAAGATCAGATGACAGCAGAGGGCTATACAGAGTTTGTAGAATTCTTTAAAGACAGAATGTAATAATTCGTAACTGTTCAGCAACATTGCGAGATAGCAGACTGCCGGATAGTTACAACAATTCTTATAATATAGAAAGCATGAAAAGAGGAAAGAAACATGGCTGAAAGTATGCAGGGACTGCACAGAACATGCCGATGTGCAGAAGTAACAAAGGAAATGATCGGCAAAGAAGTTGTCCTTATGGGATGGGTTCAGAAAGCCCGCGATAAAGGCGGAATTATTTTCGTAGATTTAAGAGACCGTTCCGGTATCATGCAGCTGATTTTTGAGAATGGCAGCATTGATGAAGAAGGTTTTGCAAAAGCAGGTAAGCTGAGAAGTGAATTCGTAATCGCTGTTACCGGTGTGGTAGAAGAAAGAGGCGGCGCTGTTAACAAGAATCTTGCAACAGGTGAAATTGAGCTTCGCGTAAAATCCCTTCGTGTTCTGTCTGAAGCAGAGGTACCTCCGTTCCCAATTGAAGAGAACAGCAAGACAAAAGATGAAATCCGCCTGAAATATCGTTATCTTGACTTAAGAAGACCTGACCTTCAGAAGAATATTATGCTTAAGAGCAAAGTCATGATGATTACAAGACAGTTCTTCGCAAAAGAAGGATTCCTTGAAATTGAAACTCCGATGCTTGGTAAGAGTACACCGGAAGGTGCAAGAGATTATCTGGTACCGTCTCGTGTTCATCCGGGACATTTCTATGGTCTGCCACAGTCTCCGCAGCTGTACAAACAGCTTCTGATGTGCTCTGGTTATGACCGTTATATCCAGATTGCAAGATGTTTCCGTGACGAAGACCTTCGTGCGGACAGACAGCCGGAATTTACCCAGATCGATACGGAACTCTC
>ERZ826051.2981-NODE-2981-length-11978-cov-13.520423_pt1 | contig 11978 bp, 14 predicted proteins | sample MGYA00519928_ERZ826051 | MGnify/ENA primary metagenome ERZ826051 (study PRJEB31778, sample SAMEA3449219) | human gut metagenome | biome: human gut; feature: human-associated habitat; material: faeces | place: United Kingdom | collected 2010/2012 ...
CCCCGTCATCCGCTCCAACTAAGACAGTACAGAAATTGTGCTGTCTTTTCTTTTTGTACAAATCTGTAAGGGCAGATATTATCCGCCCGCAAGTAAGCACACATATTTTGTGATAAATAGAATTATCACAAAAACACAAAGTGATTGTCATACAGTATCGTTCATCGGACAACAACGAAATCCCTTTGGCAGAGCCTGTATATTCCACACAACAAAAGGTCACGATTTTGAACCGTGACCTTGTTTTTTACGAATTTTTTAAGACAATATCAGTTATTGATTCTTGTCAGCTTTGTGCCGGCTATGTAGAGAGTATCGCCGTCGATTCCCCATGTATCCGAACCGCCGTTTGCGGGATCGTCAGACCATTTGAGTGACTGCGACTGACTTTGATTTACAAAAGACACCTCAAGGCTGATTGAAAGAGTTTTTTCATCATCAATGCTGTACTTCATATCAATCAAATTAAAAATCTCATCATAGTTTATTAAATCGCCGTAATCGGAACTGCCGGCATAACTTGAAATAAGCTTGCCAAGCTCTTTTGCATTCGGGATACCGATTGTTCCGTCAGGCTTGAACTCAAGTTGTAGGCTTACTCCGTCCTCCTCGGCAATCCATGTACCCTGAATCTGTCCCTGGGGAGTGGCTTTGTTAAGTCCGTTAAATATAAAGAATGCCGCAATTGCAACAACGAGTGCAACCGCAATGCCGCACGCTGTAATTATAAACGGTGTCTTTGACTTTTTCTTTGGAATCGGCTGTGCATACTGTGGCTGAACGCCCTGATTGTTATAATCATAAGAATATCCGCCCTGCTGACCGTTCTGATACTGATTATATCCGCCCTGTGCATTAACTGTCTGATACTGCGGTGCGGAATAATCATTTGCAGGCATCTGATTATATGCGTCAGTCTGATGATTTTCAACAGGCTGTGTCTGTTCATTCCGAACATTCATATCGGCAGTCTGTTCAACCGACTGATTTTCTGCAATCGGCTGTTCGTTCTGTACAGCTGATTCCTGTACGGGTGCAGGCGCTCCGCAATCGGCACAAAACTTTTCATTAGGCAATAACTGCCTTCCGCAATTTTTACAAAACATACTTCTTCTCCTGTCCAACAAAAAATAAATTCGAGGAAAACCCCTTTACAACAGCAAATTCAACCATATTATCTGTTTATTTTTATTGTACTGTTTTTTCTTCTTCAAGTCAACTGATATTTAAAAATCAGTATTTTTTTACATAAAAGATATACTGAATACAGAAGATTTTACTGAGGGTAGATTCGTACTAATCGTTCTCGGTGACTATTTGCCAAATTTTCATTGACAAATTACGACACAAATTGTATATTATAAGTAAGGGAGCTGACAAGTTAGTCGGCTGAGAGGAGGCTGAATGCCTCGACCTATGACCTGATTTGGATAATGCCAACGGAGGGAAACAGCGAGCCTTTACGGACACACCTTTTGTTGGTGCGTCCGTTTTATTTTTATAAAGGAGAATCCGCTATGATTGGAAATTGTCTTGAAAATGTAAGAAAAAATGTACCGCTTGTACACAACATCACAAACTATGTAACAGTAAACGATGTTGCAAATGTACTTCTCGCTTGCGGAGGAAGTCCGATTATGTCAGACGAACCCGATGATGTTGCCGACATCACAAGCATTTGCGGCGGTCTTAACATCAACATCGGTACACTTAACAAAAACTCAATTGAGGGTATGTTCATTGCGGGCAAAAAAGCTAATGAACTTTCTCACAAGATTTTACTTGATCCTGTCGGCGCAGGCGCAAGCAAGCTCCGCACAGACACAGCGGTTAAGCTTGCAAAAGAAATCAAATTTGATGTTATCAGAGGTAACATCTCGGAAATCAAAACTCTTGCACTCGGAAGCGGCACAACAAAGGGTGTTGATGCCGATGTATCGGATGCGGTAACAGAAGAAAATCTCGATAACGCAGTTGCATTTGTAAAGGATTATGCCAAAAAGTCGGGATGCGTAATTGCAATCACAGGCGCTATTGACCTTGTAAGTGACGGCGAAAAGTGCTATGTAATCCGCAACGGTCGTCCCGAGATGAGCAAAATCACAGGAACAGGCTGTCAGCTTTCGGGTATGACAACTGCATTTATCGTTGCAAATCCCGACAATGTTCTTGAGGCAACTGCCGCAGCAGTTTGTACAATGGGACTTGCAGGCGAAATCGCTTTTGCAAATATGGCAGAAACAGACGGCAACTCAACATACCGCAACCGAATTATTGACGCTATCTATAATATGGATGCCGAAACACTTGAAAAAGGAGCAAAGTATGAATTGCGATAAAAAAGATTTGTTGCTCTATGCCGTAACCGACAGAGCATGGCTTAACGGTGAAACACTTTGCAGTCAGGTTGAAAAGGCTATCAAAGGCGGCGCAACATTCATTCAGTTAAGAGAAAAAAACCTTGACCAAAAGCATTTTCTTGAAGAGGCTCTTGAAATTCAGAAACTCTGCAAAAAGTACAACGTTCCGTTCGTAATCAATGACAATGTAGAAATTGCAAAAGAAATTGACGCTGACGGTGTTCATGTCGGTCAGAGTGATATGGAGGCAGGCAATGTCCGCAAGATTCTCGGTGACGACAAAATCATCGGTGTTTCGGCTCAGACTGTTGAACAGGCTCTTCTTGCTCAGAATCACGGAGCAGATTATCTCGGAGTCGGAGCAGTTTTCAAAACAGGCTCAAAGGACGACGCAGACGATGTTTCACACGATGAACTTCAGAAAATCTGTGAGGCTGTTGACATTCCTGTAATCGCAATCGGCGGAATCAGCTCCAAAAATGTTACGGAACTCAAGGGCAGAGGTATCGTTGGCATTGCCGTTATCAGTGCTATTTTCGCTCAGCCCGATATTACAAAGGCAACAGCAGAGCTTAAAGCACTTACGGAAAAGACGGTTGCAAATGATTAAATCTGCAATATTTGATGTTGACGGCACACTTCTCGATTCAATGAAGATATGGGATAACGCAGGAGAGCGTTACCTCTCGTCTGTCGGCAAAACAGCCGAAAACGGACTTTCCGAAAAGCTCTGTGATATGAGTCTGACGGAGGGTGCGGAGTATATGAAAAAGCAGTATGCTCTTTCCTTTTCAACTGATGAAATAGTTTCGGGTGTGCTGAAAATCATTGAAGATTTTTACTTTTATGAGGTCGGTTTAAAAAACGGTACAAAAGAAATTTTGCAGTTTTTGGAATCGAACAATATCAAAATGATTATTGCAACATCAAGCGACAAAACGCATATTAAAAAGGCATTTGAAAGGCTCGGTATTCTAAAATATTTTACGGACATTGTGACCTGTTCACAAATCGGAAAAGGCAAAACAAGTCCCGACATTTACCTTGCCTGTGCAGATAAACTCGGAACAGCTCCGAGTGAAACGCTTGTATTCGAGGACGCTGTTTTTGCCGCAGAAACTGCTCACAAGGCAGGTTTCAAAACGGTGGGAGTGTATGACGAATCGAGCAGGAATGACAAAAACAGAATAAAAGCCGTTTGCGATTACTACGCAGACAGCTTTGAAAAAGCGGCAGATTGGGGGCACCACCTTTTGTCGCTGTAAAAAATTAATGCAAAGAGGAGATTAAAATGAAAACAGCATTAACAATCGCTGGCAGTGACTGCAGCGGAGGCGCCGGTATTCAAGCGGATATTAAAACTATGATAACAAACGGTGTTTATGCCATGAGCGCAATCACCGCACTTACCGCACAGAACACAACCGGCGTTACGGCAATTATGGAATCCACACCCGAATTTCTGGGTGAACAGCTTGAAAGTATCTTTACGGATATTTATCCCGATGCCGTAAAAATCGGAATGGTTTCTTCATCAAGCCTTATCAAAACAATTTCGGACAAGCTGAAAAAGTACGATGCAAAAAATATTGTTGTCGATCCGGTTATGGTGGCAACAAGCGGAGCAAAGCTTATCAGCGACGAGGCGGTAAGCACTCTCAAAGAGCATCTCTTTCCGCTTGCAACAGTTCTTACACCGAATATTCCGGAGGCGGAAGTTCTCTCTGAAATGAAAATTTCAAATGAGGAAGAAATGATAAAAGCCGCTGAAATAATCAGCGAAAAGTACGGTTGTGCGGTTCTCTGCAAGGGCGGACATCAGATTAACGATGCAAACGATTTGCTCTTTAAAGACGGCACCTACACATGGTACAACGGCAAAAGAATCAACAATCCCAACACACACGGAACAGGCTGTACACTTTCAAGTGCGATAGCCGCTAATCTTTCAAAAGGCTTTGACCTTGACGCTTCTGTAAAGCGTGCAAAGGATTATATTTCAGGCGCACTTGCGGCAATGCTTGACCTCGGCAAAGGCAGCGGTCCAATGAACCACGCTTTTGACATTCAAAGTAAATTTACAAAAGAAAATTCGGAGGCAGAGCAATGAAAAAGCAGACAAGTGTATTTGAAAACAGTTTGATATGGTTCGGAGCAGGCGTTTCAATCGCCGAAATTCTCACAGGTACATACTTTGCTCCGTTAGGTTTTGAAAAGGGCATTTTAGCCGTAGTCATCGGTCACATAATCGGATGTGCAATGCTCTTTTGTGCAGGACTCATCGGCGGTAAGTGCCGTAAAAGCTCAATGGAAACCGTAAAAATGAGCTTTGGCAACAAGGGCGGACTTCTTTTCTCTGTCCTCAATGTTATTCAGCTTGTCGGCTGGACAGCCATTATGATTTATGACGGCTCACTTTCCGTGAACAGTATCCTGAATATGGGCGACACAGGCAGGTGGATTGCCTGTATCGTAATCGGTGCATTGATTGTACTTTGGATTCTTGTCGGCATTTCAAACCTCGGCAAGCTCAACACAATCGCAATGGCGGCACTGTTCATTCTCACAATCGTGATGTGTTTCTTTATTTTCGGAAACGGCAACGGCATGGGTGCGGCAGGCGATGACTCAATGTCATTCGGTGCGGCAGTTGAGCTTTCGGTAGCAATGCCGCTTTCATGGTTACCGCTCATCAGCGACTACACAAGAGAGGCGGAAAAGCCGTTCAAGGCAACTCTCGCAAGCACACTTGTTTACGGTGCGGTAAGCTGTTGGATGTACATAATCGGTATGAGTGCGTCTATCCTTACTGGCGAAAGCGATATTGCAAAAATCATGCTTAAATCAGGACTCAGCATTGCAGGTCTTGTAATTGTAATTCTTTCAACAGTTACAACAACCTTCCTTGACGCTTACTCGGCAGGAATTTCGAGTGAGTCGATATTCTCAAAACTCAAAGGAAAATATGTTGCCGTTGCAGTAACAATAGTAGGTGTAATCGCCGCAATTGTTTATCCTATGGATGACATCACCGATTTTCTCTATCTCATCGGTTCGGTATTTGCCCCGATGATTGCCATTCAGATTGCAGACTTTTTCATTCTCAAAAAAGACAGAGCAAGCAAAGCCGTTGACATCTGCAACATCATAGTATGGCTTGCAGGCTTTGCGGCATATCGTTTCCTGATGAATGTTGACATTATCGTCGGCAACACTCTGCCGGATATGGTTTTTACAATCATCCTCTGCGTCATAGTTACCAAAATCGCAGATAAAATCACCTCAAAATCCAAAAAAGCGTAATCGCTTACAACAAAGTCAAATCCCCGTCAGATTTCTCCGACGGGGATTTTTACATTTAATTTTCGTTATTATATTTTAAAATATCATCATAAGCAATCAGGCTGACATTTCCGAGTTCATTTGCCTTATCAATGCAACCCTTTGTAAAACCGGATTTTGAAAAAATATAAAAATGCTTTTTGCTGAAATTAAAAAGCTTACTGCGTTCAACAAGTGTTTCAAGAACACCGAGGTCAACACTTTCATTACGCCACTTACATTCACCAAAAAGAGCCGTATTTTTATCTGCCGAGCCGATTATATCAATTTCTTCCTGTTGTCTTGTTTTTGGATTTGTTCCCCACCATCTGCCGATATCCGTAAAATCAATTTCGGAATCACCGTTCAGCAACCTTTTCCACAAATACTGCTTGCAGATTTCTTCAAACACAGCACCCATATAATCCGACAAATACGGTGCAATTCGACTGTACGCAAGTTCAACCGCACCTCTTGAAATTATCGAAGAATTTTCCGGCACAAAACGATACCAAAATCTGAACATATTATCCTCGATAGAATAAATTGTTTTCTTTGTGGATTTTTCACCGTACGGCACTTCTTTTCTCACAATTCCGAGAGCAACAAGATTCTTGACATAAGCAACACAAGTGCTTGAGGTTTCTCCAACCTTTGTTGAAATTTCGGATATTTTAGATGCACCTGTAGCAATTGCCGTAATCACGGCATTATAAATAGCCGGCTCTCTTACCTCTTGTTTCAAAAGATTGTTAGGTTCTTCATACAGAGCCGATACAGGATTCAGAAAAATATTTTTTATATTATCCTCTATTGAAATTTTGTTGTTAATCTGCAAGAGATATTGCGGTGTACCTCCCACAAGCCCGTAGGCAAGCGCCTTATCTTCAGGTGACATCCCGTTAAAATACTCACAAGCCTCACAAAATTCAAACGGCAAAATCTTAAACTGAGCCGTTCTTCTGCCATACAAAGGAGCTTTGTATGCAAGCACATGGTCCTCAATATATGACATTGATGAACCGCAGAGAATAAGAAACAACTTTGAACTGTCTTTATATTTGTCAATTAACATTTGCAGTGTTGATGCAAGACTTCTTGATGCCCTTGCTACATACGGATATTCGTCAAGGCAAAGGACGATTCTTTTGTTCTCTGACAATTTAAAAACATATTCAAGTGCCGACTGAAAGTTTGAAAAAGCAGTATCCGTTTTCATTCCTGTTGAAAATTCAAGAATACACTCGCTCAAATTTTCAAGATTTTGCTTTGCATTTGTTTCAACTCCTGTGAAACAAATTGCGTTTTTATCCTTGACAAACTCGTTTATGATAGCCGTTTTTCCTACACGGCGGCGACCGTATATGACGGCAAATTCAAATTTTCCGCTGTTATACAATCTGTTAAGCTGTAAAAGCTCATTCTTTCTGCCTATAAACAAAATTCTCACCTCTGACCGTTTGCAAATTACTCATTTACGATTTAGTTATTTACGATTAACTAAATTATAAACCACTGTTTTTGCTAAGTCAAGATTATTTTGCAATTTAGGTGGTTACGATTAACTAAATCGTGATAAAGTTATATTTTTTATATGTTGTAAAAATATGTCACCAAAGAAAATTTCGGTATAAAAAACTGTATGAATCAAACAATATTACTGCAAATAATTTGCTGAATATGTATCAGACAAAGGGCAAAATTGTCCGAAGGGAGTTTTTAATATGAAAGCAACAGGAATCGTCAGAAGAATCGACGATCTCGGAAGAGTGGTTATACCGAAAGAAATCAGGCGGACGCTTCGTATTCGTGAGGGAGATCCGCTCGAAATTTATACCGCAACGGACGGCGAGGTTATTTTTAAAAAATATTCGCCTGTCGGAGAGCTTGCGGAGTTTGCGTCACAATACGCAGATGTGCTTGCCAAAATCAGCTCAATGCCGACAATCATAACAGATCGTGACCATGTAATCGCCGCCGCAGGGGTTTCAAAGCGTGAATTTCTTGAGCGCAGGGTAACAACCGTGCTTGAGGGATATATGGAAAATCGCAAAACCTATTCGGCAACACAGCAGACACTCGGCGATATTCAGCCGATTGAGGGCATTGAACACTATGCATCGGTAATCTATCCGATTATTGCCGCCGGAGATGTTTCGGGTGCGGTAGTTATGCTCACAGGCGAACAGACCAAAATCCCGACAAATGCCGAAATCAAGCTTGCACAAACAGCCGCCGCATTCCTCGGCAAGCAAATGGAAGAATGATTTTTAAAAATAGGTAATAATAAAAAATGCGGTCGGGAAGACAGGTGTAAAACAATACACCGAATTTTCCCGACCGTATTTGTATAAATCAAGTACACAAAACAACGCTTTACCGTATTTAACATTTATGGTATCATTAAATAAATTAAGCTGAAAGGTATGTTTCTTATGAATGGCTTTTCCGATAAGGTAAAACAAAAATTAGGTTACTATGTTTATGCCCTTGCAGATCCAAGAGATAACAAAATATTTTACATAGGCAAAGGAATTAACAACCGTATTTTTCAACACGAAGAAAAACTCGATAACTCAAATAAGTCGAATCGTATAAAAGAAATACTCTCATCGGGTAACAAAATCAAAAAACTAATTATATCATATGGTCTTTCGGAAAAAGAGGCATTCGTTGCCGAATCGACTTTGATAAATATAATGAACTACATTGACTCTCAATCACTGACTAATGTGGTTTCGGGACACCACACAGCACCTGTTATTACAGCTGAAGATTTTGAAAAAATTTACGGTGCTGAAATTCTTTCAAAAGAAGATATTTTCCGCAATCTTTTAATTGTTAAAATAAATTCGCTTTATAAATACGATATGTCAGACAGCCAAGTTATGGAATGTGCTAGAGGTCATTGGATAATCGACACCAAACGAGCAGAAAATTGCGACTATCTTATTGCTGTAAATCACGGACTGATTGTCGGAGTTTATGAAAATATGAAGTGGTATTCTTCAGGTGTGGAAACTCCATTCTATCCACGATTGTGCAAAGAAAATCTTTCAAGGTCAAATCGCAAATACTGCACCTGTCAAGCAGTTAATAAGCCGAATATTTACATAAACAAAAACATTGCCAATTTAGTAAATATGACGCAAAATCCTATTTCATACATAAACGGAAGAAAAAATACCGCTAAGGTGCTAAAACCATACTACGAAAAATTCATCAATAATTCTATGGATATTCATGATTTTGAAATGAATTTCGGTAATGATTTGGTAAAAATGGGATTTAAATTAGGCAGTTTCAATGATTCAAAATATGAATATAATAACAATAAATATTACCGATTACAATCAGCTTAAAAAAATGCTGAAACATACGGATTACAGCACAGCCACATCATTGTTGATTTCAAAATGGAGATATATCACACATTGGAGTTATATGGATTATCAGCAGGAAAAAGATTTACCATTTTTCAAAGCTGTTATAGAAAGAATATTTGAACTTTCCGAGTAGCTTCATACAAAAAATTTTACAATTGATTAATTTTGAATAATCTTCAATTTTCTAAAAAACTTGCACATACAAAAAATAAAACTTCAATCTCTTGTCAACCGAAATTGAAGTTTTTTATTGACATAATTGTTCATCAATGATAATATACAAGTAAGGAAACGGCTTTAGCTGTTTCGTAAGTTTGAACAATAAAAATTAATTAAAGATTAACCGCTCTGTTCACGACACAGGGCGGTTGTTTCTTTATGGTGAACACAATAAAAAATGTGAAGATGATTATCACAGCTATGTATTCCACGCAATCACCCCCCTCTCTGATAAGGGAGTCGAAACAGCCGCCACCGTTTCCTTACCAAGTAATTATCGCAAAGTATTTTAATATATTCAATATCACGAACTTAAAATCACAATATATTTTATTATTAAATCACACCACATCAATCTGGCACATTTTCATTGTTTCGAGGGCGGAATTGTGGGTTTCGGGGGTTACGCCGGCACAGCAAGCCGAATCAACGCTGATTTCAGCGTTCGGGAAAAGTGCCTTTAGAATCAACGCATTTGACACAACGCAGATATCGGTGCAAAGTCCTACAAGCTCGATTCTTTCAAAGCAGAATTTATCCCAATGAGTATAGCCGAATGACGGCTTGTCAATATGAATTGCGTCGGGAACATCAAGTCCGTCTGCAATCTGCCAGCCGTGAGTATTTTTTACGCAATGTACAACGGGCAGTTTTTTGCCCTCGGGAGTGTTTAGGTAATCTTCACCGTGAGTATCCCTTGTAAAAATAATTTCATCACCGTTTGAACGGTATTCTTCAATCTTTTTGCGTACATTAGGCACAATTTTCACAGCCTCATCAGTACCGAGACTGCCGTCAATAAAATCATTCTGCATATCTATTACAATCAAAGTTTTCTTCATACAAATCACTCCGTTTTTAATTTTGAACTGTACATATCAAATATATCAGCTGACTTTGCCGCTGTCAATTTATTTGCAAAAATTTGTTTTGTAACTTGATTTTCGTTGTCGGCTCAATTAAAATAGTGTTTAGAAAAACTGCAAGGAGAACGCTTATGGGACATATGTATTTTGTCAGACACGGACAGACCGTGTGGAATGTTGAAAATAAAATCTGCGGTTCAACGGATATTGACCTCACGGAAAAAGGTCATGAACAGGCTGTTGAAACGGGCAAGAAAATTCTTTCAGAGAATATAAAAGCAGATATCATCCTCTATTCTCCGCTTATGAGAGCCGAAAAAACCGCAAAGCACATTTCGGAAATCACGGGAATTCCTGCAAAAGCAGAGCCGAGATTAACCGAGCAAAACTTTGGAAAATATGAGGGAACGCCAAGAAACGGCGAAGAGTTTCGCATTGCCAAAAGAGATTTCGTCAGCCGTTATGACGGCGGAGAGTCTATGCTGCACCTTGCACAAAGAATTTACAATCTGCTTGATGATGTGAAAGCAAGCGGAAAGGTTTGTGTTTTAGTTGCTCACAACGGCATTGCAAGAGTTGTCAACTCATATTTTAACGATATGACAAATGAGGAGTATGCAGATTTCGGTGTTAAAAACTGTGAAATTCTGCGTTACGATTTTTAAGTATTTCTAAATATCCGCATAAAATCAAGGAGTACCACGCATTGTGACACTCATATTTTAGTGTTGTTATGAATATTGACGACAGAGACAGAGGAAGAAAAGGCATAGAAGAAATGCTTGTGAGAATGTCAAAAATGACTGATATGCCCGACAATCCCAAGAAAAACAAAACACAAATATAAAACATAGGCAAGGAAAAATTAGGACGCTCCAAACGGAACATCCTTTTACATTTATATATAGCTATTTATGAGTTGCTTTGATACTGCTGGAGAAAAGCCTGAAACGCTAGCCGCGATGCAAATCGAAATCCGTTTGTGAACGCTTGTAGCTCATTCCGGTCGTAATTTCTACATCCGTTTGTTAATTTGTTCGAACAGAGCCTTTTGTTGTTCTGTGAGAGTGGCTCTGAGCTTTGTTTCAAGCCGCACAACGGTTTCGAGAAATTCGCCTTTGTCCGTGCCGTTGGATACGGTGTGTTCGTGTGGATCAATATTGCCGTAATACAGATTTTCAAGTGTGTTCATGGTTTTCACCCCTTTCCAAGTCAAACACCATACCACAGTCTGTGCCGCAAGTCCAGCGCTTTTCAAAATAAAAAAGCGGCTACCATTTCCGATAGCCGCTGTGTGAGTTAAACTATTTTGTTAGATATTGTGCTTTTTCTTTTTGCTGACAACTGTTGTGCCAATAGCGGCACCGCAACTGATGAACAGCAATGCCACCCACAGCATAAGGTTGCTGTTATCGCCGGTCTGAGGAGATTTCGGATCGTCCGGCAGTTTATCCGTTCTGGTGTCGTCCTTGGCAATCTCTTTTGTCGCCGCAGCATCGGCAAAATACTTACCGCAACCCTCGCAGTACCAGTATTCGATATTGCCCTCGGCATCCTTGGTGGCGGGTTTTGCAGGAACGCGCATAAGGTTGGTGTGATTGTTCGGGTCAACCTCGCCGTAAGCTGCGTTGCAGTCTTCGCAAACTGCCTGCGCCGTGCAGGTTGCCGTACCGCCGGTGTGGTCGGTCAGCTTCTTGCCACAGATGTCACACTTGTGATCAAGAAAGAACTAAAATATTAATTCTGTAAAACAAATAATCAAGGATAGCAAGGTCACTATCTAAGTATAACTTTAAAGTATTATTAGTACTAGATGAAGTAAACAT
>ERZ826051.2985-NODE-2985-length-11971-cov-7.538352_pt1 | contig 11971 bp, 10 predicted proteins | sample MGYA00519928_ERZ826051 | MGnify/ENA primary metagenome ERZ826051 (study PRJEB31778, sample SAMEA3449219) | human gut metagenome | biome: human gut; feature: human-associated habitat; material: faeces | place: United Kingdom | collected 2010/2012 ...
ATGGAGGATGATGCCGCCACGATATTGATGGTCGATTCCAATTTGCAGAGAGAACACATCCTGCCCAGCGAGCGGGCATTTGCGTACAAGATGAAGCTGGATGCAATAAAAAATCAAGGTGCTAGGTCAGATTTAACTTCGTCCCAAGTTGGGACGAAGTTGAGAGCCGATGAAAAAGTGGCAAAAGATTCAGGCGAAAGCCGCAATCAAGTCCAGCGTTTTGTGCGTCTGACAAACCTTGTCCCTGAACTACTGGACATGGTGGACGAAAAGAAAATCTCGTTTAACCCTGCGGTGGAATTATCTTATCTTGATGCAAAACAGCAGCAAGATTTTTTAGAAGCAATGGATGCTTCCCAGAATGCGCCCTCTCTTTCGCAAGCCATACGGATAAAGAAGCTGGCGCAGCAAAACGAGTTCAGTTATGATGCTGTCTACGACATTATGAACGAGGAAAAGAAAAGCGAACTGGACACCGTGACCATCAAAAACGAAACCCTGCGGAAATACTTTCCACGCAATTACACGCCCCGGCAGATGGAAAGCATCATCATCAAGCTGCTCGACCAGTGGCAACTGAAAAAGCAGCAGGCAAAACAAAAGAAGCAGGAAGAAGCGCGTTGAGCGCAGACTGAACCAAGAGACCCGATTCGGGTCTTTTTATTTTGCAAAAATAACGGAGGAAACGCCTATGAACAACACCATTGATTTCAAAACCGCAAAGACCATCGACACCATGAGCAAGAAAATCGACCACATCGACGATGCCATGACGGGCTTCTTCTCTTTTCTGCACATGGCAATGCAGAACGAACTTGCCAGTACGGATGTCTTTTTCGCCGCCGTGTCGCCCGTTCTGGATTTGACCGTGATTCAGCCGAAGGAGGCTCCGCACATCCTGCCCTGCTTTGACGAGAACGATGCCGGCTATGGCATCTCGAAGGAGGAACCGCTGGGTTTCCGCTACAATCCCAAACAGGTCATCAAGCTGATGGGCAAGCGGTATCTGACCGGGCCGGTGATTTTCCACCGCTATACGGATGATGGCAAGTTCGCACCCCTGACCATGAGCGATATGTTTGCCATCCAGAAGTATCTGGAAAACGCCAGTGTCACGCTGATGGTCGATGCGGATGCGCTGACCTGCATCTGCATCGACTGAGGTATGTCTATGAAAGAATTTGAAGTGGAAATCACGGAAACCCTGCAAAGGACTGTGGTGATTCGTGCAGGGTCACGCGCAGAAGCAGAAGTTCTTGCGGAAGAACTGTGGAATAACGAAGAATTTGTGCTGGGAGCAGAGGACTTTGTCGGCGCAGAATTTTCTGCCGTAAGTGAAAAAGAAATCGCCCCCAAATACCGAAAAAGAAAGGATGAAATGGAGCGGTGACAAGTTTCTTTATTGGGTTCGCATTTTTTGAGTTTGGCGTACTCTGCGGCTTCTTTACCGCAGCCCTGATGAATGCGGCGCGCACGGAGCGGGAAACCACCATCAGATATGAGGAGAACAGATATGGAGCAGGAAAAGAACACTCTGACAGTGCTTGAAATTGCGCCAAGTCAGTATCCGAAACAGGTCAAAATCGACAACGACCTGAAAGCATTGCAGCAGGCAGTCGGCGGCTCCATCGGTGCCACTTATCCCTTTGATAATCCTGTTGCCATCGTCTACAACGATGATGAGAAGCTGATGGGTCTGCCCCTGAACCGCGCCCTGCGGGATGAGCATGGCGAAGCCTACGATGTGATTGCTGGAACTTTTCTGGTGGTCGGTCTGGGCGAAGAAGATTTTGCATCCCTCACCCCGGAACTGGCAGAGAAATTTGAGAAGCAGTTTCATCAGCCGGAATCCTTTATTCCGCTGGGGCGCAGGATGCTGGTCGTTCCCGTTCCCGATGAAGCCATGCGCACGGACGAAAAGAAAGCGGCTCCCCGCCAGTCAGCCGAGCATGACCGATGAAAGCAGTTTTTCGTGCAGGAGGTGGTGAAAATTGCAGGAAGAAATCGAGCAGAAATCATTCAACCTGATGATTTCGACCACGAAACTGTCTGCCCGGACAGTCCTCAATGCGGTAAAAGCGGCGATACGACTGTATCAGTCCAAGGCATCTCAAGGCAAGCAGAGCGTCCGTACACTCCTGCGGCAGAATCGCGGCGTGTCCAGCGTAGAGATCAGCAAGACCGGTATCAAAGGCTTTGAACGGTATGCCAAAAAGTACGGCATCGACTATGCCATCCGAAAGGACAGCTCCGAAGTGCCGCCCAAGTATCTGGTCTTTTTCAAAGCCCCAGATGCCGAAGCATTTCAATCGGCTTTCAAGGAGTATTCGGCTTCTCTCCTGAGTAAATCGAAGCGTCCCTCCGTTCTTGCCAAGCTGCATGAACTGGTACAGGCTGCGGCAGAACTTCCCGGCAAAGTCCGGCACAAGGAACAGGAGCGTGGGCTGTGAACACAAAGAAGCTGACAAAACTTCTGGCTCTGTATCTGCCCTATATCCTGCTGGGACTGGTGGCAACGAACTTTGGTGAAGCATGGCGGCTTGCCGAGGGGAAGGAACTGGGCGAACGAATCATGTCCATGATGGGAACACTCCCGGCTGCATTTGCGAACCCGCTTCCCAGTCTGCCCCCACTGGATTTGCTTATTGGTATTTCCTGCGGCGCAGGACTACGGCTTGCCGTATATTTGCGAAGCAAAAACGCCAAGAAATACCGGCACGGCATGGAGTACGGCTCTGCCCGGTGGGGCAACGCCAAGGACATTGATCCTTTTCAGGCTCCGAAATTTGCAGACAACATCATTCTGACAAAAACGGAACGTCTGATGATGAGCAACCGACCGCCCGACCCGAAGAATGCGCGAAACAAAAACGTGCTGATTGTGGGCGGTTCCGGCAGTGGTAAAACCCGGTTTTGGCTGAAGCCGAACCTGCTTCAGTGCCACAGCTCGTATGTAGTCACTGACCCCAAAGCAGGAATTTACCACACTACCGGCTATGGAAGAAAGCGAATGTGCCATCCTCAGTGCCGAGTTAAAGGAAGGCCACACCTCACCGCCGAAACATTTCACCGAGGACACCCTGCTGCACTCAATGGAAACGGCCAGTGCGGATAGTATGCCGGAGGGTGTGGAACGTCAGGGCATCGGCACGCCGGCAACCAGAGCCGCAACCATCGAAAAGCTGGTGCAGAAAGGCTTTCTGGAACGCAAGGGCGAGAAAAAGACGAAAGTGCTGCTCCCCACCGAAAAGGGCAAAGTCTTTATCACCGTGATGCCCGAAGAAATCCAGTCAGCCGAGATGACCGCCGACTGGGAAACGAAACTGCTGCGCATTGAGCGTGGCGAGATGGAGCCGGAAGAATTTATGGTCGAAATCAAAGATATGATCTCCTCGCTGGTGAACACCACCGAGGCCGTGAAAGGAGCAAATACGCTTATGAAAAATAAAGTGATTGGTGTCTGCCCGAACTGTGGTACAAATGTAGTCGAGCGTGAAAAGGGCTGGTTCTGCGACAACAAGCCCTGCCGTTTCGTGCTGTGGAAGGATAACGCATTCTTCAAGCGTCTGGGAAAGCGGCTGGATTCCCATGTTGCGGACAAGCTGCTGCGGGATGGTCGAGTGCGCCTGAAGGACTGCAAGAGTGCCAAGGGCAAGACCTATAACGCTACCGTCCTGCTGTCCACCGAAGCTGATGGCCGCAGCAAGTTCAATCTGGAATTTGAGGGTGGCCGCTGATGGAGCAGAAAACGGAAGCCCTCTATCTCATCAATGGGGACAGGTTCCTGCATTTGCGGGAAAATGGCGCAGGTGTCGGCTTTGCCACCTACGACTGCGCCACCGGTGAGCCGCTGGAAAGCGGACAAATCTCCAAGCAGAATCTTCCTCCTGACGGAAGAAACGCGATTTCTGCCGCCCGTAATTGGTATCTGTTTGAACTTTCCAGTGATGACCGCAAGGCAATTCAGGAGGTCAGCTTGCAGCACCTCGATACCATTCCGCAGTCTGGTGTCCGCAGGCGGCGCATCTGGGATGACCCCACAATTCCCAGAGATGATGTTCGCCTTATCAACAGCCACTACGATGACCTCTATCGTGTGCCGAATCATGGCGTAGTGCAGGTTGACCGCTCCGATGGCAGCAGCTACACGGCGCGTGTGGAACATCTGGATGACTACCATTTTGACATGGGAGAGTACGGAAATGTCTATCACATCTGTCAGTTTGGCGAGATGATGGAGCGCAGCGGTTCGACCGCCTATCCTGAAATCCAGACGCAGGACGAGCAAGGCGCATGGGAACTTGGCGGAAAGGGTTATCTTGCCATCCAGAGTTGTGAGGATGGATGGGATTATACCCTCTATCACAGCGATTTTTCCGTGATGGATGGCGGGCAGCTTGATGAACCGGAGCTGACGATTCAGGAGGTGCGCGAAGAAATCCTCGAAGCGCATCACATGGAAAAGGGGCGGCGTGTGCTGAAGGACTATGACCTCATCATGGACAAAGTTGCCGAAGCCGAGGAACTGGGGCTGTCCAATCGTCCTTCTACGTTAGAAAAGCTGGCGGAACTGGCGGGTGCAAAAGAAAAGTGTGATGCCCCGGAATGCAACCCTTTTGGATGTAAGAAAGTGAGGGATGCCCATGAACTTTAACGGCGAGGAATTGATGCTGATGCTGCTCTACAACACCGGCTCACGGCTGGGGTTGATCCAGGAACTGCGGCTTATGCAGTGCTACCTGATGCCGGACGAGACCGCTCTCCGGGAGTTGTCTGAGGGTGTGGTCGAGAAGCTGAAGCTGATGACCGATGAGCAGTTTGCAGAGATCGAATTTCCGATGGACTGATTTTTGCCGCCCGTGGGCGGCATCCATACAAAAAAGTTACAAACCCTAAAAAGTGTGGTCTTGATAGCACAGTTGAATTCATGCTATACTAAAGCTACTTTATCGTTTCAGACTCAAAACAGAAAGCGAGGAAAGCCAATGGACAACGAACGCCGCTCCCCCATCGACCGACTGCTTTTTGCTACCTTCTTGAAGGGCCGTACATCTTCCCGTGACCTGTGGGATGAAAAGGGAGAGATGTCCCCTGAAGATAACCAGAAGATTGTGAACGAGACCAACGAGATCATCAACGATGATTCTACCTACCCGTTTATCAGCTATCTGACCGATCTTCTTGCAAAATCCAAGCCCTCCGATGCCGCTGTCAAAAAGCTGCATGACCTCATCGACCAGATTGCCGCAGCGACCGGGCATGACAGCACCGATATTTTCCGTGTGCTTCTGGCGAAGCTGATTGAAAAGCCCGAAGAACAGCAGACCTTTGAGAATCTGCTGGAAATCGCTGAAAAAGTCGCAGTAAAACACTGACACAATTTCACATGGCGTACATAGCGAGTAACCGTCCGGTTGCTCGCTTTTTCTTTACCCTAAAATCGGAAGGAGGAACGCAATGCCAAACAAAACCGAAGAATATCTTGCCCTTGCACAGCGCACGGCAAACGGCCTGACCCGGTACTGGGAAAGCTGGACGGACTACCTGACCACGGCATCCCGGCTGTACAAATACAGCTTTGCCGACCAGCTGATGATCTACGCCCAGCGTCCTGATGCGACTGCCTGCGCCGATTACGACATCTGGAACAATCGGATGAACCGTTATGTGCGCAGAGGGTCTAAGGGTATCGCCCTGCTCGACCAGTCCAGCAGTGTTCCCCGGCTGCACTATGTCTTTGATGTGTCGGATACCGGGGTGCGGCGTAATTCTCGCGACCCGGAGATGTGGCAGCTCAACGATGACCTGTTCCAGCCGGTATCGGAAATGCTGGCGCAGGAATACAGCATCCACCACGAACGGCTCAGTCAGCAGATTGCAGACATTGCCGGGAAGCTGGCGGAATCCTACTGGGACAACAATAGTTCCGACATCCTCGCCATCGTTGACGGCTCGTTCCTGATGGATTATGATGAAGTCGGACAGGAACTCCAGTTCAAGAGTGCCGCCGCAGTCAGCATCATGTACACCATTTTGGAACGGTGCGGTTTTGAGCCGGAGGGCTATTTTGACCGGGACGATTTTCAGGCAATCTACAATTTTTCGACCCCGGATGCCGTCTATGCGCTGGGTACGGCGGTCAGCGATTGCAGCCGGGATGTGCTGCGGAACATCGAGCGCACCGTCAAAACGACCATTCGCCGCCGCAACGTAGAAAGGAGTCAGCATGAATACGAAGAACAACAGCGTGACCTACTCGACCGTCGGGGATTACCAGCTCCCGAACCTGACCCTCAGCCAGCCGCAGAAGCCGCTGGGCCGGTACGGACGGATGCGCCGGACGTACCTGATGCAGCATCGCCCGGTGCTGTACAACTCGATGCTTTTGAACGGAACACTGCACCCGCATCTGCTGGAAGTGGAGCAGACGGCAGAGAATCAGAAGCAGCAGATGATGACCGAACTGCTGAAGCAGAACCCAGCCCCGGACAAAGCACAGAACCAACTGATGTGGGTGCAGCACATGAACAGCCTGAAAGCACAAGTGGAAGAAGTGATTCTGATGGAACTGATTTACAGCTGAGTTTCTTCAACGCCAGCATCCCCACCGAGGCAGAGCAAATCCAGAACATCGACCGAGCGGAGAGCGAGAAATCGTCCTCCGCTTTTATTTTGTCGCAGTCTGAAATCGAAAACGAGCTGCGCAGGCATGGCTCCGGCTATCAGAACGGCAAGCAGCGAATCACTGAGCTGTATCAGATTCAGCCCGACCGAAAGCTCCGTGGCAAAGCACTTGCAAAGGAGTACGGCATCGGCGGGCATTCCCACGATTATCTGGATGGCAGCAGCGGATTTGTGAACCACGATGGCAAAGGTCTGGAATTTGACCATTACCCGGAACATCAGAAAACCACATTGAGCTGGGCGCAGGTTGAGCGGTATATCGACCTGATGATTCAGTCCGACCGCTATCTGACAGATGAGGAAAAGGAACGGCGTACTGCCAGACAGGAAGCTGAGCGTCAGCTTCCGATGCTGGATGGCACTGTTGCCGCAGAGTACACTGCTCTGAAAGAACAGTATCCCAACACCCTCGTTGGCTTTGAGCTGAACGGTAACTATCTGTTCTATGACAAAGATGCCGTTGCTGTGGAGCGGATTCTGCACACCAATCTTCTGTCACAGGAAAATGCGCTTGGCAAGGTCAAAGTAACCGGCTTTCCGAGTGAGCAGTGGGCAGCAGAATCCAAAAAGCTGTGGGCAGAGGGCAACAATGTCTATCTGGCTGGTTTGAACGAAGATGGCTCCCACCACCAGACAAAATATCTCCGAGAAGCGGATTATCTGCCGATTGGCAGCATCATCAAGCTGGATGGCCGGGATTTCCGGGTGGAACACGTCAATTTCATGTTCAAATCCGTCAGTTTGCAGGACATGGAGCTGACGAAAAACAGACTGCCCATTTTCCGCAATGAGCATCTGCCGCACATCCGGGAACTGTACGAAGAACAGCAGGATGCAGTCATTGATGTTGTTCCCGAAAAAGAGGTCAGCTATCAGGTCGGCGACGAAGTTGTAGTAGACCTGCCCACCAGAACGATTGAGGGCACCATCGGCTATGTTGGTGAAACCGATGTGCGCATCGACACCAGTGCGCACGGTCATTCTTGGGATAACGAGGTCATCAACCGGCAGCAGTTTGAGGAGGGACTGCGGCAGAAGGAGCCGGATGAGCCTGAACTGACCGATGAGGAACTGGATGAACTGCCGATCTCTGCGGTGATTGATGGCGAAGTTCAGACTTTCCCGAATGCCGCAGCCTTGGATGAAGCCCTCCACGCAGAACCTGTGCCTGAACCCGCTGGGAATTTTCACATTACTGATGAGCATCTGGGCGAGGGCGGTGCAAAGCAGAAGTACGCCCGGAACATCGAGGCCATCAAAACGCTGTTCCGTCTGGAAGAAGAACACCGTGGTGCTTCTGCCGAGGAGCAGGAAGTGTTGGCGCAGTATGTCGGCTGGGGCGGTCTGGCAGATGCCTTTGACCCCAACAAAGACAACTGGGCAAAGGAGTACACCGAACTGAAAGGAATGCTTTCGGAGGACGAGTACGCCGCCGCCCGTGGGTCGGTGCTGAATGCACACTATACCAGCCCCACCGTTATCCGTGCCATCTATGATGCAGTAGAAAAAATGGGATTCCGTAGCGGCAATATTCTGGAACCCAGCATGGGTGTCGGCAACTTTTTCGGGATGCTGCCGGACACCATGCAGGACAGCCGCCTGTATGGTGTGGAACTGGACAGCATCACCGGACGCATTGCGCAAAAGCTGTACCCGCAAGCTGACATCACGGTAGCAGGCTTTGAAACCACCGACCGTCGGGATTTCTATGATTTGGCAATCGGCAATGTGCCGTTCGGTCAGTATAAGGTCAATGACAAAGCGTACAACAAGCTGGGATTTTCCATCCACAACTATTTCTTTGCGAAAGCTATCGACCAAGTACGTCCGGGTGGCATCGTGGCTTTTGTCACTTCCCGGTACACGCTGGACAGCCGGGACAGCACTGCCCGCAAGCACATTGCCGAACGTGCTAATTTGCTCGGCGCAATTCGCTTGCCCAACAATGCGTTCAAGGCAAATGCCGGAACGGAAGTCGTTTCCGACATTATCTTTTTGCAAAAACGTGACCGCCCTGCGGATATTGAGCCGCCTTGGGTGCAACTTGGTAAGACAGAAGATGGATTTGCCATCAACCAGTATTTCGTAGACAACCCGGGGATGATTCTGGGCGAACTGACCACCGAAAGCACCCAGTACGGCCATGATCTGACCGTTGCGCCCATTGAGGGTGCAGTGCTGTCTGATCAGCTTGCCGAAGCGGTACAGCATATTGAGGGCTGGTACACGGAAATCGAGGTAGAAACACCAGATATTGCGGACGAAGAAACGGCGGGCAAGGTTCTCCCGGCTGACCCGGACGTAAAGAATTTTTCGTATGCCGTGGTGGACGGTGAGGTGTACTACCGTGAAAATTCGATTATGACGCAAATCGAGTTGTCCGATACTGCCAAAGCCCGTGTCACCGGCATGGTAGAGCTGCGGCAGATCGTAAACCAGCTGATTCAGGAACAGTTGGACGATTACCCGGATTCTGCTGTGCAGGAAACTCAGGCGCGCCTGAACGATGCCTACGATGCGTTTACCAAGAAATATGGTCTGCTAAACGATCGTCGCAATGCGCGGCTGTTTGAGCAGGATTCCTCTTATTATCTGCTCTGCTCTCTGGAAAACCTCGATGAAAACAAGCAACTCAAAAGCAAGGCAGATATGTTCACGAAGCGGACGATTCGCCCAGAACGAGTTATCACCAGCGTGGACACTCCCAGCGAAGCACTGGCGGTATCGATGGGCGAACATGGCAGAGTAGACTTGCCCTATATGGCAGAACTGCTCGGCACTCCCGGCGAGTACGACCGTATCACCACGGAACTTTCCGGCGTGATCTTCAAAGACCCCAGTGCAGACCCCACTGACCCGGAAGCTGGCTGGCAGATGGCAGACGAGTATCTTTCCGGCGATGTCCGCACAAAACTCCGCATCGCACAACTCGCCGCTGAAACGAACCCGAAATTTGCTGTCAATGTTGACGCACTCACTAAAGCACAACCCAAGGAGCTGGAAGCATCCGAAATTGATGTGCGTCTGGGTGCAACGTGGATTGCCCCTGAAATCATCCAGAAATTCATGCAGGAGGTCTTTCAGGTTCCGTACTATCTGCGCCGTGATGTCTGCGTAAGATTCTCTCCGTATACGGCAGAATGGCGTGTGCAGGGTAAATCCGCATTGGGTCATGGCGATATTATGTCTACGGAAACCTACGGAACGTACCGTGCCAATGCCTACAAGATTCTGGAAGATACGCTCAACCTCAAAGATGTCCGCATCTATGACACTATTGAGGATGCAGAGGGCAAGCCAAAACGTGTGCTGAATAAAAACGAGACTACCCTCGCCCAGCAGAAACAGCAAGCAATCAAGGATGCTTTTGCAAATTGGATTTGGCAAGACCCCCAGCGGCGTATCTCTCTGGTGAAGCAGTATAACGAATTATTCAACTCCACTCGTCCCCGCGAATACGATGGCTCGCACATTCATTTTGTGGGCATGAACCCTGAAATCACGCTTCGGGAGCATCAGCGCAACGCCATTGCTCATGTGCTTTATGGCGGTAATACGTTACTTGCACACGAAGTGGGTGCGGGCAAGACTTTTGAAATGGCTGCATCCGCAATGGAAGCAAAACGCCTAGGTTTGTGTCAGAAAAGCCTGTTCGTGGTTCCCAACCATCTGACGGAACAGTGGGCATCGGAGTTCCTGCATCTGTACCCAAACGCAAAACTGCTTGTGGCACGGAAAAAGGACTTTGAAACGGCAAATCGAAAAAAATTCTGTGCCAGAATCGCCACCGGCGATTACGATGCCGTTATCATCGGACACAGCCAGTTCGAGCGCATTCCGCTTTCTTTTGAGCGGCAGGAGCGCATTATTCAGGATCAGATTGCGGAAACGCTCTTGGCTATCAACGAGTTGAAAGCCAATGCCGGAGAGAATTTTACCATCAAGCAGATGGAGCGCACCCGCAAAACGCTGGAAGCCAAGCTGGACAAGCTGCGCGCCGACAGCCGCAAGGACGATGTTATCACCTTTGAGCAGCTGGGCGTTGACCGCCTTTTTGTGGACGAGTCGCATTTTTACAAGAACCTTTTCCTCACGACAAAAATGCGCAATGTCGCAGGATTATCCACCAGTGAAGCACAGAAATCTTCGGATATGTTCGGAAAATGCCGCTATCTGGATGAGATCACCGGTGGGCGCGGCGTAGTGTTTGCGACTGGTACGCCTGTCAGCAATTCCATGACCGAACTGTATACGGTCATGCGCTACTTGCAGTACAGCACCCTCCAGCAGAAGAAGCTGACACACTTTGACTGCTGGGCATCGACCTTTGGCGAAACCACCACCGCCATCGAGCTTGCGCCCGAAGGTACTGGGTATCGCGCCAGAACAAGATTTGCGAAGTTCTTCAACTTGCCCGAATTGATGTCGATGTTCAAAGAAGTAGCAGACATCAAGACTTCCGACCAACTGCATCTGCCTGTGCCGGATGCGAAGTTTGAAACGGTAGTTGTAAAACCGTCCGAGACCCAGAAAGCTATGGTGCAGGAACTGAGCAGACGCGCCGCCGAGATTCACTCCGGCAATGTGGATGCGTCCGTGGATAATATGTTGTGTGTCACCAACGATGGCAGAAAAATCGGTCTGGATGTCCGCCTGATGAACTCCATGCTCCCGGATGACCCGGACAGCAAGTTGAACGTCTGTGTGCGGAACATCCTGAAGATCTGGGAGGAAGGTAAAGACCAGAAGCTGACGCAGCTTTTGTTCTGCGACCTCTCGACACCCAAAAACGATGGCAATTTCAATGTCTACGATGATATTCGCAAGAAGCTGATTGCCGCCGGGGTGCCAGAAAACGAAATTGAGTTCATCCACAACGCCGACACCGAAGCGAAAAAGGCAGCACTGTTCTCGAAAGTGCGCTCCGGCGATGTGCGCGTCCTGCTGGGCAGCACCGCAAAGATGGGTGCAGGAACCAATGTGCAGCAGCGTCTTGTTGCAGTGCATCATCTGGATGTCGGCTGGAAACCCAGCGACATGACCCAGCGCAACGGACGCATCATCCGGCAGGGAAACCAGAACCCGGAAGTCAAAGTGTTCAACTACGTTACGGAGGGTACGTTCGATTCGTATTTGTTCGTGCGACACGAAGTCGCTTAATTCAACTGTCTGGCAATGACCAGACCTGTTATTCCATTAGCAGTAGTCTACTGTCAACAAAGCAGCTGGTAACGGCTGTGAGGAAGCGTGACAGGACAAGGGTAGCCCCACCCGAAAGGGTTCAAGC
>ERZ826051.2990-NODE-2990-length-11964-cov-3.972122_pt1 | contig 11964 bp, 9 predicted proteins | sample MGYA00519928_ERZ826051 | MGnify/ENA primary metagenome ERZ826051 (study PRJEB31778, sample SAMEA3449219) | human gut metagenome | biome: human gut; feature: human-associated habitat; material: faeces | place: United Kingdom | collected 2010/2012 ...
TCAAAAATATAACAGAAGGTGATCTGAGCAGTCAGAAAAACCATCTGGAACGTCTGATCTCAGCCGGAAGATCCATCGGTCATCCGTATCAGCATCCGCTTGCGGCAGTGAAAAGGGCACAGTACAGTCAGCATCTGAAAACGGAACTGGAGCCGGCGATGCAAAACTATCTGTCTGTACTTGATAACATCCAGGCTCAGATGGCGGATTTTGCCGCCTCTTCCGGAATCAAAAACCCGGTCACAAAGGCAGAATGGAATCAGGTATCCGAACTGATCAGGTGTATGGAAAGTACGGAAAAAATGCCTGCCTTTTTGAGGACAACAGATTCTGTTGAACGTGAATTTTCCGTTCCGGAAGAATATCTGGAAAAACAGGAGAAATTTGAACAGAAAAAGGCAGAAATGCTTTCAAAATGGAACGAAAATTTCTTGAGTCAGGACATGAGTTCTTATCATGTGAAGTACGAAGAAGCAAACAAAAAGGTATTTTTCTTAAAAGGAAAAGCACAGGCGGCACTTGTGGCAGAAATGCAGCTGTTTGCCGTATTTCCGGTGGAGGTCGAGCAGATTCCGCTGTATCTGACGGAGATCACTGCTTATCAGCAGGAAGAGCAGAAAATGGAAGCGGCAGAAGCAGAACTGTCTTATGACTGGAAACAGATCTTGAAAGAACATCTGACAAATGAAGAATTGCAGTCTTATAAAGCACAGATCCAAAATCAGAGAAAGAGTATGGCACGTTTTGCCGGAGTGCTTCAGGAAATCGAGGCGATGGGCATTTTAAGTACACTTGTCCGAAAGGGAAAAGCACTCTTTTCTATCTGGAATAGCATGGATGCTGCAGAGCGAAAGGTTGCAGAGTTGCTGGAACTGAAATTTTGCGATGAGAAAGCAGACTGGATTGAGAACAGAAAGGCACTTTGTAGCTGTATTCTGGAAAATGCAGCCGCATTAAAAGACTGGATTGTTTATCAGCAGAATGTAGATTTGTGCCGGAAAAACGGGCTTGCTCCGATCTGTGATGCCTATGAAAAAGGCCTTCCGCATGAAGTGGTATTGAATGTATATCTGCGTTCCATTTACCGGGCGATCATTCTTGGCGTGATCGAATCCGAACCGGTGCTGAACGGATTTACCGGAACCGGTTTTCAGGTTCAGATCGGGCAGTTTAAAAAGCTGGATCAGGAATGTATGCAGCTGACGAAAGAAGAAATGTTTTACCGGCTGTCATCGCAGCTTCTGTCGGTCGGTGATTCGGTGGAAGTCAGCAGAGAACTGAATTATTTAAGAAGGGCGATCAGCAGCAACGGCAGAGGTATTTCCATCCGTCTACTGTTTGAACAGATCCCGCATATTTTGCAGAGACTCTGTCCGTGTATGCTGATGAGTCCGATTTCGGCGGCTCAGTATTTAAAGGCAGAAAATGATCTGTTTGATATTGTGGTATTTGACGAAGCATCGCAGCTTCCGACCTGTAAAGCAGTCGGTACCCTTGCAAGAGGCAAAAATGCAGTGATTGTAGGGGATCCGAATCAGATGCCTCCGACCAGCTTTTTTGCGGGAAATTCGGTGGATGAGGACAATCTGGATATCGAAGATCTGGACAGTATTCTCGATGACTGTCTGGCACTTGGCATGCCGTCCGCACATCTGCACTGGCATTACCGAAGCCGCCATGAGAGCCTGATCGCTTTTTGTAACCGGGAATTTTATGAAAATTCTATGCTTACGTTCCCATCGGTAAATGACCGGCAAAGACGCGTCAGCATGGTAAAAGTGGAAGGCTTTTTTGATCGCGGCAAGAGCCGTGTGAACGAAGGAGAAGCACAGGCGATCGTTGCGGAGATCAAGAAAAGATATGCCGATCCAGAGCAGAAAAAGCAGACGATCGGTGTGGTTACTTTTAATGTTAATCAGCAGACTCTGATTGAGGATCTGCTTCAGGAAGAATATCAGAAAGATTTAAATTTTGATAAATGGGCAAATATGGGAGAAGAGCCGCTGTTTGTCAAAAATTTGGAGAATGTCCAGGGAGATGAGCGTGATGTGATCCTGTTTTCCGTGGCATTCGGACCGGATGCGGAAGGAAAGCTGTCCATGAATTTCGGACCGCTGAACCGGGATGGCGGATGGAAACGTCTGAATGTTGCGGTGTCCCGTGCCCGGTGTGAAATGGTGGTGTTTTCTGTTATGACAGCCGATCAGATCAATTTGAGACGAACAAAAGCAAAAGGCGTAGAATCTCTGAAATATTTCATGGAATTTGCTCAAAACGGAAAGTTGCGGGGAGACTACAGACAGAATGAAGCAGTCAAAAATCAGGGGATCAAAGCAAAAATCTGCCGGGCACTTGCAGATGCTGGATACGAGTATCAGTTAAATGTCGGCCATTCAAAATTCAAAGTGGATATCGCAGTGATTAATCCGGATCATCCGGAAGAATATCTGCTCGGAATTATGACGGACGGAGATTCTTACTGTCAGTCGTCAAATACGAAAGACCGTGAGGTGGCACAGTTTGAAGTGCTGAAAGGACTTGGATGGAAACTGTATCGCATCTGGACGATGGACTGGTGGGATGATCCGCAAAAGGAGATTACAAAACTTCTCGGAGTGCTTGAAATGAGAAAGAAGGAAGAACAGTAACAGAAAGGAAGCAAAAATGGGAAAAGAAAAGGAAAACAGAAATGGAAAAACAAAAGGAAATGCGATCGCTCTGTTGCCGATCGGCGTATTTCTTGTGCTGTATCTCGGACTTGGTATTTTATTTGAATACGTGATGAAAATTCCGATGGGATTTTATAATGTGCCGATTGTGGTTGCTTTTCTGGCAGCGATCCTGGTTGCCTGTCTGCAGAACCGGGCGGTAAATTTTGAACAGAAACTGGAGATCATGTCTGGCGGCGTGGGTGATAAAAACATCATCACGATGCTGCTGATCTTTCTGGCGGCGGGTTCGTTTGTCGGAGTTGTAGGCAGGGGAAGTGCAGAGAGTGTGGCGTATTGTATGCTCTCCTTGATCCCGGCGAGATATGCAGTGGCGGTATTGTTTGTGGTGGCCTGTTTTGTCTCCGTGGCGATGGGAACATCGGTCGGAACGATCACGCTTCTGGTGCCGATCGCATCGGCTGTTTCCGCTGCGTCCGGATTTGAACTTGCATTTTGTGTGGCATCTGTTATGGGAGGAGCAATGTTCGGCGATAATCTTTCCTTTATTTCGGATACGACGATCGCCGCCTGCAACGGACAGGGCTGTGAGATGAAAGACAAGTTCCGGGAGAATTTCTGGATTGCATTTCCGGCAGCAGCCGCAACGCTGATTTTAATCCTGATTCTGTCCTTTCAGACAGAAGTGCAGGGGCAGGTCAGCCAGTCGTATCATCTGGTGCAGGTGATCCCGTATGTGCTGGTGCTGATCGGAGGCATTATCGGTATCAATGTTTTTGTGGTGCTTCTGATCGGGATTGTTTCCGGGGCGTTTATCATGCTGGCCGGAGGGCATATCGCACCGGTTGATCTTCTTGCAAACATGGGGAATGGCGTTTCTGGAATGTTTGAAACTTGCATGGTTGCGATTCTGGTTGCGGCAATGTGTGCTCTGATCCGTGAATATGGCGGATTTGATGCTCTGCTTGCCTGGATTCACCGGATTTTCCGCGGCAAACGTGGCGGTCAGCTTGGCATGGGACTGCTGGTCGGTGCGATGGACATTGCTACGGCAAACAATACAGTGGCGATCGTCATGGCAAATCCGATCGCAAAAGAAATGGCACAGGAGTACGGCATCACGCCGAGAAAAGCAGCCTCGATCCTGGATACCTTTTCCTGTATTTTCCAGGGCATCATCCCATACGGTGCCCAGATGCTGGTGGCGATTTCTGCCGTAAATGAACTGGGCGGAGAACTTTCGGCATTCCAGATCATGCCAAGACTCTTCTATCCGATGCTGCTGCTTGTCAGTTCCGTGCTTGCAATTTTATGGAACAGAAACGAAAAGTAAAAATTATCTTGTGATGTAAATTGTCTTATGATACGATACTTGTAGTTAAATGAAAGTATGCCGAAGATATAAATTTTGAACGTCCGCTTTACATGGACGAAATAAATCGGATAAAAGAGGACAGCAGACATTATGAGAATAAATGAGACTTTGAAAAAGCCGATGTTGGAGGCGAAATACCTGAATGTAGACAATACAGACAGATATCGCCCGATCATCCGGCTTTTTTATTTAAATTATGAAAAGCTGAAATACTGGATCTACCAGGAAGAAGTTTATGAGGAATTAAAAGAAGATCCGTATTTTCAGGAGTATACACCGGAACAGTGTCAGCAGGATCTTACGGCACTGACTGCCTGGGGGAATCTGATCACCACGCAGGATACCAGGAGAGTGACCACGATTGAAGAATTTAAAAATAAAAAATTTCGCTATCAGCTGTCAAAAGCGACAGTAGAAATCGAGCGAATGGTGATCCGGGTAGAAAATCTGTTTATCGAAAGTTCTTCCCTGGAGCCGACACTTCTGGAGCGGGTCCGCATGAATCTGGAAAAAATCCCGCAAATGCAGAACGAAGAACCAGAAAAAATCTACAGCTGGTGGAATAATCTGGGCAGCGATTTCATCCGTCTCAATCAGAATTATCAGGATTATATGCGTGAGCTGAACAGTGTGAAAGCGGAGCAGATGATGAAAACGCAGGAATTTCTGATCTTCAAGGACCGGCTGATCGAATATCTGCGAAGTTTCGTAAAAAGCCTGCAGATCAATGCGTCGGCGATCGAGCAGTACCTGAAGAATACAGAAGAACATCAGATAATTGCTATACTGGAGAAAGAAGCAAAATATGAAGTCTCGATTCCTCAGATTGATGTAGAGCTGACAAAAGAAATGATCCTTGATAAAGTCACCGGACGCTGGCAGAGCCTGAAAGAGTGGTTCATGGCGACGGAGGATCAGCAGTCGGAAGTGGTGCGTGTGTTTGATACGACAAACGAAATCATAAGAAAAATCACAAGATATGCAGCAAGGATCAGCGAACTGAGCAATAGCGGTTCCAATCGAAGAGAAGAATACCATAAACTGGCAGTGATGTTCTCAAAATGCGAGGATATCTATGAGGCACACAGGCTGGCGGCTTCTGTTTTCGGGATCGAAAAACCGCTGCATTTAAAGGGGCTTTCTGGGCGAAAGACGGAGAGCATCAACAGCGGTGTTTTTGAAGAAGATCCGCATGTGGTAACAGTGCTTCCACGTGTACGGACCTACAAGGAAAAGGCAAAACGAAGCGGCATTGCAGACCGCAGCAAAGAAAAAGAGGCAGTGCGTCTGGAGACGATCCGCAGGCTGGAGGAAGAACAGAAACTGCTTCGCAGCTATATTAAAGATGGAAAAATTTCGTTTGCAGAACTGCCGGAGATTGAGCCGCATGTAAGAGATGTTTTTCTGCTGTGGCTGTCAAAAGCACTGGAGAATAAGCATTTTCGCGGGAAGACAGAGAGCGGCGAAATTTATTATATCGAAAATGCAGATACGAAAGAAACCTGTATGTTGCATGCAAAAGATGGGATTTTACAGATGCCGGCGTACACAATCCGGTTTGAGGAGAAAAAATGAATGCGTTAGAAATATTACTGGGGAGAAGATGGATTTTAAAAAGCAGAGACAGGGAATTGTATTATCGGATGAAAGATGAAGCACCGGCCATTAAGAAATTTCTGACGGAGAAGCTGGGGTATCAGATGATCGTTAATCCATATCTGATAAAAATAGAGAAAATGCCGGCAAAGCCGGAGAACTGGATGGGGATTCTGGAATTTAACGACAAGATAGAGTATGTATTTTTCTGTATGATCCTGATGTTCCTGGAAGAAAAAGAAGCGATGGAACAGTTTGTATTATCAGAACTGACGGAATACATACAAGGGCAGTATCAGGAAGAGCAGATTGACTGGACGGTCTACCAGTACCGCAGACACCTGATCAAAGTGCTGAAATATTGTGTGAACAGCGGCATTCTTGATGTGGATGACGGAAGTGAAGAGAATTTTGCGAAAGACGGGAGCAATGAAGTGCTCTATGAAAATACCGGGGCGTCCCGCTACTTTATGCGGAATTTTACGCAGGATATCATGGGATATACAAAGCCGGAGGATTTTCAGAAAGAAGAGTGGATCGATGTCGATGAAGACCGCGGAATTGTGCGAAGACAGCGAGTTTACCGCCAGCTTCTGATGACGATGGGGATGTATAAAAATGAGCAGAATGAAGAAGATTTCGCCTATATCCGCAATCAGAGGAATCTGGTACAGAGTGATTTTGAAGAATATCTGGACTGTGAACTGCACGTGCACCGCACAAGTGCATTTCTCATTCTTTCACAGGACTGCCGCATGGGGCGGTGTTTTCCGGAAGAAAACACGATATCGGATGTGATCCTGCTTGTGAACGGTATGATCTGTGAAAAGATAGAAGAAGGAGAGATCGTGCCTGCGGCAGATGAACGTATCTTTATTCCAAGAGAGATGTTTACAGGCATCCTGGAGTCATGCAAAGAGCTTTATGGAAGGGGATTTATCAAAACATACCGTGAGATGACAACAGGAGAATTTTGTGAAAATGTAAAGAATTATATGCTGGAACTGGGACTGATCCGGGAAGAGAAAGATATCTGGCTCAGTCCGGCAGTCGGAAAAGTGATCGGAAAGTATCCGGAAGAATTTATGAAAAATGGAGGCAGTGATGAACAGTAAATGGCAGATATACAGGGTAGGGCTGATTGATTTCTGGTACTACGACGAAGAAGAGTTTTACTTTCTGGATGGCAGGATGCTGCTTCGCGGAGCCAATGGTTCCGGAAAATCTGTAACGATGCAGAGTTTTATCCCGCTGCTCCTGGATGGAAATATGCGTCCGGAGCGTCTGGATCCATTTGGGTCAAAAGCAAGAAAAATGGAAAATTATCTTCTCGAAGAAGGGGATGGACGGGATGAGCGGACCGGATACCTTTATATGGAGCTCAAACGCAAAGAAAGCGATGAATTTCTGACACTTGGCATCGGTATGCGTGCCCGGAAAAATAAAAAAATGGACTCCTGGTATTTCTGCATTACGGACGGCAGACGCATCGGCAAAGATCTTTATCTCTATAAAGAAGAAAAAAGCAAGATCACCTGCACTATGCGTGAACTGAAAAACCGCATCGGAGAAGGCGGAAAAGTGATGGAAACACAGAGCGAGTATGCACAGTGTGTCAACAGACTGCTGTTTGGTTTTGAGACACAGGAAGAATACAGGGAACTGCTGAACCTTCTGATCCAGCTGCGAACGCCGAAACTGTCAAAGGATTTCAAGCCTACCGTGATCAATGATATCCTGAGTAGTTCGCTTCAGACCTTATCCGAAGATGATCTTCGTCCGATGTCGGAAGCGATCGAAAATATGGATGGCATGAAAACAAATCTGGATACCTTAAAAGAAAGTATTTCTGCAGCGAAACAGATTGAAAAAGTGTACGATCAGTATAATGAGATCGTACTGTATGACAAAGCACTTCTCTATACAAAAGCCATAAAAGAGTGCCGCCAGGCGGAAGAAAAAACAGTTCAGACTGAAAAAGCAATCCTGGAAAATACAGCATCTTATCAGGCAGAAAAAGAACATTATGAAGAACTTGCAGGAGAAGAAAAGCTGCTTCAGGAAGAGAAGGACTCCCTGGCAGATAATGATGCAGCCAAATTAAAAGACCGCGAGATTAAAATAAGCCAGGAGATCAGAGAGTTACAGAAAATTGTTGCCGATAAAAAACAGCAGGAGCAGACGAAAAACGAAAAGCGGATCGATACAGAAGAAATCCTGAAAAAACAGGAAGAAAAGAAAGAAGAAAAAATATATACGATAGGTGAAACTGTAACATATACTAAAAATAGTAAAGATTTGATTCATTTTACAGTTGATTCAGTAAGAAATACAGATGATCGTAATGAATTTGCAGATAGTCAACCAGAACAAGTCATTATCATACATTATTCTTATGAAAATATAGCAAATGAAGATGATATTTATTTTTCAAGTATTAACTTTAAAGTTATTGATGAAGGTGGAAATGTTTGTGAAACTTATCCAGCTTCTATAAATACTTATCCCCAAACAGCACCTATAGGGACAAAAAGTGAAGGGGAAGAGGCTTATGGTTTAAAGCAACAAAGTTCTAAGATTAAGTTGATTGTAGAATTGGATTATTCAGGAACAAAAGCTACTTATGAATTACCTATTCAATAAGAAAGAAATCCATATATGTAATTGTATATGGATTATCCTTTTTGATTATATACAAATTTTATTTTTTCGAATTCTTTAATCATTTTAAAGAGTGTATCTGAAGATTCTTGCTTACCACTTGCAATCCAATAGGTACAAATATTGAACAATGAACCATGATAATAACTTATAAAATAAAAAGCATGTTCACGTACGAATTTATTTTTATAGTGTTGAGTATAACTAAGCACGATTTCGGTATTATATTTTGCAATAAATTCTATAAGATTCCATTTTATAAGAACAAGGAGTAATTTACTGTTTTTATCAAAAAAGTGAATCATATCTTTAATATGTTCATCACTATAGACATAACTAAGATGAGAATATTTGTCTTTGAAGACTTGTTTATGAGCGTTTTGGTAAATATATTTAAGAACATCCTCTAATGTATGAAAGTTGTTATAAAAAGCTGTTCGACTAATATTTGCTTTTTCTGTAAGTTCTTTTATTGTAATTAAATCAAGCGGTTTATAATTTAATAGTTTAATAAGTGTTTTTGATACTTGTTTTTTTGTCTTAATTGATTTATTCATGATATCACCTATCTTTTTTATAACATAATCCTTACATAATGTCTAAATATGTTCATATTTATTTGTAGAAAATCTACAAAAAAATATAATGAAGTTAAGGAGGAATGATTAAATGAAAGATTATTTTGGTTATCAAAACAAAAATGTTGTTGTAACAGGAGCAAGTTCAGGAATGGGAAAGGCAACAGCAGAAATGTTAGTAGATTTAGGTGCGAAAGTATATGCACTTGATTGGAATGAATGTGATGTAAAAGGAATAAAACAATATGTACATGTAGATTTATCAAAGAAAGAATCTATCGATCAAGCGATGAAAGAGTTGTCTAGCCATATAGATTCATATTTTGGAATTGCAGGAGTATCAGGTATGAAAAATGATTTTATGACAACGGTCAGTATAGATTTTATTGCTAATAAATATATTTGTGAAGAATATCTTATTCATGCTATGAGTGAAAATGGTACAATTGCATTTATGACTTCAACTGGTGGAAATGGTTGGGAAAAGGAAGAAAATAAAAATATTATATAGATGCTATTTTAGCATCAGGTTGGAATGCAACAGTAGAGGCGATTATGAAAACTGGATTCCAATATTTACCAGGTACGTTAGGCTATCCTTATTCTAAATTAGCAATGAACTATTATACAGCATATTTACAAAAATCTTTTGCTAGTAAGAAAATCAGAGTGAATGCTGTATTACCTGGATCGACAGATACAGGTATGAAAAGTGAATTTACAGAAATGGCGCATGGTGAAGAAGGACTATTATCACATTGTGGATATGCTAATCGTTTAGCATATTCAAAAGAAATGGCTGGTCCTATAGTGTTTTTGAATAGTGAAATGGCAACTTATGCTTCAGGTGTTTTGATGGAAGTTGATTATGGAAATACAGTAGAAGAAAGAGCAAATATTAAACCTGTTCAACAAGTTATTTCTTTAGAAGGTATCTACCAAATGATGCAAAAACAAAGCAAATAATAAAATAACTGTAAACGCTTACAAAAAAGTATTGTTTTTTCCTCTAGGTGAATTTATAATTATATAGTATGGAGGAAGAAAATTATGGGAAGTACTGTCAAAAAAATTGCATTATTATCTGGTGGAGGTGATTGTCCAGGGTTAAACGCTGTTATTCGTACAATTACTAAAACTGCAATCTCTAAATATGGTTATGAAGTGATTGGATTTGTTTATGGTTATAGAGGTTTATACCATAATAATTATGTAGAACTTACTGAAGAATCGGTAGAAGATATTTATAAAGAAGGAGGAACTATTTTATATAGTTCTAATAAAGATAATTTATTTGATTATTTAGTAGATGATGGTCATGGTGGAAAAGTAAAGAAAGATGTTTCTGATGTGGCTGTTGAAAATTTGAAAAAAGATGGTGTTGATGTTTTAGTTATTTTAGGTGGAGATGGAACGCTTACAAGTGCACGTGATTTTTCAAGAAAAGGTGTCAATGTTATTGGTGTACCTAAAACAATGGATAATGATTTAGCAAGTACAGATGTTACATATGGCTTTATATCAGCCATGTCAGTAGGTACAGAATTTATTGATCGTTTACAAACAACAGCAAAATCACATCATCGTGTTATTTGTTGTGAATTAATGGGTAGAGATGCTGGATGGATTACTTTATACGCAGGTCTAGCAGGAAATGCTGGAGTATGTTTAATTCCAGAAATTCCATTTACCATTGAAAATATTGCTAAAGCAATTAAAAAACGTGATGAAATGGGATTACCTTATACTGTTGTTGCTGTTGCTGAAGGAGCTAAATATGCAGACGGAACAAAAGTCATTGGTAAAATCGTAGAAGATAGTCCAGATCCAGTACGATATTCAGGACTTGCTGCTAAAGTAGCAGATGATCTAGAAAAAGTAATTCCAAATCATGAAGTACGTTCAGTTAATCCAGGACATATTATTCGTGGTGGAGATATTACAGCATATGATCGTATTTTATCTATTCGTTATGGCGTGGCTGCAGTTGAACTTATTAATGAAGGTAAATTTGGTAATGTTGTTACAATTAATGGTGATAAGATGGGATATACTTCATTAGAAGAAGTAATAGGTGCAGCTAAGATTGGTCAACAAAAACATGTTGATCCAAATGGTGAACTTGTTAAAGCAGCTAAAGCAATTGGTATTTCATTTGGTGATGAATAATAATAGTAAAAAGAAGTTTCTTGATGAGACTTCTTTTTTATTGGACAAATAATCCAATATAAATCAGGGTTTATATCACATATAATATGTAAATAAAGAAATGAGTTGATTATATGAAGCTAATACCTGCAGGAATAGAAAACTTTAAAGAAATGATTGATAAAAATGCATATTATGTAGATAAAACAAATCTAATTATAGATGTATTAAATGAACAAGTTGTCTTTTGTACAAGACCGCGAAGATTTAGTAAGACACTTAATATGTTGATGCTGTATTATTTCTTTTCTATTAAAGAAAAAGAAAATGCTTATTTATTTGATTATTTAAATATTTCAAAAAATAAAAATGCTTTAAAAGATCAAAATAAGTATCCAACAATATTTATTTCTTTGAAAGATATGACAAAAAGTTCTTATGAAAAACAAATGAACCGCTTTAAAGAAGTTATTTGTTTATGTGCTAAAAATTTTCTTGAATTACTTAACAGTGACATTTTATTGGATTCTGAAAAGAAACTTTTTCAAAAGTATGTCGATAATGAAATACAAGATAATGAACTAGAAAGTGCATTATTTAATATTTCATATTTTCTTTATAAATAGTGTTTTGGGATAGTAAAGACGATATGACGATGCCTGGCATCAAGAGCGATAGAGGAAATATGAGCAGCACGCAATTTAGCCTCTTTGGTACCACAAGAAGTACAGAGCTTGGAGTGACATTTGTGGGGGACGATAGATTCGTTGCCGCAATGAGGGCAGACAAAAAGATCATAGCCAAGATAGATAGAACCATAAAGAATAGTTTTCTGGATGGTATCATAGGTAACATTTCTGATCTTACCTCTATTATAAAGAAAACGGATATAGTTGATATTGTCATTAAATATATAGGAAAAAGATTCCTTGCCTTT
>ERZ826051.2995-NODE-2995-length-11954-cov-3.532230_pt1 | contig 11954 bp, 9 predicted proteins | sample MGYA00519928_ERZ826051 | MGnify/ENA primary metagenome ERZ826051 (study PRJEB31778, sample SAMEA3449219) | human gut metagenome | biome: human gut; feature: human-associated habitat; material: faeces | place: United Kingdom | collected 2010/2012 ...
CCTTGACCGAGGGCAGCGGGCAGTATCTGCTGGATGTGGCAAGCCCGCCTGCGGGCAGTATTGCCACGACCACGATTGCGGCAGATGCCGGGGTCAAGGGCACCGTGCAGTGGATGACCTGCAACGCCAGCGGGCAGGTTTTATACTTAGTGTATACCAGCGCCGATGGGATACAGGTCGTATACACGAACGCGGGAACCACCGCGAGTGTAAATATCGGCAGTGATGAGGCTGTTGTTGTGCCGACGCCGAAGAAGGATGACAGCTCCGGCGGGGGTGAAACCGGCGGGGGCAGCACCGGGGGCGGCATTTCCGGCGGCGGTACGACCGGCAGCACCGCTACAGCAGATAAACATCAGTTCATTATCCACTTGCAGGATGTTAAAACTGCAAACTATGCGCCTTTTGCAAACAGAACATATCACATTAAGAGCGGCGATAACGACTTTTATGTGGACTCTGATGCAAACGGTGATATTCTGTTGAATTTTTCTCGTCAGAATGATCATTGTCGCGACACTGTTATCGGGGATACGCTGACTACTATCACCGACGCTAAAGTTCCTGATGGCTACCAAGTCATTCCCAGCGATACAAAAATCTATATTAACGTTTGCAATGAAGGGAACAACGACTATTATCTCAATTCTATGCAGAATGGCATAAATAACTATCCATTTACTATCGATATGCCTAAAAGGCGGCTTACCATTATGCGCTTTCCCGTTGCCAAATTGAAGCTGCGCGTCACTGGCCCTGATGGAAAAGCGCTGTCCGGTGCTACCTTTTCTATTACGAGTGACTCAGACACTGTTGCCAATCTCACCAGTGATGATAACGGAGAATGCTTCATTCCTGTCAAACTGCATGATGGAGATAACATCGGGGATTCTACTGCTTGCCTAACTGCCAGAGACGTAAATAGCCCAACTTATGTTATAACGGAAACTCCTCCTGCCGGATATAAGGGAGACTTCACATGTTCGTTTCGTTTACATTATGCGCAATATCCCTCTAAGCCGACTTCCCATCATACAACCTGGTTCTATATTAATGCTTTTGACTTCAAACAGGAAGAAGGGGGTAGTCATAGTCTGGAAAGCACTGTTGGTGAGCAGGATACTTTTCATGTCACAAACAAAAAACTCTAACTCTGCACTGTCTATATCCGTAAAATTGATAACTCCGGAAATCCTGTATCCAACGCCAATCTAAAAGCTGACAATACCGGCAGCTTTGTTACGCCAGAGCATAAACTACAGGATACAACCAAAATATAGCAGACTGTCGAAAAACGCTTGTAGGGGCGAGCATTGCTCGCCCGTGCCCGTTTGCCTTGCAAAAAACTGTCCCGGAAAATGCGTTGCTGCGGTAAGTTGGCGGGCGACCCATGGTCGCCCCTACGCACGCAATAAGGCAAGCATGCGATTTATTGACGGTCTGCCATATAATTTCACCCTCAATCAATAAGAAAGCCCCCACCCAGCCGCAGAACATCTACGGTTGGGTGGGGGTGGTTTTATTTGTAGAGATTGCAGGGGTGCGGCGGCAGCGGCAACACTCCCGGGCGGATATAGGATCCGCCCCTGCGTTCTCTGCCAATCACAAAAATTCTTTCCAGTAAATCTCTGCGCTTCTCGTCATCTCCCGGGAAAAGTCGCTCGCGTACTTGCGCTTGCAAAATGCCTGCACGGCTTTGTCAAAGTCGTAGTCGAGCTGGCCGTTGGCGGCGGCTTTCGCCGCAAAGTCGGCGCGCAGCTCGTCGGGCGTGCGGTCGCGGTAGGTGTTCTCACAAACGACGGCGTCCTTTGCAAACCGGGCCGGTTTGGGGCGGATCTTCTGCTGGTCCGTCGGGCGGCCAAATACCAGCATGCAGGCCGGGGCCACGTACTCTGGCAGGCACAGGGCTTCCCGCATCTGCTCGGCGTTCTCGATGACATCACCGATGTAGCAGCTGCCGATGCCCAGAGACTCGGCGGCGACCACGGCGTTCTGGGCGGCAATGCAGGTGTCGGCCACGGCCAGCATCAAGTCCCCTGCCCCGGGCTTGCGGGCGTCCGTGATGCCCGCGGCGTGGTAGGCGTTGAGCCAGCGGCGGCAGTCGGCCAGGAACACCAGCACCAGCGGTGCCCCGGCAATGAACGGCTGGTGGTCGCACAGGTCGGCCAGCGTGGCCTTCAGGGCCGGGTCGGTGATGTCCAGGATCGTGTACAGCTGCTGGTTGCCCGCCGTCGGTGCCTGGAACGCCGCGTTCAGGATGGCCGTCCGCTCGTCCGGCGTGACGGGGTCGGGGGTGAATACCCGCACGCTTTTGCGGGCGGAGAGGGCGGAGAGGATAGCGTTGTTTTCCATGATAAGCTCCTTTAAGCCTTCCCCTGGGGGGGAAGGTGGCGCCGCAGCGCCGGATGAGGGGCAGCCTTCCGTCGGCAGCCCGTAAGCGGATCAGTACCGCAAGCTTGCCCCTCATCCGTCTGTGGTCGGGGCCACAGACACCTTCCCCCCAAGGGGGAAGGCTTTTTTAGCCCTTAACAGCACCCATCGTGATGCCCTTGGTGAAATACTTCTGGAACGCAAGGAACACGATGATGATGGGCACGGCAGCCAGCGCGGCACCGGCCATGATCAGACCGTAGTCGGTCGAGTTCTCGGCCTGCAGCTTGGCAATGCCCAGAGAGATCGTCAGCTTGCTGGTGCTGGACAGCATGATCAGCTGCATGAAGTAGTCATTCCAAGAGTTGATGAAGGTGAAGATTGCCAGCGCACCGATGCCCGGCTTGATGATGGGCAGCGCAATGCGGGTAAAGGTGGTCAGCTCGCTGGCGCCGTCAATGCGGGCAGCCTCGAGCATCTCGCCGGGGATACCCTCGCTGAACTGCTTCATCAGGAAGATGCCGAACGGCCAGCCCACGATCGGGAAGATGACCGCCCAGATCGTGTTGTACAGCTGCAGGCTGCTCATCTCACGCAGCAGGGGGATCAGGATGACCTGCTTGGGCAGGGCCATCGCGCAGACGATCAGCGTAAACAGCACGCCGCGGCCGATGAAGCGCTTTTTGGCCAGCGCATAGCCCGCCATGGCGGAGGTAACGCAGGTCAAAATCATCGAGGCAACGGCCATAAAGACCGTGTTGACCAGCCAGCGGATGGCGGCGGGCACCTGCGGGCCTGCCCACCAGATGACATCCTTGCCGTCGGCGCTGAAGTGGCTGCTGAACGGCACGGCGAACTCCCACAGGGGGGCCTTCTGGCGGCTGAACAGCTTGGCATAGTTGGTGCCGACCCACTCACTGGGGAACCACTCGGGCGTGGTGGCGTTGATGGACACCTGCGTCTTGAAGGAGCCGGTGATGATCCAGTACAGCGGGAACGCAAACGCGATGGCCAGCAGAACGATGACCACGGTGCTGAACACCATGTAGGGGGAAATCTTCTTCTTTTTCTTTTTGGTCTGCTCGGCTGCAGCAGGGGCAGCGGTTTTCGTTGCTTCCATTTCGATTTCCCTCCTTACTCGTTAGACTGTGTGACCTTGAACTGCACAGCGGACAGCACGGCGATCATGATGGCGAGGATAACGCCCATCGCGTTGCCGTAGCCGTAGCGGTACAGCTTGAAGGCAGTGTAGTAGATGTAGTACATGATGGTGTCGGTGGCATGCTTCGGGCCGCCGGAGGTCAACAGCTGGATCAGTGCGAAGCACTGGAAGGAGTTGATCGTAGTGATGACCAGAATGTACAGCGTGGTGGGCATGATCTGCGGCCACTTGATCTTCCAGAAGGCCTGCAGCTTGGTGGCACCGTCAACCTCCGCAGCCTCCACAAGGGACTGGTCCACATTGCCGAGGGCCGAGACATACAGCACGATGGGCTGGCCGACCGAGGTCGTGAGCAGGATCAGGATGATGCAGCCCAGCGCATAGCGGGGATCGCCCAGCCAGTTGATGTTCTGGTCGAGGAGGCCCATCGACTTGCCCAGATAGTTGAAGATGCCGTAGTAGTTGTTGAACATCCACTTCCACACGACCGTGACGGCGACAGAGCCGGTGACAACGGGCAGGTAGAAGATGACGCGGAACAGCGAGGTTGCCCACGGGGGCATGTTGACGATGGCGGAGGCCACCCACAGCGAGAAGATGCAGGTGATAGGCACCGACACAATAACAATGATGAGGGTGTTGCGCAGTGCGCCCAGAAACACCTTGTCGCCGAAAAGCTCCACATAGTTAGCCAGACCGACAAAGACATCGGCACGGTTCATTGTCGAGTCGAAGAAGCTGGTGAACACGCACATGAACATGGGGTAGATGACGAAGCCGACGAAGAAGATCAGGCTGGGCAGCAGGAACAGATAACCGGCGATGGTCTCCTGCCGGACAAGCGCACGGCTCATCTTGGGCTCGCTCTTTTTGGCAGCTGCAGTAAATGCCAAGAGGATCTCTCCTTTCCGTTTTTCATAAAAAGCGGCGTCCCACCGCTGCGTTTCATGTCAGAGGTCGGACGCCGTAGGATGGCTGCAGATCTTACGATTTACAGTTTGGTTCAGGATGCACTGGCGGCTGCGTTGGCAGTGGTGCAGAATTCGGTGACGGCGGTGGTGACATCTTCGTCAGCGCCGACCTGCTGCAGCATGTTCCACCAAGCGGTACGAGCCTCGGCCCAGCCGGGGGTGACCTGATAGTAGTCGCCCAGATAAGGCATCAGCTTCTGGTACTCGTTCATGATCTCGTCGTCGGCATACAGGTCGGACAGAGAGTTCTTGACAGAGAAGTAGCTGGAGGTCTTGACGGCTTTGGCAGTCTCCTCAGAGTTGGCCATGAAGTTGATGAAGGTCTTGGCGGCAGCGATCTTGTTGTCGTCGCCGTTGTTGAAGATGCCGAAGCCCCAGATGCCGCCCTGCAGCGCGGGCTTGCCGCTCTCGGAGGGGAAGCCCATGAACAGGATCTCATCGCCGCTGTTGGTGGTGCCGGCAGGGCCGTTATCCTCATTCTTCTGCTGGGCAATGTTCCAGCAGAAAGCCATCTGCAGGGTGCCGTTGCGGAAGAGGGTGATCTCCTCGCCGCCGTTGATGGAGGCGTCGAAGTTGATGCCGTCCTGTGCCTTCAGGGCCTCAAGGGCCTTGACATTCTCGGCAGAGTCGGCGGTGTACTTGGTGTGCGCATCATCGGTGAAGGTGCCGCCGTAGAGGTTGTTGACGAGAGCACGGGTGCCCTGATCGCCGCCCTGACCGCTGCAGTAGAGGGCGCCCACATCGGTCTTGCCGGAGTCGTAGACGGCCTGAACAGCCTTCAGGAAGTTCTCGGTGGTCCAGGTGTGGTTCTCGGCATCGACATACTGCATCGCACCGGCAGCCTCAAACACAGTCTTGTTGATGGCCATGCAGTGGGCGGTCATGCAGAGGGGGAACTCATAGTAAGCACCGGAGGAATCCTTGCAGGCGGCCTCCACGCTGGCGCTGATGTCGGCCTTCTGGTCATCGGTCCACAGGTCGCTCAGATCGACCATCAGACCCTTGGCGCCCCAGTTGGCAACCAGACGCTCGGGACCTTCCATAACGAGGTCAGGTGCAGAGCCGCCCTCGATGGCGGTGTTGACCTGATCGTCACCGTTGGTGTAGTCCAGATACTCAACGGTCACATGGATGTCGGGGTACTTGGCGTTGAAGTCTGCCAGCAGAGCGTCAACAGACTCGGAATCGCCCCACTTGCCGATGGGGTAGGTCCACAGGGTAATGTCAGCAGCCTGACCGGCCTCCGTGGTGGCAGCAGCAGCTTCGCTGGAAGCGGCAGTAGAGGTGCTTTCAGCGGTAGAGGACGCTGCGCTGGAGGCGGCGCCGCCGCAGCCAACCAGCAGGCTGGCAGCCATACCGGCAGCCAGGATAGCGGATACTTGCTTCTTCATGGTCGATCTCCTTCTTTTTGCCTTTCGGCATTTGTAAGGGGTCGCTTGCGACTGCGCCCCTTGTGATGTTTCTATTTTAGAAAATCTTTTTCATTTTGTCCAGATGTGAAATCACCAAGAATCAGGCCGTTTTGTGTACAGGTTGCACAAATTCTGTTCCGTTTTGTGCAAAACACAGCCTTTTGTGCAAGAAATATCCGCCCGTAACGGGGAAAGCTTCCGTTTGGCCGCCCCACCGCAATGGTTGCAAAAAGAAAACAATTTCCTGACAAAGTCTGTTTTTGTCGGTTTTCTGCCATTACGAGCCGCAGTGAAACGGATTTTTCCTTATAGAAAAAGTCCTGCACATGCTGCGTACTGTCCGCAGCCGGCAGGCAGTTTTTTCCCTTGAAAGGGCAATGTTGTACAAAAAGGCATCCTTGGAAATGGCGCTTTTGCCTATTGCCAGCCCATTTTAGAATCGTTATAATAAGAAAAAAGAAATATCTTTTCATTTTTGCTGACAAAAGGAGCCTTTGCTATGACCTATGAAAATATCACAGAGCGTCAGGTTCTCTGCTTCGGTGATTCCAACACCTACGGCTACGACCCGGTGCGCAACGGCCGCTACGGCCCCGATGAGCGCTACCCGATGGTGCTGCAATCTCTGCTGGGCCCCGGCTGGGCCGTTGCGGAGGAAGGCCTGCCCGGCCGCACCGCCGTGTTTGATGACCCTATCACCGAGGGGATGAACGGCCTGCGCCTGATCAACCCGATCCTGATGAGCCATGCGCCGCTTGACACCGTGACGATCATGCTGGGCACGAACGACTGCAAGGCGCGTTTCGCCTGTGATTCCTACCAGATCGCGCAGGGCATTGCGCGCCTGACCAAAAAGGCGCTGCAGACCGAGTGCTGGCGCGACAACGCCCACCCCGATGTGCTGGTCATTGTGCCGCCGGTCATCACGCCGGCATATGACAGGCTGATCTTCCGCGAGGAGATGGGCCCCGGCTGCCACGAGCGCTGCGCCGGCATTGCCGCCCGCCTTGCGCCGATGCTGCAGGGCCTGCCCGGCGTGCGCTTTCTGGACGCGAACACCCTGCCCGGCGCGGTATGCTCGCCGGTGGACGGCATGCATATGACAAAGGAAGCCCACAGGGCGCTGGCGCAGGGGCTGTACAATCTGCTGACCGGCAGCGCCCCCGCCGCCCATTGACCGCATTATTTGCTTGAGAAAGGACCTCGAGAACCATGGTAGAACAGAGCTTTTGGGAGATGCTGCGCACCAAGCGCGACAGCCTGACAAAATCAGGCGGCATCGTGGCCGATTATCTTGTCCAGCACGCTGAGGACGCCCAGTATCTTTCCATTTCCTCGCTGGCAAAGGCCTGCGGCGTGGCCGAGGCAACGATCTTTCGGTTCTGCCGCTCGCTGGGCTTTGATGGCTACAACGAAATGAAGATCGCACTGGCAAAGGCTACCGCGACCGCGATGCCGGTCGCGCTCAAGCTGGAGCCGGGTGTGGACACCCAGACGCTGGTCACCCACGCCTACAACACCGCCGTGGAGGCGCTGAACGGCACCCGCAACGTGCTGGACCCCGACGCCATCGACCACGCCGCCACGCTGCTGCAGCGCGCGCGTCAGGTATACTGCCTTGGTCAGGGCGGCAGTCAGGTGCTGGCGGAGGACATCTGGGCGCGCTTCTCGATGATCTCGACCAAATTCCGCACGGCGGGCGACAGCCACATGCAGGCCATCACGGCCAGCCTGATGGGCCCCGAGGATGTGCTGCTCTTCGTCTCCTACTCCGGCTCGACCCGCGACATGATGGACACGCTGCGCCTCGCCAAGGAGAACGGTGCCAAGGTCATCCTGATCACCCACTACGATGACGCCCCCGGCGTCGCGCTGGCCGATGTCGTGCTGCTCTGCGGCGCGCAGGAGAACCCGCTCGACTCGGGCAGCATCCCCGCCAAGCTGGCAATGCTTTTTGTCGCAAATGTGCTGGTCCTGCGCTACACCCTTGACAATCAGGAGCTTGCCAATCTCTCGCTCTCCCGCACCAGCCAGGCGCTGGGCTGCAAGCTGCTTTGACCGATCCCTTTCCTCCAAAAAAAATTGCAAGCCGGCGATCTGCCGGCTTGCAATTTTTTTATCCCCCGCAGAGGGTCTTTTTCGCCGTTCCCTGCCTTTTACTGCCCGGCCAGCGCGATCTGCTCGCGGGTGATGGGCAGCTCATAGAACCGCTTGTGGGTGGCGTGGTAGATCGCATCGGCCACGGCGGGCAGCGGGGTGTTGATGACCACCTCGCCGATGCTCTTGGCACCGAAGGGGCCGGTGCCCTCGTAGCTGCTCTCAAATACAACATGGATATGCCCGATGTCGTTGCGCGCCGGGATCTTGTACTGCATCAGCGAGTTTTCCTGCGGCATGCCGCGGTCATCGTAGGTGACATTCTCGGTCAGCGCCATACCGATGCCCTGCAGGATGCCGCCCTCGGCCTGCACCCGCGCAAGGTTCGGGTTGACCGGTGTGCCGCAGTCAACGGCCGCCTCATAGCGGATGACCTGCGCCTCGCCGGTTTCCAGATCGACCTCGACCTCGGCCGCGCCCACCATGAACGGCGGGGGCGAGATCTCCGAGCTGTGGGTCACGACTGCCTCCAGCGCCGTATTGCTGCCGCACTGGGAGGCTGCGGCGATCTGCGCCAGCGTGGCGCGCTGCGTGCCGTCCTCGCTTGTCACGGCATCGCCCGCAAAGACGACTGCACGCTCATCAAGGCCCAGCAGCCCCGCGCCGACCTGACAGATCTTCTGCTTGAGCTGCTCGGCGCACTGCTCAACCGCCTTGCCGGTGACATAGGTCGTGCTGGATGCGTAGGAGCCGGAATCGTAGGGCGAGGAATCGGTGTCCGCGCCGAGGACCGTCACATTGTCGAGCGGGCACTCCAGCACCTCGGCGGCGATCTGCGCCAGAATCGTGTCGCAGCCGGTGCCCATGTCGGCCGCACCGATCGAGAGGGTATAGAACCCGTCATCGTTGATCTTCAGGCTGGCGCTGCCCACATCCACACTCGTAATGCCGGAGCCCTGCATCGCCATGCCCATGCCCACGGCGCGCACCTTGCCGTTACCCATGTCGCGCACGGGGTATTTTTCGTCCCAGCCGATGTTGTCATGCACGGCCTGCAGGCAGCGGTCCAGCGCGCAGCTGGTGTTGACCTGCCCGTAGTAGGCGGGCATCACATCGCCCTCATGGACGATGTTGCGCTGGCGGATCACAAACGGGTCGATGCCCAGCTTGTCGGCCAGCTCATTGACGGCGGACTCCACCGCAAACAGGCCCTGGGTCGCACCGTAGCCGCGGTAAGCGCCCGCGGACATGTGGTTCGTGTAGACGACATCGCTGACAAAGCGGAATGCCTCGGCCTTGCCGTAGAGCGGGATGGATTTGTGGCCGGACAGGCCCACCGTTGTAGGCCCATGCTCGCCGTAAGCACCGGTGTTGGACAGGGTGTAGAGGTCGATGCCCCTGACGATGCCGTCCTTTGTCGCACCAAGCCGGACATGCAGCTCCATCTCATGGCGCGGGGTGGAGGCGATCTGGCTCTCGTACCGGCTGAAGATGATCTTGCTGGGCTTTTTGGTTTTCCATGTCACAAAGGCGGGGTAGACCTCGCAGACCGAGGTCTGCTTGGCGCCGAAGCCGCCGCCGATGCGGGGCTTGGCCACCCGGATCATCGACTTGGGGATGTGCAGCGCATTGGCCAGGATCCGGCGGCAGTGGAAAACGATCTGGGTCGAGCTGAGGACATTCAGCCGCCCGTAGGCATCTATGCTGCAGTAGGTGCGGAAGGTCTCCATCATGGCCTGCTGGCAGGCGCGGGTGTGGTATGTATGGTCGATGACGACATCGCACCCCGCCAGCACCGCCTCAATATCGCCCGCCCCGCTCTCATCGTGGGCGCAGAGGTTGCGCTTGTTGTCGGCCCCGACCGGTGCCAGCGACTCCCAGTTTTCCTCCGGGTGGACAAGGACGGGGTTGTCCAGTGCCGTGTGGTAGTCCAGCACGGCGGGCAGGACCTCGTACCGGACCTTGATGAGCTTCATCGCCTTATCGACGCATTTTTCATCCTTGCCGGCCAAAATTGCGACAACATCCCCCGCAAAGCGGACATGGCGGTCGATGACAAGCCGGTCATAGGGGCTCGGCTCGGGGTAGGTCTGGCCCGCCTGAGTGTAGCGGCGGCCCTGCTGGTCCACATCCTTCCATGTGTAGATCGCCTCGATGCCCGGCACCAGCAGGGCGCGGCTCGTGTCGATCTCCTGCACGATAGCGTTGGCATGGGGGGAGCGCAGCAGCTTTACGATCAGGCAGTCCTGCGGGATGACATCATCCATGTAGACGGGCTGGCCGGTCACAAGCTGCATAGCGTCCTTTTTGCGCATGGATTGGTTCACGGTTTTCATTGGGCAGCCTCCTTCCCCTTTTTCCACGCTAAAAAGTTCAAAATGCCCCGCAGCTGGCCCTCATAGCCGGAGCAGCGGCAGAGGTTGCCGGCCAGATACTCCTTGATCTCGTCCTCGCCGGGGTCGGGGTTTTCCCGGAAAAGCGCCAGCGCGTTCATAATAAAGCCCGGGTTGCAGAAGCCGCACTGCTCCGCACCCTGATCGGCGATAAAGGCGCCGAACTCGGCAGCCTCCTCCTGCAGCCCCTCCAGCGTGGTGACGCTGCGGCCGTTGACCCGCGCCGCCAGCACCGAGCAGGACAGCACCGGCTTTTCATCGAGAAAGACCGTGCAAAGGCCGCAGTTGGCGGTCTCGCAGCCGCGCTTGACGCTCTTGCAGCCGAGGCTGCGCACAAGGTCCAGCAGCACGGTGTCAGCCGCGATTTCGGCGGTGACTTTTTTATGATTTAAGGTAAATGTGATCTGCATGGTATACCTCCGTCAATTTTCCAGCGCGGCCACGGCACGCCGGACCAGCACACCGGTCAGGTGGGTGCGGTACTCGGCACTGCCGCGCAGGTTGCTGCCGGTCTTGACGGCTGCCTGCACGGCGGCGGGCATCTGCGCCGGGTCGCAGTCCGGCGTGACAAGCACGGCCTTCATCGGGCGCGCGCCGATGGCAAAGCGGTACTGCCCCTGCGCCGTGCGGGCGGCCGCACAGGTCAGGATCGGAAAATCGGTCTGGGTAGCGCGCACCGACTGGTACTGCACCTTCAGCCCCGGCGTCTTGCGCAGGCAGATGTGGGTCAGAATATCGCGGTCATAGGGCATCGCAGCAAACTGCGCCAGCGGCATCCGACCCGCCCTGTACAGCTCGACCTCGCAGTCCAGCGCCAAAAACAGCGTCAGCACATCGGAAAAGCCGAAGCGGCTGTAAAGACTGCCGCCGAGCGTCGCGAGATTGCGCAGCTGCACGCCGACAATATGGCGGACGCTCTCGCGCATCGCGCCGTTCGTGTACGCCGCAAGGCCCTCGTGGGTCTCGAGCGTGCGCAGCGTTGTCATCGCGCCGATGCGGAACTCGGTTTCCGTCTCCTCGACAGCATCCAGACCGAGGCCGGACAGGTCGATCGCCGTGCCGACGTTCAGCGTTTCCATCTTGAGCCAGATCATGCCGCCGATGATGCGGTTCGACTTCTTCTGGTTCAGCTCATACGCTTCCTCGAGCGACTGAACCTTTTTGTATTCCCGTATCGTGATCATTTGTTTTTTCCTCTCTATGTTCCGGAGAGATTTCTCCAAATCTATCTTTACATCTTTTATTTTACCATACTTTTTGCTATAATAGCGTTATCGTTATCAATTTACAACGAGTTTTTTTGTGCGGAGGTGGTAATTATGCGTCCGGTCATCCGGGTCTATCTGTACGACGAGAACGGCGAGCGCTTTTTCGGTGAGGGTCCGCTGCGGCTGCTGCACGCAGTCGAAGAAACCGGCTCGCTGCGCAGCGCGGCGCAGTCGATGGAAATGGCGTACACCAAGGCGCTGCATCTGCTGCGGCGCGCCGAGAATGTACTCGGCTTCGCGTTTACGCGCCGAACGATCGGCGGACGCGGCGGCGGCGGCAG
>ERZ826051.2998-NODE-2998-length-11937-cov-3.015906_pt1 | contig 11937 bp, 8 predicted proteins | sample MGYA00519928_ERZ826051 | MGnify/ENA primary metagenome ERZ826051 (study PRJEB31778, sample SAMEA3449219) | human gut metagenome | biome: human gut; feature: human-associated habitat; material: faeces | place: United Kingdom | collected 2010/2012 ...
TCCACCAGCACCGTTTCGTTGGACTGAAGCACTTCCTGTGGGAAGGTCTGTGCGTTTGCGTGTACGATGGCCATAGTTAAGATCTCCTTTTCTATTTCTATTTGCCGGTAGTATACCACACCTGCTGCCAAATAACCGTGATATTTGCAACAGTGACGGAAGAATTTCCCGGAAATAGGGGGAAATGCGGCGAAGGGGAAATTTTCGGGAGGGACGGCGCAGCCGTCCCTCCCGATTTTTACGGTTAGTCCTTGTTGTTGAGCTTGCCCAGATAGCGGTAGATGCTGGCCTCGGAGCTGTGGAGCTCCTTGGCCACATAGCTGACGGAGCCCTTCAGCAGGAACACGCCCTTGCGGTTCAGCGCATCCATGATCTCCATCTTCTCGTCCTGCGTCAGACGGTCCACCGGCACGGGATAGTCCGCAATGACGGAGGAGACGATGCTGGCAGTGGCGCCGGCGATGGAGGAGGGATAGGTGTGCTCGTCGTTTTCCACGATGAGGTGGGTGCCGCTGGGGGCGCCGGGGGTCAGCAGGCTGCCGCACAGGTCCATGACACGGGCGGACAGCTCCCGGTAGCGGCTGCTGTCAAAGTTGATGCACAGCAGGCCGATGAGCTTGCCGCTGTCCTTGATGAATAAGGTGCTGGAGCGGAGATCCTTGCCGTTGACGTTGATGCTGTAATAGTGGAGATGGTAGTCCGTATGCTCATAGCTCTTGTCCCGGAGAATACTCAGGGCCATATTGGTCAGAGGTGCGCCGACCTCCCGGCCGCTGATATAATTATTGGCGATGGCGATGATGGAACGGTCCTTCCGGGTCAGATCGTGAAGGGCCACTTCATAGTCGGGACCCAGCGCTTTTCCCAAAAAATCGGTCAGCTTGATGTAATGCTGAAGGATCAGGCTGGAAGAGGACGTCATAAGATTCCCCCGTTTCATTTTGCATATTTTCGGGCTATGAAAATATTATATATGAGAAAGTCATATTGTCAAAGTAAAAAATAATGAGAAAAAATTATTATCCGTCCATCGAGGAAACGTGCAAAATATATAAATTTAAACAGCTAAACAGCGTAAAAAATATTGAAGATATGCAAAAAAATCGCAATAAAAGTTGACGACCCTTAAAAAACATGATAAAATAATCGCACAACAGGAAAGGGGCGGAGACAGGATCCCTGCTTGGCGTTCTATTCAGGCAGCCTGAAACGAGCCGCTCCACGATTCTTTTGTATCGGATACTGTCCGCCAGGCGCAGAGCGGGAAATGGGAAGCCCGCTCTTCGACGACCGGGGTATCTCCAAAAAAACAGGCGAAAAACGCCAAATTATGGAGGTAAACAAAATGGACAAGAATGCGAAGCACTATCCCCTGAACGTGACGATGCCTCAGCACTGCGCATATGTGGTGCGCGATCTTCCTCAGGCTACCGTTGAACAGCGCGAGCGCGCTCTGAACGCTACGCACTGGAATGAGTTTGCGTTCCCCTCCGGCATGCTGACTGTGGATATGCTGTCTGACTCCGGTACCACCGCTATGACCAACCAGCAGTGGGCGACCCTGTTCCTGGGTGACGAGGCCTACGGCCGCAACACCGGCTACTATGTGCTGCTGGATACCTTCCGCGACATTTTCGAGCGCGGCGGCGAGAAGAACTGGAAGAAGGTCATCGACCTGGTCCGCACCGATTGTCGTGACATCGAGAAGATGATGGACGAGGTCTATCTCTGCGAGTACGAGGGCGGCCTGTTCAACGGCGGCGCTGCTCAGATGGAGCGCCCCAATGCCTTCATCATTCAGCAGGGCCGTGCCGCTGAGTCCGTCCTGATGGAGATCGTGAAGAAGATCCTGGCCCAGCGTCATCCCGGCAAGGTCTTCACCATCCCCTCCAACGGCCACTTCGACACCACCGAGGGCAACATCAAGCAGATGGGCTCCATCCCCCGCAACCTGTACAACAAGGAGCTGCTGTATGAGATCCCCGAGGGCGGCTCTTACGAGAAGAACCCGTTCAAGGGCAACATGGACATCGAGAAGCTGGAGCAGCTGATCCAGGGCGTTGGTCCCGAGAACGTACCTCTGGTGTTCACCTGCATCACCAACAACCCCATCTGCGGTCAGCCCGTCTCCATGGCCAACATCCGGGAAATCAACCGCGTGGCGCATAAGTATGACATTCCTCTGGTGTTCGACGTTGCCCGCTGGGCCGAGAACTGCTACTTCATCAAGATGAACGAGGAAGGCTACGCCGACAAGTCCATCGCCGAGATCGCCAGCGAGATGTTCTCCTACTGCGACGCCTTCACCATGTCCGCCAAGAAGGACGGCCACGCCAACATGGGCGGTATGCTGGCCTTCCGCGACCGCGGCCTGTTCTGGCAGAAGTTCTCTGACTTCAACGAGGACGGCACCGTGAAGACCGACGTGGGCGTGCTCATCAAGGTCAAGCAGATCTCCTGCTACGGCAACGACTCCTACGGCGGCATGTCCGGCCGTGACATCATGGCTCTGGCCTGCGGCCTCTATGAGAGCTGCGACTTCGGCTACATGCATGACCGCGTGCAGCAGTGCGAGTACCTGGCACAGGGCTTCTACAAGGCCGGCGTCAAGGGCGTCGTTCTCCCCGCCGGCGGCCACGCTGTGTACATCAACATGGATGAGTTCTTCGACGGCAAGCGCGATCATACCACCTTCGCCGGCACCGGCTTCTCTCTGGAGCTGATCCGCCGCTACGGTATCCGCGTGTCCGAGCTGGGCGACTTCTCCATGGAATATGACCTGAAGACTCCCGAGCAGCAGGCTGAGCTGGCCAACGTGGTGCGTTTCGCCATCGACCGCAGCCGCCTGACCCAGGAGCACCTGGACTACGTCATCGCCGCTGTCAAAGCGCTGTATGAGGACCGCGAGTCCATCCCCAACATGCGGATCGTCTGGGGCCACAAGCTGCCCATGCGTCACTTCCACGCCTTCCTGGAGCCCTACGCCAACGAGGAGAAGTAATTCCGGGAAATACAATTAAATAAAAAGATTTCAGCGCAGCATTTCCAGCAAGTTCCTTTGTCTCAGTTTTCATCGCGCCCGGGCGCTTGAATAGGTTCCGTCCCGTTTGGGTGCGCCGCTTGCGGCCACCCATCGGGCGTGAGCCGATCTGAAAAGTGCCACATCCGATCATCACACCAATCTGTGTCTTTAGGAGGGCAAACTATGTCAGACAAACACGCAACTCTGGAAAATCGCGACGGTTTTCAAAGCAAATGGGGCTTTATTCTGGCCTGCATTGGCTCTGCCGTTGGTATGGGTAATATTTGGCGCTTCCCCATCATGGTGCAGCAGTTCGGGGGCATGACGTTCCTGATCCCCTACTTCCTGTTCGTACTTCTGATCGGTTCCACCGGTATCATTGAGGAATTCGCACTGGGCCGTTGGGCACAGGGCGGCCCCGTGATCTCCTTCGGCAAGGCTACCGAGGAACGCACCGGTAATAAGCGGCTGGGCGAGGCCATCGGCGCGCTCCCCATCGTCGGCTCTATGATGCTGGCTATCGGCTACACCGTGGTCATGAGCTGGATCTTCAAGTACTGCTGGATGGGTATTTCCGGCAGCCTGTACGCTATGGGCACCGATATGGCGACCATCGGCGGCACCTTCGGCGGCACCGCTCCCGAGGCAGAGACTCTGGGCGAGGCCCTGAGCATGATGTTCAGCAATGGCATCTTCGGCATCGGCAACGGCGTATGGCTGATCGTGGGTCTGGTGGCCTCTTTGGCCATCATGGCATTCGGCGTGGGCAACGGCATTGAAAAGGCCAATAAGGTCATGATGCCCGCTCTGTTCTTCCTGTTTGTGATCCTGGGCATCTATATCTGCACTCTGCCTGGCGCCAGCGAGGGCTACAAGTACATCTTCACCCTCAAGCCCGAGGGCCTGCTGAATCCTCAGGTCTGGGTCTTCGCATTCGGTCAGGCATTCTTCTCCCTGTCTGTGGCGGGCAACGGCTCCGTGATCTACGGCTCCTATCTGCCCAAGGATGAGGACCTGCCTTCCTCTGCCCGCAACGTGGCCCTGTTCGACACCATCGCCGCTCTGCTGGCTGCCATCGTCATCATCCCTGCCATGGCAGTCATTCTGGGTGACGGCATCGTTGGAATGAAGGGCGGCCCCGGCCTGATGTTCGTCTATCTGGTCAATGTGTTCAACGCCATGCCCGGCGGCCGGATCGTGGGTATGATCTTCTACATCTGCGTGCTGTTCGCAGGCGTCAGCTCCATCGTGAACCTGTATGAGGCTCCCGTGGCCTTCCTGCAGGAGAAGCTCCACACCAACCGTGTGCTGTCCGTGGTCATCATCGGCGCGGTGGGCGGCGTGATCGCCCTGTGCATCCAGCCCTGGACCTCTCAGTGGATGGACGTTGTCTCCATTTACATCTGCCCGCTGGGCGCTCTGCTGGCCGGTATCATGTTCTTCTGGGTCATGAAGAAGGACACTGCTCTGGCGGCTGTCCACGAGGGCCGCACCGCTGGCAAGAAGGACATTGGCGGCTGGTTCTATCCTCTGGGCAAGTGGGTGTATTGCGCAGCCTCTCTGGCGGCCCTGATCCTGGGCGCCATCTATGGCGGCATCGGCTAAGCCCATAGGGCGTTCGGAAGAATCTGAATCCAATTAAAAAATGGAGCACCGGGATTACCGGTGCTCCATTTTTTGCTTTTTTGAGAAATATGGTCTTTTTGTAGGCTGCACGGGAAGAAAATGGATAGAAATGAATGGGTAGCTGATATGCGCATCAGATTCTTTATTCCAAAAAATGAATAGAGCGCTCAGCGAGAAAACTGGAGGGGAAATAGGAATAACTCTCATGAAAAGTGTCCGTAATACGAAAAAAAGTATCAGTTTTTTGTTTCTGTTCTGTTGACAAATGCGAATGATTCAGGTATCATATATAGCAACTATTTGCAGGTCTCTTGTGAAATGCTTGCAAAAAAACGAATTGGAGGCATGTATGAAAAGATTGCTGAGCACACTGCTTGCCCTGACCATGGCCCTGGCCCTGGTTTCCTGCGGCAAAAGCAACCCCACCCCCAACACTGGCAGCAACAAAACCGAGACTCCTTCTGAGACCGCTGACACGAAAACCGAGGGCAACGTCCACATCGGCATCGTGACCGGCTCCGTTTCTCAGTCCGAGGACGACCGCCGCGGCGCCGAGGCTTTCCAGGCCCTGTACGGTGAGGATATGGTCAAGCTGGCCATCTATCCCGATAACTTCACCGAGGAGCTGGAGACCACCATCCAGACCATCGTGAACCTGGCTGATGACGCCGACATGAAGGCCATCATCGTCAACCAGTCCGTCCCCGGCACCACCGAGGCGTTCCGTAAGATCAAGGAGATCCGCCCCGACATCCTGTGCATCGCCGGCGAGGCCCATGAGGATCTGCTCGAGATCGGCTCCGCTGCCGATCTGGTGTGCAACAACGACTTCGTGGCCCGCGGCTATCTGATCATCCGCACCGCTCACGAGCTGGGCTGTGACACCTTTGTGCACATCTCCTTCCCCCGTCACCTGGCTTATGAGACCATGAGCCGTCGTATCGCGGTCATGAAGGCCGCCTGCGAGGAGTTCGGCATGAAGTTCGTTATGGAGACTGCTCCCGATCCCACCTCTGACGTCGGCGTGGCCGGCGCGCAGGCTTACATCCTGGAGAAGGTCCCCGAGTGGTCCAAGACCTACGGCGAGAAGGCCGCTTACTTCTGCACCAACGACGCTCACACTGAGCCTCTGCTCAAGCAGCTGCTGCAGTACGGCGGTTACTTCATCGAGGCCGACCTGCCCTCTCCTCTGATGGGCTATCCCGGCGCTCTGGGCATCGACCTGACCGCTGAGGCCGGCGACTTCCAGAAGATTCTGGCCAAGGTCGAGGACGCGATCTGCGAGGCCGGCGGCGCTGGCCGCTTCGGTACCTGGGCTTACTCCTACGGCTACACCACCACTGCCGGTCTGGCCCAGCACGCTCTGAATGTCATCAACGGCGAGAGCGAGCTGTGCGACATTGACGATATCGCCAAGGCTTACCACGAGTTCTCTCCCGAGGCTTCCTGGAACGGCTCCAACTACACCAACGCCACCAGCGGCGTCAAGGCCGACAACACCTTCTTGGTGTATCAGGACACCTACATCATGGGTGATCCCGGCTGGTTCATGGGCTCCACCGAAGTTGAGGTTCCCGAGAAGTATTTCACCGTGAAATAAGCAGCGTTTTTTCTCGCTCATTCAAAACTGGGGAGGAGGGGCGACCCTCCTCCCCTCTTATTAGGTAGGGTATCATTTATGGAAAGTAATACGGCTCCCCTGTTGGAGATGCGCGGCATCAAAAAAGACTTCTTCGGCAACCAGGTCCTGACGGACATCAACTTCACTCTGAAGGCCGGCGAGGTTCTGGGCCTGGCAGGCGAAAACGGCGCGGGTAAATCCACGCTGATGAAGATCCTGTTCGGTATGGACGTCATCCGGGAAACCGGCGGCTACGGCGGCGACGTCCTCATCAATGGTGAAAAAGTCACCTTTAATACGCCCTTTGACGCACTGGAGGCCGGTATCGGCATGGTGCATCAGGAGTTCTCTCTGATCCCTGGCTTTACTGCCACGGAAAACATTCTGCTCAATCGTGAGCCCCAAAAGAAGAACGTCATTTCCGAGGTGTTTGGCCCCCGGCTGAATACGCTCGATTATAAAAAAATGAAGACCAAGGCCGCAGAGGCCATTGACAAAATGGGCGTGGAGATCGACCAGAATATGGTCATCAGCGATATGCCCGTTGGTCATAAACAGTTCACCGAGATCGCCCGTGAGCTGAGCAAGGACCAGCTCAAGCTGCTGATCCTGGACGAGCCTACCGCCGTTCTGACGGAGAAGGAGGCCGCGGCTCTGCTGGACTCCATCCGGGGCATGGCGTCCCGCGGCATCGCTGTTATCTTCATCACCCACCGGCTTCAGGAAGTCCTGAATGTATGTGACAAGGTAGTCATCATGCGGGACGGCAAGGTGGTGAAGGACACGCCCGCCTCCGAGACCAGCGTGGATGAGATCACCAAGTGCATGGTGGGACGCAGCGTGGACCTCAGTGCGGTCCGGGAGATTCGGGATTGTTCCGATGCCCGGACGATCATGTCCATCCGGAAGTTGTGGGTGGATATGCCTGGCGAGATCGTCCGGAATGTGAATCTGGATGTCAAGGAGGGTGAGATCCTCGGTATCGGCGGCCTGGCAGGTCAGGGCAAGCTGGGTATTCCCAACGGTGTCATGGGCCTGTATGAGGCCGGCGGCACCGTGGAATTTGACGGCAAGCCCATTCCCCTGAACAATCCCCGGAAGTGCCTGGACGCGCAGCTTGCCTTCGTGTCTGAGGACCGCCGCGGCGTGGGCCTGCTGCTGGACGAGACGCTGGAATGGAACGTTGCCTTCCCGGCCATGCAGATCCAGAACAAGTTCCTGAAGAAATACGGTCCTATCACCTGGCGCGATACCAAGGCGATCCATGATGTGACGCAGAAGTATATCGACGAACTGAAGATCAAGTGCACCAGCTCCAAGCAGAAGGCCAGAGAGCTTTCCGGCGGCAACCAGCAGAAGGTGTGCCTGGCCAAGGCCTTTGCCCTGCAGCCCCGGTTCCTGTTCGTTTCGGAGCCTACCCGCGGTATCGACGTGGGCGCAAAGGCACTGGTGCTGGACGCGCTGAAGAAATTTAACCGTGAAAACGGCGTTACCGTGGTGATGATCTCCTCTGAGCTGGAGGAGCTGCGCACCACCTGCGACCGGATCGCCATTGTCTCTGGCGGCAGGATCGTCGGCATCCTCCCGGCCACCGAATCCTCCGAGACGTTCGGCGCGCTGATGGTCAGCCAGGTCAAATAAGGAGGAAGTATGGATAACACAACAAATACGCTTGCGGAGCAGAGCAAGCTGCGGCGGCTCGTCAACAGCTATGGCGTGCCCCGCCTGATCATCACCGGCTTTTTGCTGCTGATGTTCATTCTGGCGCCGGTGGCCGGCGTGGACTTTGCCACGCAGATCACCAACGTCATCAACCGCTTCAGCTGGAACGCCATTATGGTGCTGGCCATGGTCCCCATGATCCACTCCGGCTGCGGCCTGAACTTCGGCCTGCCTCTGGGCATCATCTCCGGCCTGCTGGGTGCAACTCTTTCCATTGAATTCGGATTCACCGGCGGCATGAGCTTCCTGATGGCTATTGTCATCGCCACGCCCTTTGCACTGGTGCTGGGCGGCGGCTACGGCTGGATGCTCAACAAGATCAAGGGCGGCGAGATGATGGTCGCGACCTACGTCGGCTTCTCCTCCGTCTCCTTCATGTGCATGATGTGGCTGCTGCTGCCCTACAAGAGCCCGACGATGGTTTGGGGCTTTGCCGGTAAGGGCCTGCGTACCACCATCTCTCTGGAAGGCTTTTACGATCAGTTCCTGGCAAAGTTTTTGCAGATCGACCTGAACCGGTTCGGCATCAATCTGGTAATCCCCACCGGCAGCCTGCTGTTCTTTGCTCTGCTGGCATTCCTGATGTGGGTCTTCCTGCACACTAAGACCGGTACCGCCATGACGGCTGTGGGCTCCAACCCCACCTTCGCCAAGGCTGCCGGTATCAGCGTGGACAAGACCCGTCTGCTGTCTGTGGTGCTTTCCACTTGGCTGGGCGCTGTGGGCATCCTGCTGTATGAGCAGGGCTTCGGCTTTGTACAGATCTATATGGCGCCCCTGAACATGGCGTTCCCCGCCGTGGCGGCTATTCTGATCGGCGGCGCCAGCGTGAACAAGGCCAGCATTACCAACGTTATCATCGGCACGATCCTTTATCAGGGCCTTGTCACCATGACACCCACCGTGATGAACGCCATCGTGCATCTGGACATCAGCGAGGTCATCCGGATCATCGTCTCTAACGGCATGATCGTTTACGCTCTGACCCGTAAGACGGAAGGAGGGAAATGAGCATGAAAAAGACGAATGTACCCGGCAGCCAGAGCTTCGGGCAGAAGCTTTTGCAGTTCATCCGCAACAACACCGTCCCCATTATGTTCATCCTGATCTGCGCGTACTGTATTCCGCAGGCGGGCTTTTCCTGGTCCTACCTCTTGAATGAGGTCATGACCCGTCTGGGCCGTAACGCATTCTTGATCCTGAGCCTGCTGATCCCTGTTATGGCAGGTATGGGTATGAACTTTGGTATGACGCTGGGCGCCATGGCCGGCGAGATCGGGCTGATCTTCGCCGCTGACTGGCAGGTTTGGGGCATCCCCGGCATGATCCTGGCCGCCATCGTTTCCATCCCCATTTCTGTGGCATTGGGCGTGATGATCGGCAAGATCCTGAACCGCTCCAAGGGCCGGGAGATGATCACCAGCTATATGATTTCCTTTACCATGAACGGTGTGTACCAGTTTGTGGTGCTGTTCATGATGGGCCCCATCATTCCCATCGTTCATGATTCTCTGAAGCTTCCCCGCGGCTACGGCATCCGCAACACCGTGAGCCTGCTGAGCATGCGTCAGAGCCTGGACAACCTGCTGGCTGTTCAGGTTGGCGGCGTGAAGATCCCTGTACTGACCCTACTGATCATCGGTCTGGCCTGCCTGTTCATCGTCTGGTTCCGTAAGACCAAGCTGGGCCAGGATATGCGGGCTGTGGGTCAGGATATGGAAGTGGCCCGGGATGCCGGTATCAATGTGGAGCGCACCCGCGTGATCTCCATGGTGATCTCCACGGTGTTCGCCGGCTTCGGCATGATCATCTACCTACAGAACGTAGGTAACTTCCCCACCTATACAGCTCATACCCAGATCGGTATGTTCGCCATCGCGGCTCTGCTGGTGGGCGGTGCCTCTGTGGATAGGGCGAGCATCGGCAACGTATTTTTGGGCGTGATCCTGTTCCACACCATGTTCATTGTGGCACCCAAGACCGGTGCTGCCATTACTGGCGACTCCATGATCGGCGAGTATTTCCGCGTGTTTGTGTCCTATGCGGTCATTACGCTGGCTCTGGTCATGTATGAGTCCAAGAAGCGCAAGAACAAGAGCCTGGCAGGCCAGCAGTTGGCTGCCGAGCAGGCTGCGGAAGAGGAGGCATCGAAATGAAAGCAAAGCGGAGACTTCTCTTTCAAATCTTAGCGGTGGTCCTGCTGGTGGCGATCGGCTATACCATGACCATCATTGGCCGTGGGCATACGATCTATCTGGACAGCAAGACCCTGGAATATGACGGCCAGACCTACAAGCCCGCCTATAAGACGGTGGTGTATGTGGACGGTCAGCAGGTAGCCAAGCTCTATGACAAGGAGCGCGGCGTCGCTACCTGCATTGGCCAGACGCTGACCGTGACGCTGGAGATCACCCAGCAGAAGGGCGGAACGGAAGAGGTTTATGCCTATAATATCCCTGTTCCCCGGAAGATGGACAATGTGATCATCAACCTGCCTGGTTTCCTGGCGGGACTTCCCGAAGAGGCGTACCTCAGCGAGTTTATCCCCTCTCCGGACGAGGTGGCGGCAGACGAGACCGATGTTCCCTCCGACGATGATTTCGGCATGGAGGATATGGGCATGGGCGACGAGTCCGCAGCTCAGTAAATCGGCTGAGAACGGCCAAACCAAAACCCAAAATAGAACGGCAGCCCTCACGATTCATCGTGAGGGCTGCGTTTTTGCATATAATACCCGCATATACGGCAAGAGGCAGCTGGTACGGTGGAAGGAGGGGCGTGGCAATATAGGAGAGCCTCTGCACTCCGGGGAGCGGGAAGCGAAGTAGCTATGGTTGCTGACTGGTCCCGATTGTGCCTCGCTTTTGCGTTTCCGGCAGCGCTAGGCCCCTTGTATCTTTTGGATGTAGGACGCAATCGAGCGCAGGAGGAGATCGTAAAAGCCGTCCCATCGGCCTTGACCGATGGGACGGCTTGCTATCTGATATGGAAACCGATCAGGCGTTGTTAAGCTGCTTCTGGAGCCAATCCTTGCCTTCCACGAAGCGGGAGACGATGTAGCTGACCACATAGTCACCGGCGGAGTTGATCATGGTAGCGGGAGGGTCCACCAGATTGCCGATGGCCACCAGAATGGGGAAGGCCATCTCCATCTGCCGGGGGAAGAAGAGGGAGCAGATGATGTACTCCCCGATGTAGCCGCCGCCGGGGACGCCGGACATGCCCACGGAGGACAGCACGGCCACAATCACCATCAGTGCCATGTCGCCGATGCTGTCAAAGGGCCGGCCGAACACGCCGAAGAGGAACGTTATCTTCAGAATGGAAGAGCAGCAGGAGCCGTCCATGTGCATGGTGGCGCCCAGAGGAACCACGATCTCGCTGACATCCTTGGAGATACCGGTGGCCTCCGCCTCTTCCATGTTGGTGGGGATGGTGGCCACGGAGGAGCAGGTGCCCAGGGAAGTGATGGCAGGTTTGGCGATGTGCCGGAACATTTCCTTGACCGCTCCCTTGCCGCCGCCGAACCAGGCGAACAAGGGGAAGGCCACAAAAATATAAATGAAGCAGAGGGGATAGTACACCACCAGAGCCCGGGCATAGTCCGTAGCGATCTGGGAGCCGTAGGTGGCCACCAGGTTGGCGAAGAAGCCGAAGAAGGCGATGGGGGCGTAGTAGGTGACTAGCTGAACGACCTTCATCATAGCTTCGGACAGGCTGGTGAGGAATCTTGCAATCAGGCTGTCAGGACCCGGCCCCAGATTTACGCCGAAGCCGAACAGAATGGAGAAGACGATCAGGGGCAGCATGGCGCTGCGGCTGAGCAGGCCGGAGAAGTCGCTCACCGTGAAGAAGTTCACGATCAGGTCCGGGATGGAGATGGGATCCTCCACCACGCCCTCAGTCAGGTTGGTCCAGGGCTCCAGAACCGGGGGGAAGATCTTCA
>ERZ826051.3004-NODE-3004-length-11908-cov-5.714671_pt1 | contig 11908 bp, 10 predicted proteins | sample MGYA00519928_ERZ826051 | MGnify/ENA primary metagenome ERZ826051 (study PRJEB31778, sample SAMEA3449219) | human gut metagenome | biome: human gut; feature: human-associated habitat; material: faeces | place: United Kingdom | collected 2010/2012 ...
ATTCCACCTCTCGAATTATCAGTTCACAGAACTGATTGAAACAGCGCTGTGCGCCGCCTTTTCAGCGACGAACAAGTCGCACGGTTATAGTGCATACTCTTGGCAAAATTGATGGTATTCAGCACCTTGATTTTATAAGGAGCCATTACCACTCTGCCATTTTTATCACGCAGGATTTTCCCGTTCTTATCTTTCTTCGGCGTTCCTCTTGCCAGCATTTTACCACATTCCACGATGATCGTCCCCTTTGGATCAGTAACCACAAAGCTCACATTATCCGGCATCTGCATAAGCTGCGGTTTCACATAAAATCGTGTCTTACCACTACCGGAGCCTCCGATTACTATGACATTCTTGTTTCTGGCATACTTCGGTTTCTTCGGTCTGCTGTTCATGGTCAGGCGTTCTGTCTGTGTCAGCAGAATATTATTCTCAAAGACTGGATCAATAAAAGGTGCTATATCCTTTTCATTTCCCCACCTGGCAGAGCCATATTCCTCTCCCTGGCGAAACTTCTTTCCATTCTTTCCCTTGAAATATACCACTGCCCACACACTGACTGCTGCAATAGTTCCCGCTGCCAGACTTTTCGGTTGTATACTTGGCAACAACTTTTTAAATGCTAACGGATAGTTCATAAAAAGGACCATCAGCCTGTCTACTACTGTACTGCCCCTGCAATACTGATACAGCCAGGTACATTTATTTACCACATAAAATACAACTACATATGGAATATGTAACAGAACTTTTTTCAGCACTTCCACATTCGGGGGACGTACCTGAAATCCTTTCAGTTTCTTCTTTATATTTTTTATCCCACTCATAAGGTCGGCTCCTTCTGTTTTTCTTTCGATTTTTCCCGTTCTCTCTGTTTATCCTGGCTGCGGGCTGCGATTGCCTGCTGTAATTTCTTACGGACAGACGGTTTCTTCGTTTTATTCAGTGTCTTTCCGGTAAATTCCCGGAATGCTGCTGTCATAACATCTACATCCCTTGCCTTGAAGAAAACAAAATATCTCGGTGGATCTACGGACTTATCACGTTTCAGGCTAAAATCAATGCCATATTTTTTTGCAACTTTTTCAAAAGCCTTAATGTTATTATCCGTAATCTCAATGTTGGAAAGCTGAACATTCTGCTGTGCCAGCTTCTTTAAGCTCTGCTTCCCACGATAGTCTTTATCCGGCGGTCCCTTTGCCTGTTGTTTTCTTGCTTTCTCTGCTTTTTCTTTCTCCATTGCTGCCAGAAAACGCATCATTGCCTGTTTCAATAAACGGACTGTCACTTTTCCACCAGTGATACATAATGATACGGTTTTCTCATTTACTTCTTCCTGCAATAGAATCACTCCCTCCTGAAAATTTATATATTCCCTTCGTACATATCATGCTGCACCAACGACGAGTAATAATTGCTGATGGTCAGCGGTGCATTATATAATACCGCCAACAGATACTGACGCATATTTACTACTTTACTGGTGTTTTCTTTCATGCAATGCAGTACGAACCGAATATGCTCTGAATCCAGTTTTAAAAACTGACTTTTTACTACGGATAAAGGTTTTCTGTCCCCTCCAATCCGTATAAACTCCTGTTCCGAACACACCACATCTACCATTAACCCCACAATCTCACCCAGCATATGACGGTTAAAATCATCTACGATGTAGTCATATCCAATGTGTTCAAGAATAATCTGCTGATAAGCATTCCTTTCAGCTTCTTTCCTTTCCACTTCACTGACATCGGAATAGAAAGAAAGATACTCTGTATCGTTATTCTCAGTATTACTATCCTCTATATCATTACCTGGCAGTTTACACCTGTCTGTATCGGGCATTTGTGCCTTTCCTGATAAGCCATTTTGACCTGTCTGGAAGTTTCCTTTTAACCGTTCTGGCGATACGCATTTTTTAACATAGATTCTATCGGGATTTCCCAATCCCTGCCTGACTCTTGTAATCAACCCGATTCCTTTCCGGTCATCCAGTTCCTTTAACAGACACCGGACTTTCTTTACCCCACATCCCATAAGCCCCGCTATCTGCTCCTGTGAAAAATAAATATATACTTTTCCCTCTGAATCCAGCCATCGGTTCTTCACTGATAACTGCATCCGGTCAAGCAATAGTCCATACAGCAGCTTGGCTTCACAAGATAGTTTTTCAAATACCGGACTGACAAAGAGAATCTTGGGTATCCGATAAAATGTATACTGCTCCGCTTCTTCCCCATAATGATACGGGAATACATATGTATCCTTATCCAGATCGTTTTTCCCTCTGCTCTTTTAAAATTTTAGCCATGCAATAGCCAATGCAGGGATTTCTTCCATACGGACAGCCCTTGCATGGAACCCAAAATCTGTGTGATGGATCTGGATCAGGCGGTTTTTCAGGAAGTTGATAAAAGCATCTCATCTGCTTACATTCCTTTTTCTTTTCATTCCAGAAATAACAGTATTCACAGGATTTTGGTTTGTCCTCTGCATATCTAATCGCCATCGTTTTCTGACTCCCTTCTCCTGCTCAATTTTTCCAGCATCTGATCTTCCTGTGATGCTACTCTCAGACAGCAATACATCATAAAATTAACTGCTGCAATAATTGCTACAACCGCTATAATCAATACCTGTTTCAAAATACATTCTCCCTTCATTTTTCCTAGTATTAACTAAAAAGAGGGCATTTATGAATCTTTTTCGTCCATAAATGCCCTCTTAACTAACTGTTTTTTATTTCTTCTTTCTTGCTACCCATACCGCTGACACTATACCTGCCATACCTGCTACTGCAAGCAGAATCCAAAGCAGCATATGTGTATCATCTCCGGTTTTCGGTGTATCTGTTACCTGTGTAGATGGTGTTTCCGGTGTTGGTGTTTCTTCCGGTTTTACCTCATCTTTCATCACAACTTTCTGAATCTCCCCGGTATCCTCTACTGTGAACTTCACGTCCTCAGCTACCAGATAGCCCTCAGGGGCAGACTCCTCCCGAAGTGTATACTCCCCGATCGGAAGCATTTCAATGTAATACGGTTTCTCCTCAGAAGTCCAGCTCTCTACCGTTTTACCGTCTTTGTCGAGAATTGTCAGTTTTGCACCCGGCAGTTCCTTACCAGAAATATCCGTCTTAGAAATTTCCACCTTGGTCACATCGTCTTTCATCTCGATTTTCTGTGCTTCTGCAGTATCTTCAACGGTAAATGTAATACTTTCCGCTGTCACAAAACCGTCTGCCGGTTTTGTTTCTGTCAGGGTATACTTCTGTCCGACTACCAGTTCTTTAATGATGTGAGCTTCTTTGCCAGAAGTCCAGGAATCTACAACCTTACCGCTTTCATCAGTTACCTGCAACTTGGCACCTTCCAGCTCTTTTCCGTCTGTCAGGGAAGTCTTGGTGATCTCAATTACAGTCGGTTCATCCTCAAAAGTAAAGACATAAGATACTTTTTCCTTTTCTGCACCTTCGTACTCAAATGTAAACTCCTGTGTTTCATCTGTCGTCGCAAATCCAGGTGCTGGGGAAGTTTCCTTGATATAATACTCAAAACCAATCGGTAAATCTGCTGTAAAAGTCAGTTTGCCTTCTTTATCCGTTGCCAGTTCTTCAATCACAGTATCAGCTTCCAGAATTACATTTCCGTCTGCTCCTGTAATATCATTCTTGGCACAAAGGGCAAATACTGCACCTTCCAGTACACAATCAGAATCTTTTTCTTTTTTCACAACTTCCACTTCCGCTTTCTGGCGGTTATTCTGCCAGTCAGCAGAATAAGTGACTTCTGCAGTATCCTGGTCACGATATGTCAGGTCGATCTCTCTTGCCTCATTATCCAGTACCAAACCATTCACTGTAGCTTTTTCTTTAACATAATATTTGCCAAGAGGAAGTCCGGACACCTTTGCAATGCCGGTATCATCCGTTGTAATGGTTGCCACCAGCTCGTCTTTTTTATAATAATCTTCACTTTCCCCGTCAGCAGATTTCACGTCCTCCAAAGCGAATACTTCAAAGGTAACATCTTTCAGGCTGCCTGTTACATACTGGAATAAATGACTGATCCATCCTCCAACAGAATCCAGCGCAGTTACCTTGTCCAGAAATTCTCCCTGTTTATTGATGATGATCGTTCCTGTCGGCACATCATCTTTCATTTCCACTTTCTGAATTTCCCCGGTATCTTCAATCGTAAAGGTAATCTCTTCTGCTTTGAGATATCCATAAGGAGCCATCTCTTCCCTGAGCGTATAGGTTTCCCCTACGGTAAGCCGTTCAATCAGATGCTGTTCTCCTTTTACGGATTTCCAGGTATCAACCACGTTTCCGCCCTTATCCAGAACAGTAAGTGTAGCACCCGATAACTCTACTCCTGTAGTCAGGTCAGACTTGGAAACCACAACTTTTGTAGGCTGATTCTTAAATACAGACGATAACTGCACGACCTTAACATCCTGTCCCTGGTACTCTGCTTTCACTTCCAGAACTTCATCAGAAGATACATAGCCATTCGGTGCTGCCAGTTCTTTGATATAATACTCTCCAAATGGCAGATCCTGTGTAAATACAGCCTTTCCATCTTCTCCAGAAACAGCTTTTCCAAGAAGTGTGTCTGCTTTCACAATCACAGTTCCATGAGCTTCCATATCATTCTTCGCATAAAGTCCAAATTCTGCCCCTGCAACTGCTTTTTCTGTATCAGCATCCTGTTTTTCCACCGAAATTTCTACCTTCTGGCGTTCATTCTCAAAAGTAGCTGTCTGCTCAATGACAGGTGTTTCCTGATCTTTGTAAGTAAAAGTGACTGTCTGTGCTTCGCTGTTTAAAACAAATCCTGTTGGCGCAGACGTTTCCACAATCTTATAACTTCCAAGTGGAAGATTCTTCAGGACCGCTTTTCCCTCTTTATCGGTTGTAACAGTTTTTACAAGTGTTCCGGCTGCATATTCCAGAATACGGTTTCCATTGTCATCTTTCTGGAAATCAGCGGTATAAATATCCTCCGCAGCATAAATGGCAAACTCTGCTCCTTTCAGATTTTCTGTCTGATATGTAAAATCATCCTTGAATCCGTCCAGAACTTCGCCCTTTTTCACGATAGTCAGTTCTCCCTTAACTGGATGGTTCTCATAAATTGCTTCAATGATCACATCCCCGGAAGTTCCATCCATCTGATATGCAGTATTAGAATCAACTGTTACCTCATAATAATTTTTGTTCAGTGTGTAACCGAACGGAGCATTCACTTCCTCGATACGGTAATTTCCGATTTTCAGATTCTGCGGAAGAATCAAATATCCCTGCTCATCTGTAAAATAAGATTTGTGCTTAACCGTTGTCGGATAGGTTGTAACCTGCTCCACATACTTCTTATGATCCAGGTCATAAATCTTAAACTCTGTATTTTTCTGTAATACTGGTTTCTTAGTTTCATCATCCTGTTTGATGATTTTCAGTTTCGCTTCAAACTCATCATCCAGAAGTACTCTCCACGTCTGTGGCTGGTTCGGATTATTCTCAGTGATACGCACCGTAAAATCATCTACTGGAGTATAATTGTGAGGCGTTGTGGTTTCTCGCACAATATAAGTTCCATATGGAAGTGCAATACTGCAAGCATACCCCTTTTCATCTGTGAACATTTCTGTTGCACCATTCTCCCCTATTACAACTGGTGTCGCAGAATCAAAATCATAGCTTCCGTCTGCTTTCTTCGTCAGGGAAGATTCCAGATATGCCGTAAATCCGGCACCTTTTAACAAATCAGCGTCTGTTTTACCATTATTGGCAACTTTAATAATCTGGAATGGCTGTTTCATTACCTGCTCTAATGAAGTACAGTCACGTTTTACCTCTGCTACCAGATCACCTTCATAATTGCAGACCAGATCATGTTCTGTTTCATCTGCCAGATAACCTACTGACGGACTAATCTCTTTCACATAGTAATCTCCAAGGTATAATCCGTCCACAGAAGCCTGTCCATTCTTATCTGTTGTAAGAGTAGCCACCTGCTCCCCTGCTTTATAGATCACACCGGTAATTCCGTCCGGATGAACAATATCATTACGGGCGTACAGTCCATAAACTGCTTTTTCCAGTGTCGCATCTCCCTGTGCAACTGCCTGTTTCGTTTCCGCATCTCTCTTTTCCAGAGAAATCTTAGCTTTGACTCTCTCATTTACAAATGTATGAGTGAATGAAACTTTCGGCTCGCTGTCACTGGTATATGAGAACTTAAATGTATAAACATCTTTAGAATTTCTCAAATATCCCTGTGGTGCCTGTTCCTCTTTGACTACATAAGAAAATCCAATCGGAAGATCTGCGGTAAATGCCGCTTTTCCATCTGCTCCGGTTGTTGCCTTTTCAATCAGTGTGCCTTTCTTCACTACCACAGTTCCATCTGCATCAGTAATGTCACTGCCTGCATACATAGCAAACACGCCACCTGACAATGGATTTTCTGTATCCTTGTCTTTCTTTACAACACTCACATCAGCTTTCTGTCTGTCATTTGTGAATGTCACATCAGAAAAGACTACTTCCACATTCTGTCCTGCATAGGAAAGTGTGACTGTTTTTTTCTCTCCAGCATTATAAAAATTCTTTGGTGCCTGCATTTCTTTGACAACATAAGTTCCAAGATGCAGATTTTTCAGGATACAAGCACCGTTTTCATCTGTAGAAAGGTTTTCTTTTACCAGATCGCCTTTGCTGTAAATCTTCGCACCATAGGCAGAGATAATATCTTCTCCTGCGTATACGTTATAAACAGCACCTTTCTGACGTCTGTTTTCATACTGGAATACAGTGCCATTCTCACTGACATCAGCCCCCGCAAGGATCTGTCCTTCCTTATATACGGTCAGTTCTCCAAGCTGTTCTTTATCCGGTACAGTTGTTGTCGTTGTCTTGCTTGCTACCAGCTTCACATTGTAAGCGGTTGTATTTACCACATAACCTTTCGGAGCTGTGATTTCTTTCAGATATACGGTATCCTGGGTTTTTACAATCGTTGCAGAAGATTTTCCATTGCTGTCCGTTTCTGGCATAGTTATAATCAGATTTTTACAATCTGAATCACTGTAAATACCAAACACTGCACCCGCAAGGTTTACATCTGCTGCTGAATCTTTCTTCACAACTTCTACAGTTGCAAGTTCAATCCAGGATACTTTAAAGTCCACATATTTCTCATCGTCCACGCCTTCTCCAAATACCAGAGCCAGATCCTGGTTTCCAGAACCTGTTGAAATCTTATAGGCTGAATAATCTTTGGTAATGCTTCCTTTCATGGTTGCTGACCAGCTCTCTGCCACATCACTTACCTGTGTTAATGGTGCAGACAGATAAAACTTTGTACCACCACAAATCTCTACACTTTCTCCGGCTTTACTTGTTTTTCCTGTTGTCAGGTTATGAAGCTGTACACCTGCCGGAAGTTTCATGGTAATGGTCTGTAACGCATCTGCATTGAATGTAATATTCTTTGTTCTCTGGCTGTTGCCATCCACATAGGCTTTTACATTTGCATCTGAAAATGACATTGCCACATCTGGGATTTCCGGCTGAGAAACACAGTAATTATAGAGTTTCATTGCCAGATTCTGTGCAGTACTGTTTGCACCTGAAAAAGCATCTCCACTGCCATTTGCATAAGAAGCAGCTAGATGCACCAGAATAAATCTGGCTCCTGCACTTAAATTGCCATATCCGTTTTCCTCTGTAAAAAATCCATCATCGCCAGAAGCCTTTGTTCCGTAATAACACACTTTCGCAAGAGCTTTTCCATCTCCTACCTTGTTGATCGTGTAAGTTCCACTGCCCGGTCCCGGTTTGGATGGCTGTACACAATATGCTGTAGCGGATACATTACCGAATTTTACAGTGTACTGATAGGTAAGATAAGTACCATATCCGTAATCTGCATATCGGTACATTGTTCCCCTGGTCACTGAAACCTGCTGTGAACTTCTTGCATTTCCTGCAGAAGCCATAAAGGTTACGGTTTCTCCTGCATCCATTGCATACAGATCAATTCCATTTGTTTCTGCCTGTTCCAGCACTTCAGACACCGTAAGTTCAGTTTCCGTATCAACTGTATTTTCCTGGTGCGACTCTGAATCGTCATCACTCTGCTCTGTATCTCCAGTACCGCTGTCATCGTCAACTGCAATCTCAGAAGAACTCTCTGACTGCGTTTCTGTTTCAGGCTCTTTTACAGTGATATTTCTGCTGATTCTGTAAGACGGATGACCGCTTACCGGCTCTACCGCATATACTGCCTTGTAGGTATCCGGTGTATTTGTATCAAAATCAGCTCCATCCGCATTCTTTGCTTCATGGAATAAAATTTTCATTTTACTCTCATCCACTCCATCAATACCTGACAGATTAACTTCCACTTCAAATTCATCTCCATAAGCAATCTCAATGTCATTTGCTACCACAACTTCATCCGGATCAAGAGAATCCTGTACCTCTGTTAATTCCGGATACTGCTGCTCAAACGGTATTTCTTCCGGTTCTAATTCCGATGCTGAAACAGCTACCGGCTGAACGATTACAGATGCTAATGTAGCAACTGCCATGACTCCTGATAGGAATCTTTTGAACTTCATTTTCATTTTGACTTAATCCTCTCTTTCTTCACTTATCATCGTTTTTCTTTTCAGCAGGTCTGTACCTGCACTATTCAATCATTAGAACCACCTCCCGATGTTTTTGTTACTGATACCTGTACATTTCTGAAAAGATAACAGCACATGCATATGGCGGCACCTGCACTAAGCGAAGCACCGCCACATGGTATCTGCTGTCATCTCCAATAAATGGAAATAACAGTTTTAATAAGGATCAAGCATTTAAGCCGCAAGAGGCCGTTCCTTGTAAAAGTGCCTTTCAGCCGTTTCCCTTTCACGTTCTCTCCGAATCCTGGCCGCTGGTTATTATGCGTAGCTGAGTTTCCGGGTATCCCCTCTTGCTATCTATATGAAATTGTCAAGGTACAAGTCCGGGCTTTTTCTTTTTGAAGAATTAACCCTTCACCTATAAAGCTCGGCAGAGGGTGTTTACCAACCCTCTTTTGCAAACTTTTTTATTTTTTTCTCAGTTTCTTTTTCTCATTGCTTTCTGAGAGTTCTTCTAAACTGGCTCTCAGCTTGGCAACTGCCTTATTTCTCATGTTGTTGACTGCTGCTGAACTGATTCCATGAATATCGGCATATTCCTGAAAAGTCTGTTTTTCAAAATAAAGGGCATAAATAAGTTCCTTCTGCTTATCCGTCAGCATGTCCATCATGTTTTCTGTCATCATCTGCTGAACAATCATTTCCTCCATGTCCGGTGCAGTGCTTTCTCCAAGCTGCATTTCTTCCATAGCCGAAGATAAGGAGATACAACGTTTCTGATTGCAGCTATCCAGATTGATGCTCAGGCGATCTTCTCCTCGAAGAACAAAACGCAGATACCACTCAGCCTCTTCAAAGTAAGATTCCGTCAGATCACATCCATATCCATTTCCTGCCACAGAAGAATAACGATAACCAGAAATATCTTCGATAGGAAATACTGTTACCCGGTTCTGTGCCTGATAGACCACATATCCGATCTTGTAAACAGTGATCGTGACCACGCCTACCTCGTTCTGAATAATCTTCTGAGCAACAACCGGGCATTTTCCCTCTCGTAAACTTTTACAACTCGGTTTCTTTTCGCCTTTCTTTGGAGATTCCACCATTTCTTTCAGTTTTCTAAGTGTCAGCATGACAACCGCCTTTCTGCCTTTCGGCTCCGGGCTGTCAGCAGACAAAAAAAGCAGCAAAAAAAGACTCCGATCTGCCCGGTTTTTTTTATACCGAGCGACTTGCGAAGCCTCTCCTTGCTGCTTTATGTATCAACCAGCTATACAGGAACACTCCCTGTACGCAGATTAATCAGCGTTCATGTTTTCATTTTCTACCATAGTGTTTTCAGCCTTATCAGACTTTTCATCCAAAAGGAAACTAAAATCTCCCATTGCGTCATAGGGCTGATGTGTGATAAACTCTAAATACTCATCCTTACTCATTTCTGTTTGCCTCCTCTCTGTTCGATGTATTAATGGTATCAATTCTCCCCTCAAACAACCAGCCCAGTACTGTCCGAATTAAGCCGAAACGACGGACAAAACTGTCCGAATTTTGGGCATAAAAAAACGACCACCCAGATTATCCTGTAATGATCGTCATCAACTTACTTTTCCATTCATCAATTCTATTAATTCCATACTACCCTCAAAATTCTTTTCTGCATTTTCCATCAGTTTATTTCTAAGATTCTTGTCCGGAATTTTATACATTCTTTCCACAAATGCAAACGCTTTTTCCAAAAATTCCTTATCTTCTTCTGTCACATTTTTAGCTTCAAAATGAACAGACGTAACCTCTTCTTTTCCGCACTCCTCCCATGTAATATTTTCCTTAAACCATGATTCAGGCTTACCAGTAACCTTTGCTAAAGCTGAAGCATATTTAGTAGTAGGTCCCTTTCCTCCAATCATTCTGTCAACAGTTTTGTCAGAAACGTTGAGCATCTCTGCAAGTTCGGCATGTGTTATCTTTAAGTCATCCAGACAACGCTCTATATCTTTTCCAATATCTGTACGTGTTCTTAACCTTTTCCCAGCCGACTCCAAGATAACTCACCCCTTTCTGAACAGATTTTGTGCGTCATATATCATTAAAAATACAGACAATTTTAGCCGGACGAAATGACTTGCATTTCTATTCCGGCTATTTCATACACATAATCCGTTCCAGAAAAAGTAGTTTTTATGCCTTTTGTGGCTTTATCCCGTATCATTCTTACAGAGGGATTTTCCCCTGTTTATCCTTAACACGTAACTTTCTGCTGCCAGATTCTTCCCCAATCTTGACAGAGAGTTTCCCCCAACTACCGTCATCATTTCGTTGTTTGCTACTATAAAATTTTCAAGTATTTCTCTTCTTGTCGAAACAGTTCCACCTACAACGTCGATAACAACCTGGTCGAATGTTATCAGACGCACCGTTTCTATCTTCTTCTTTTTTTTCTTCATAATGTATTCTCGCATTCTTCTCTATCTTCCAAGCTATGTTAGCCTTAGAAATTGTATCTATTTTACATATTTTTCACACAAATTTAATATGTTTCTCGTCAAAAAAACTTGACTTCATTTTCTTTGCATGATATACTAATAAGCGTTGTATTTGACAAGTTTTCCTATAACCATTGAAAAATGGGCATATGGAGAATGAAGCTAGAGGGAGCGAATCAACGATTGCTCAGTAATGACACATTAGTATTCGGAATCTAGCCGATGTCTTGTACAACATGAAATAGTACTGATAAAGCCGACACCAAGCCCATAAAATCCGACTGCCAATCGGACTAGACCAGAGGGTTGATGTCGATTTTGTCTGTATAAGCGTTTTTTAGGTCTACTCCCTTGCCAGGGGAGTAGGTCTTTTACATTATAGCATTACTGCCATTTATTGTCAATATGCACTATAACTAATGTGTTATGGTGCGTTTTTTTGTGCAAATTGCATTATTTTGCGTGTCAATCATTTAACATAGTAGTTCATTGCATACTGAATATTTTTTTGTGCATTTTTTTGCACATTTATTATTTTCATTTCTTTCTGTTTGTGATACTATAGACTTAACCATTAATTTCTCTTTTCCTGAAAGGAGTCCTGTGCCATGAACAATCAAGAAATCCTCCAAAAAATCGTTGCCTATATTGAAGCCATTATGGTCGATAAATCCATGACCTCTCGCGATCTCGCAGAGATATGTGCAAAAAGATCTGGAAAAATGTCCCCTCGAACGATTGACAAAATGTTTAAAACCCCATCTTCTACTACATTATCTACTTTA